>LKMJ01004744.1_pt1 | contig 12814 bp, 11 predicted proteins | sample 643391 | NCBI WGS metagenome assembly LKMJ01 (sample SAMN04112250, study PRJNA286221) | soda lake metagenome | biome: soda lake; feature: Kulunda Steppe; material: water; isolation source: sample PL-Br10 brine of Picturesque Lake | place: Russia: Kulunda steppe | collected 2010-07
AGCGCGGCGAGATCCGGATCATGGCCGCCACCAATCGCTTCGACATGCTCGACGAGGCGATCTTACGCCCGGGCCGGTTCGACCGGCTCATCGAGGTGCCCGAGCCGGATGCCGAGGGCCGCGAGCGGATCCTCGAGATCCACACCGCCGACATGAACGTCGCCGCCGACGTCAGCGTCGGCGACGTCGCTCGCGAGCTGGAGGGGTACAGCGGCGCCGACATCGCCTCGCTCGCGACCGAAGCCGGCATGTTCGCGATCCGCGACGACCGCACGGAGGTCCACCGGGTCGACTTCGAGAACGCCCGAGAGAAGCTTCAGGACGCCGATGCGGCCGAAGATCGCGTCATTAACTATCAGTACTGAATCGGGTTTCACAACCCCTTAGCCCCGTGCCCGCCGACGCGTGAACATGACCAGCGACAGCATTCACGTTGCGGGCGGCGTCGGCGTCGCCGACACGGCGATGGCCTCCTACGACGCCGCGTTGGCGGACGCGAACCTCCACGACTACAACCTCATCGCGGTGTCGTCGGTGATCCCCGCATCGGCGACCGTGAAGCGGGTCGACCGGGTTCCGGACCTCGGTCCCGCCGGGAACGCGCTCACCGTCGTCGAGGCGCGACGGACGGTTGGCCCGAACGACGCGGTCGACTTCCGTGAGGGGGCCCGATCTGGCTCCGAGAGTCCCGACGCGAAACGTGTGCCGCGGCGTCGTCCCGACGTCGTCGCCGGGCTCGGCTGGGCGACGGGACCCGACGCCGGGCTCTTTTATGAGGTGACCGGCGAGGATCCGGACGACGTTCGCGAGCGGATCCACGCCGGACTGGACGCGGGGATCGACCTGCGGGAGCGATCGATGCCCGACCGCGAGCTCCACGTGGAGGCGGCGACGCCGGAGCCCGGCCGGCACACGACCGCGGTGGTCATCGCCGCGTACGGCGAGTCGAGGGCGATCCTGTAGGTCGGCGCGTTCGGCTTCGATCGCCGACGCCTTTTTGACCCGGCTCCGCTTATGGTCGGCAGTCTCAATGAACGGCAACAATCCGTACGCGGGACCGCCGGGCGTCATGGACGCGGGCGAACCCGCCGCCGTCGACCTCACTCCCGAACAGGAGCGGCGGCTCCGTCGAACGGTCGCCGGCATCGTCACGCGCACCGAGTCGTATCTTCCCGACAGCTACGCCGTCGGCTCGGAGCTCTCCGTCGGCGCGGAGGGGCCGCAGGCGACCGTCGCCGTGAACCCTCCCGCCGGTCACCCCGTCTCCGCCGGATTCTCCCCGGATGCCGAGGAACTCGACGCGGGAATCGCCGACGCGGACGCCGACGAGGTCGCCCGCGGGCTCGCCGCCAGCGCGGCCGTCCAGGTGATGAACGCCGTCGGCGACGTGACGCCGACCGCGAAGTAGCGGGCCGATCGCGAAGTAGCGGGCCGATCGAACGTTTCTTCCGTCCACCTTTTCGTCCCGGTCGACGTTTTTGCGTCCCCGATCGGCGTTCGGTTTCGATGAGGCAGAACCGTCGGTCTCACGTCCCGTCCGTGCCGCGTCGAATCGCTCACCACGAACTCCTCGATAGGTGAGATAGCGGTTCCCGAAGCGGATCTGATGTCCCGATGCGTTGCCGCTTATAAGTGGGGCTCTGGTTGGTGCGATCGCTTTATAAGCGACCGATCGGCGAGTCGTCCTCGACGGATCGACCGTGACCGCTCTCATAGCTCCGAGTTATCGCCCTGCCCGACCGTCCCACCAGACCGCAGCCGATCACACCACCCGACGCCGCGGACGATCACACCCTATCGCCCCGCTCGACCGCACCGCAACCTCACGCCTCCCCAGCCTCGCAGCCGGCCGGTCGCCGGATCGCTCGGCGACCGGCCGGCGGCTCCACCGGAAATCAGAGATTTCCGAGCCGTCGGACGTGGTCCGACGACCTCGCGCGCGTCGGAGTCGCACGCGCCACCCGCAGGGAATTGAGGGCCCTCCGCGTGCTGGAGCTGATTTATAAACGCCGCGTGGTCGCTCGTTCGGCGTTGGTACACACCCTACGAGCGCTCGCGTGACCAACCCCGGTTCCGACGTCGCTCGGCCGGGGCGGCGACGTCTCGACCGGTCCCTTCGACGGGATCGCGGGCGGCCTGGTCGGGGTTCCCCGCGGCCCACGCCGGGCGACCGCGTGCCCACGCCGGGCGACCGAGTGCCCACGCCGGGCGACCGAGTGCCCACGCTTAAGTTCCGCTCGCCCGCGTGAACCGGTATGGACGTGGACATCGGCAACGCGCTCGGGACGACCCCGGGAGTCGCGGAGGAGACGCTGGAGCGGCTCGACGGGCGGGTCGCGGACGCACACGAACGGATCGCCGGCGGGATGGCCGACGACGAGTTCGGGTATCGGTCGTTGACCCTGCCCGAGACGGCCGATCCGGACGCGATCCGGGCGGCGACCGACACGTTCGAGACGCCCGCAGCGGTGCTCACGGTCGGGATCGGCGGAAGCGCGCTCGGCGCCGCGACGCTCTCGAACGCGCTGGAAAGCGACGTCGACGCGTACGTCCTCGATAACGTGGATCCGGACGACGTCGGGCGCCTCCTGGCGGAGCTGCCGCTCGAGGACGTCGTTATCAACGTCGTCTCCAACTCGGGGACGACCGCGGAGACGCTCGCGAACTTCCTCGTCGTCCGCGACGCGATGGATCGGGCGGGCGTCGACTGGACCGAACGGACCCTCGTGACGACCGGCGAGGAAGGGAACCTTCGGCGACTCGCCGACAGACACGACCTGCCCGCCCTCGACGTCCCGGACGGCGTTCCCGGGCGCTTCTCGGTGCTCTCGACGGTCGGCCTCGCGGTCGCGGCGCTGCAGGGCCACGACGTCGAGGCGGTTCTCGCCGGCGGCCGGGACGGAATGGATGCGCTGTCGGGGTCGCTGTTCGAGTCGCCCGCGTACGCCTACGGCGCGACGACCTACGCGCTCGCCGAGCGTGGCGCCCTGACGAACGCGGTGATGCCGTACGCGGAGTCGCTGGAGACGTTCGCGGAGTGGTTCGCCCAGCTGTGGGCCGAGAGCCTCGGCAAGGACGGGCTCGGACAGACGCCGGCCCGCGCGCTGGGCGCGACCGACCAGCACTCACAGCTCCAGCTTTACCGGGCCGGTCCGCGCGACAAGCTCGTGACCGTGGTTCGACCGACGGAACGCACGGACATACCCATCCCCGAGACCGATCTGGAAGGGCTCTCCTATCTCGGCGGTGCGTCGTTGGGGGAGCTACTTGACGCCGAGTTCGACGCGACGGAGGCGAGCCTCGCCGAGGCGGGCGTGCCGAACGTTCGGATCGAGATCGACCGCGTCGACGAGCGCGCGCTCGGCGAGCTGCTCTTCGGCATGGAGGCCGCCTGCGTGCTCTACGGAGAGCTCGCGAGCGTCCCGACGTTCACGCAGCCGGCCGTCGAGTGGGGCAAGAAGGCCGCCCGCGGACTCCTCGGCGGCGGCGACTTCCCCGAAGCCGACGCCGTCGCGGAGAAACGCGAGCTTCGGATCGAGCGCTGAGCGGTCGGCTCGTACCCGTCACCCCTTTCGCAGCGTTGAAACGCACGTCGCCCGTAACACGGATGATGAGCGACGCACCCACGGATCGCGGCGCCGACGCCGACGCCGACGCCGACGCGGCGTCGGGAACCGGCGATCCCGTGGAGGGGGACGTCGACGCGGAGCGCTCCGGTGGCGCGGACGCCAGGTCCGGCGAATCCGCCGAGCTGCTCGCCGGACTGGCCGACTCGATGGAGGGATTCGCGCGGCTCGTGAGCGCGGTCTTCGTCACGGTCTTCGCGCTCGTCGTCGCCTCCGCGATCACGGGTCCCGTCTCGTCGCTCGCGGTCAGCGCCGGTCTGGTGGACGGGGGGACGAACGCCTGGCAGGTACTCCGGACGGTCGTCCAGTTCGGCGGCTTCCTCCTTGCGGTTCTCGGCTATCTCGCCTTTACCGCCGAGTGGGATCTCGTCCGACTCGATCGGCTCTCCGCGCGTGAGGGCGGGATCGTGGTCGCCGCCGCGCTCGGGCTCCTCACGCTTCAGTACGGCGCGCTGTTCGCACTGGCCGAGATCGGGGTCGCGACCGGCCAGAACCAGGCGGTCGTTCCCCCGGGCGACCCGGCGACCTACTACCTCGCGATGATCGTCGTGTCCATCCTCGTCGTCGGCCCGGTCGAGGAGCTGCTGTTCCGTGGCGTCGTCCAGGGGGGGCTCCGGCGAGCGTTCGACGCGGCACCCGCGATCCTGCTCGCCAGCCTGATCTTCGGCGTCGTGCACCTCCCCGCGATCGAGGGTGCGTTCGTCGAGCGCGTCGCGTACGTGGGGGTCGTCGTCCTCCTCGGCTGCCTACTCGGCTATCTCTACGAACGCACCGACAACGTGTTGATTCCGGGGCTCGCACACGGCACGTACAACGCCGTGATCTACGCCGTGTTGTGGGCGGGCGTGTAGCGTCGCGGTCGACGGCTCGCGAACGCGACGACGATCGGCGTTCGCACGCGAACCGCGTGCTCAGTACCGCTCTTTCCCCCAGCGACGGTCGTCGTACGTCGACTGCTGCTCGCTGTCGAACCGCTCCTCGAACTTCCGGCGGAGCGCGGCCTTCTCGTCGGCGCTGATCCGCGCCAGCGCGTCGGCCTTCGCCACCGCCTCCGGCGGCCCGCGGGTCGACGCGACCTCCGCGAGGACCTGTCGGGTGAGCCGGTCGCGCGTCTCTCGATCCCGCGTGAAGCCGTACGGCGCCTCGAGCTTGTAGGTTACGTCGGTTCGCGGATCATACAGGACCATGAAGGTCGGCTCGTACAGCGCCGGGTCGAGATCGCGGTCGACGCCAAGCGCGTCCGCGTCCGCGGCCATGGTTCCGTCGGCGCCGCCGCGGCTGTGAAACCACGTGGTGAACGTGAGCGCGTCGTCGATCCGTTCCCCGTCCGCGCGGCGTTCGAGCAGCGCGGTGAACAGGGCGGTGTCGTCGGGCCACGGCGGCTCGAACCCCTTGCGCGCGAGCGTTCGGACGATCGTTCGGCTGGAGGGGTTCTTCACGAAGCCGGCGAGCGGCACGTCGCGCTCGAGGAACCGCTCGACGAGCCGGACGTAGTTCTCGACGACCGACCGCGGCTTCGCCTCCCGCGCGATCTCGCCGAGCTCCGCGTCGCGCTCGCCCCACGTGAACAGCTCCTTGGGGTAGATCGGCCCGTCGAGGACGAGCAGGTCCTCGACGCGGTCGGCGTGATCGAGCGCGTGGGTGCCCTCGGCGAGGTAGAGCGCGAGCGCGTGGACGACCCCCTCGGCGTATCGGTTGACTCGGGGGGCGTGCAGCACCCGCTGGCGGGTGTGGCCCGCGTCGCGGTTGATCCACTCGCGGTCGAAGCGGACGCTGGAGTCGCCCGCGTGGACGGTCGCGACGATGGTGCGGTCGCGGTGGAGATCCAGGTCCGTCGGCGTCGACGCCATCGCCGCGTGGGCGACGTCGACGACGAGTCCGTTTTTAAACGTCGTCGGGTTGATCGTCCCCGAATCGAGCCCGTGGACCGTCTCGAAGGGCCGCGCCGCGAGCGCCACGTCGTCGATCGCGACGCGCCGGCGCTCGTGGTCGCCGACGGGCTCGATCACGACGCGGCCGTCGCGGTACAGCTCCGGCAGCCAATCCTCCCAGACCGTCCCCGCGAGATCCTCGTGGTCCGTCGCGTCCACGTCCGTCGCGATGTCGTACGCGAGCCGCGCGATGTTCTCGACGTGGATCGGATCGAGCGTCACGTCTGCATCCCCGTCCCCGGCGGATAAAAACGGGTCGGGTAACCCGGCCGGAGGACCGGAGCGGATCCCCGGGTCGGAGGACCGGAGCGGATTCCCGGGTCGGTTCGCGGACGATGGGGTTCTTGTACGTAGCCGGTAAACGTTAAGGGATGCATCGTCGTGAACTGCTGGCCGTCGTCGGGGCGAGTACGGCACTCGCGGGCTGTGGCGCGCCACGCATGGATCCCCGAACGCCGACGCCGTCCACGCGCCCCTCGGAGCGGCTCCGGTTCTCGGCGAGCGTGACCGGCACCTTCGACGAGGAAGGCCCGGCGACGATCGAGCTCCGGGTCGCGAACGACGGGGAGCGGGGCGTCGTCGCCACCGGAACCCTCGGTCCGGTCCTCCCGTTCGCCGGGCGGTTCGGACTCACGCTGGACGGAAGGCGCCGGCTCCTCTGTCAGCCCGATCGGGCCGACGACTACTGGTTTCGGATCGATTCGAACGACCTCGTCCCCGCCGCCGACGTGATCCCCACGGCTCCCGTCGACGGCTGCTGGCGCATCCCTCCGGCGTTCGACGGGATCGCCGACGTCCCGGCGCCGATCTCGCGGGAGGTCATGCCGGATGCCGAACTCGAACACGCCTACGCCCTCTATCACGTACACGACTGTGCCCCGGGAACCTACACGTTCGCCGCGTCGGTGACGCTCTCGGACGTCGAGGAACACGACGGTGACGACGGGAGCGGCGGCGACGGGAGCGGCGGCGACGGGAGCGGCGGCGACGGGAGCGGCGACGATGGCGACGGCGCCAGCGACGGTGACGCCGGGGGCGGCGTCGGTGACGAAGAGAACGGGTCGGACGGCTCGGAACCCGAGGAGCGGGTTCCGCTCCGACTGCGCGTCACGGTCGCGGAGCGGGACGTCACGATCGATCGGTTCGGGTACGTCGACGGCTTCCTTGGCTGACCGTTCTGCGATCCGCCGCCGGCCCGATCACTCCGCGATGACGTGATGTTCTACCGCCGCGGCGCCCCGCTCCGTCGCGTCGAGCGTCGCGACCCGGAAGGCGTCATCGGCACCCGCAACCGGGATGGGCAACCCGCCGGGATTCACCCGAACGGTGCCGTCCCGTTCCTCGACGCCGTGTGCGTGCGTGTGGCCGTGGAGGACGTAGTCGTAGTCGCCGCAGTCGACGAGCGCGTCGACGACGATCCCGCTCGTGCCGTGCGTGACGGCGACGTCGACCGTGCCATCGTTCCCGTCGTCGGCGCCGTCACCGTCGCCCTTGCCGTCACCCTTGCCGTGGCCGTTTCCGTCGATGCCTTTTATACTGTCCGCGTCGCCGTCGCGTGGGATCGAGAGCGCCGCGGCCTCGCCGTGATACGTGCCGAACGACTCGACGGTCGACTGGAGGGCCCATTCGCCGTCGTTGTTGCCACGGACGGCGTGAAACGAGAAGTCGGCGTCGAACGGGGCCGCTGAAAAGGGGGCAACGAAGTCGCCGCAGTGGACGACCGCGTCGACGTTCCGGGACTCGAACAGCTCGACGGCGGCGTGGACTGCGTCGAGGTCGTCGTGGGTGTCGGAGACGATGCCGATCTGCATGATCGTTCGGTCGTTCGGCGGCCGTGTTTATAAACGTCGTCGCGGGTAGTGGGGTGGGCGATGGTAGGCTGATGGCGGTTTACGAGTCCCGGCGGGTCAGCGATGCCGACCCCGCAGGACTCGTCCGAGTCGCGGGACGGGGAGGCGGGCGGCCTTCCAGAGCTGGACGACGGTGACGGCCGCGAAGGCCGCGAGCGCGAGGCTGGTCCAGAGGATCGGGTCGACGGCGGCGATCACGGGCACCTCCAGCAGCGCGGCGAGCACGACGAGCAGCGTGGCGACGCCGAGCCCCTGATACAGCTCCGTCCAGGTGAGCCCGTAGCCGGTGACGACGGTCATGTAGCGGCCGACGTCGCGGGCGCCGCTGCACGCGCGGACGCGCTTCGTGGTCCGGTCGTACTCGACGACGCCGAGCTCGTGGAGCCGCGGGAGGTGCGTCTGGTGGAGGGAGGCGTAGACGCTCTCGCGCGTACAGCGCGGCGCGGGCGACTCGCCCGTCTCCTCGACGGCGATGGACTCCGAGAGCTCTCGGACCGTGATCCAGTCGCCGCAGGTGCGTAGCTCCCGGATCGCCGTTCGACGGCGGCCGTTCGACAGCACGTCGTGGATGACGTTCTCGGGCAGTGCACCGGAGCGGATCTGGATCACGTGGCGTAGCACCTCACTACCTCCCCCCTCGCCTCACGGGCACGTATGTATGCGTACCGTACGGGATCGGTCTCCGCTCCCTACCGTCGGGCCGCATGTGGGATGGGACTCCCTGCGGAGACGGTAGGCGCCCCCGGATCGACCGGTAGGAGGTGCCGATCCGAACGGTAGGCGGCTCCATCGGAGCGGTAGGGCGGTCCATCCACGGGTTCAGGCTTCCCCGGAAGATCGGGTCGAAACGGCCGAATTCGGTCGAATACGACGTTATTTCTCCCGTGATCCGTCGAACGTGGCGTTCGAAGCGGCGAACGGCGCCTTCGAATCCGACATGCCGAGTCGTAACTACGTCCCCTCCGGTGAGAGGGAGGGGTACTGGCCGCACAGCCAGGGACAAACAATGAGCAACAACGACGACAACACGAACTTCGGACTCTCGCGGCGCAAGATGCTCGGCGGACTCGGCGTGATCGGCGTCGCCTCCGCGGGGGCGGGACTCGGTACCACGGCGTACTTCAGCGACCAGGTCGAGTTTGAGGACAACGAGCTGCGTGCGGGAACGCTTGCATTGAACGTCACCCAAACCATTCATACCCTTGATCAGGACGGGATCGGCCCGGACGAGGAGACTTACTTCAACGGAAATGACGGTCCGGTAGAAGTCGACACCCCGATCGTCATCACCGACGCCAAGCCCGGCGACAGCTACGAATTCTGTTGGGAGGTCTATCTGGAAGGCAACCCTGGCTACGCGATGGTGAAGGTGGACGACGTGAGCGATCTCACTGGAGCGGACGTCGGGACGGTCTTCGCAGACGACCTGTATGACGTTCATGACGACGGCGACATGGTTACTCTCGGTGATGCGGCGACGGCGACGGCGACGCTGACGCTGTGTGAGGAACCGGAGGAAGGTGAAGCAACGGCGACCGGTGACGAAGTTCCGATCTTCCCGCCTGAGGGAGAGGACGTCGACGACAGCCTCGGTGCACTTCTCGCCGACCTCGCTGGAGGTCTCCCGGTTCCATCCGGATTTGTCGAGGAAGACGATCCAGAGCCCGAATCTGTCGACGATCAAGCGCCCGAACCTGAAGAAGATCCAGCGCCCGAACCGGAGTTCTGCCACAACATCGAGTGCCCGGTGAAACTCTGTGTCACCATCGACATCGACACCGATGTCGGTAACGAGCTGCAGGGTGCTGAGTCCGGCTTCAATCTGCACGTCTACGCGGAGCAGTGCCGCCACAACGACGTTGTGACCTTCATGGAGAGCGCGATGGGTGAGAACGGTGAGAACGGCGATATTAACGGAGATGTTGCAGCATGACCGACGACAAATCCAACACGCTCGGTCTCTCACGGCGCAAGATGCTCGCCGGCCTTGGCGCGATCGGCGTCGCCAGCGCGGGCGCCGGACTCGGTACGACGGCGTACTTCAGCGACCAGCAGAGCTTCGAGGGCAACACGATCACCGCAGGCACGCTCGGGATCAAGGTCGACTGGCAGCAGCGCTATTGGGGCGCGCCGCCGGACGTCCGCCCGCAAGACTACGCGACGAAGACGGAGGATGACGGCGATGGTGGGACGATGGGCGTCCCGAACTACCCCTACGTCAACGCTTTCCCGGACGATTCGGGCGACGGCGAACAGGATCTCGGTGGCGTCGTGTACGCCGGTGAGAACGCGGTGTTCAGCGCCGCCGACGTTCCGGCGTGCTGTGACTGTGACGAAGGCGAGTACTACGTTACCTACGAGGGACAGTCGTACTGCATTGAGCCGATCATCGGTACACAGACTGCAGAGGAGTTCTACGATGACGACCGTGACGAGGTCTCCTCGCGCTTCCTCGACATCCAGCGCGACAACGCGGCGGTGCTGTTCATCTATCGCCGGGAACACGACAACGGTGAGCTGGGCGCGCCCCGGCTCTTCTTCGTCCTTGACAAGTTCGGAAACGAGGACGGCGGCGGCTACGCCTCCTTCGAGATCGAGGGTGATCTCACGAACGTCGACTGGGAGGATCTCGACTGGGAAGTCGAAGACGACCCCGGAGACGACAGTGCGGACGAGTACTCGATCTCATCCACGACGGCGACTGCCGACTGGATCTGGGGAGACAACCGCACCGACGGCGGCGTGTTGGGCTCGCTTACCGAGAACTTCGCACTGCGGATCAACCCGAACCTGAACGGGGCAGCCACTCTCGCCGGCGGCGCTCCGACCTTCGACCCCGACTTCGACGTTGGCGTCACCAGTCTCGTCGTCCTTGACGGTGATGCCGACACGGACCTGGTCCTCGAGAGCGACCTCGGGGGTCCGATGGCGGACGACGACCTCTCGGACATCGTCATCCACAGCGAATGCGGCCTCGACATGAACGAGGCGTCAGCAGCCTACGGCCCGAACGAGAACGGACTCATCGAACTTGAAGACGTCAAACCCGGCGACAGCGGCGAGGTCACCTTCTCGCTACACGTCTGTGACAACCCGGCACTCATCTGGGCCGGCGCAGCCAACATCGGCGGTGGAGGGATCCTCGGCGACTTCGTGCAGGCTCGGCTCAGGCTCGTTCCCGATTGCATGAACGAGAACGACGGATTCGACGATATCGCAGGATACGGAGGCGATTCCTTCTTCGAGGGAACGCTCAACGAAGTGCTCGATGAGCTCGACGATCCCGCGTTCCAGGGGTTCCAGCTCGAGAACGAAGATGGAGAGGAGTGCTTCTACCCGATCGTCGACTCCTCATGCGTCGCGTTCGAGTGGTGGTTCCCGATCGGACAGTCCGACGTGAACGACGCACAGGACGAGACCGTCTCGTTCGACATCGGCTTCTACGCCGAACAGTGCCGCCACAACGACGACGACTGATCGAATCGACCGACAGACGGATCGAGACTAACCGTCGTCTCCGTGACGGCGGTTCCTGATCCCATTTGGATCGTTCATCATCCGGATCCATCCGGAGACTGAACGACGCGGACGACGTCCGCGGAACGACGGTTCGACTCCGTCGGTGGGAGTTCCCCTCCGGGGACCAATCATGACGGACACGAAACCAACGATCGGCCTCTCGCGCCGCAAGATGCTGGCCGGCCTCGGGGCCATCGGCGTCGCCAGCGCGGGCGCCGGACTCGGAACGACCGCCTACTTCAGCGACCAGGAGTCGTTCGAAGGCAACACGATCACCGCCGGCGAACTGGCGCTGAGCGTCACCTGGCAGCAGCTCTACTACGGCGGCCCGCAATCGTCGCGACCGGGTGACTACGGCGACGCGATGCGCCCGTTCGTCAACGCGTATCCCGACCACGACGGCAACGGCCTGCAGTCGTTCGAGCGCGAGGATGACGACGAGGACGGAACGTACGTCGACCAGTACGCCGAACTCGACGGCGAGGAGGACGACGAGGACCGCGAGACGAAAGCGAAGGAGGGTCGAAACCTCGAGTTCGCCTGCGACGAGATCGCGACATTTGACGACATTGATTTCGGCGAGCGCCCCGACGGCAGCGATCAGGAAAGCCTCATCGAGCTTGACGACGTGAAACCCGGTGACTGCGGCGAGGTCACCTTCGGCGTCAAGCTGTGTGACAACCCCGGATACGTCTGGCTTCGCGGCTTGCTCACATACGAGGAGAGCGGTGATCACCCCGACGGCGATCAGGGCACCCCGCAGCTCGCCGACGAGATCATCGCGCGGGCGTGGTACGACGACGGCGACAACGTCTTCCAGGAGGACGAGCCGACGATCTCCTCCGGGACCCTTCGTGACGTCCTCGAGGACCTCTCGGACGGTCGACTGTTGGCGTTCGACCCCGAAATCGCCGAGGCGCCCGACGACGAGATGACGGAGCCCGTCGATTCCGATGCCGAGTGCATCCCGCTTCCGAAGATAGACGACGATGACGACATCGACGGCCTTGCTCCGGACGACGAGTTCACCTTCGAGGTCGAAGACGGCGAGGACGTCGTCATCACGATCGTCGGCGTGACCTATAAGGACGAAGACGAGGACCCGGAGCCGGTCGGCTTCGAGTGGGAGAGCAACGTCCCGATCTGCCAGGTGAATCTCAAGGGCGGCGGGGACAGTCCCGGCGGCGGCGAGGGACTGCCGACGCTGTATGACTGTGCCACGAGCGGAACGGTGAACACCACGATCAATCCGAACAACGACAAGCCGTACGGGATCAGCAACTTCCGGTTCTTCTACTGCGACGTCGACAGGGAGGAGGAGAACGGTGAAGAGGAGAACGGCGACGTCTGCTTCCCGCCGTCGAACACCCAGTTCATCGGCTTCGAATGGTGTCTCCCGACCACCGTCGGCAACGAGGTACAGGGCGACACGGTCGCGTTCGACCTGTCCTTCTACACCGAGCAGTGCCGGCACAACCCCGACCCGGAGAACCCATGGGCAGGGGAATCGGAGGACGAAAACGCGACGAGCGACTGATCGAACGGGATCGCGCGGGATCGGCGCCGATACGCGTCGACGTCCCGTGATCCCGCCTCGACAGGCACACCCTGTCGTCGGGTCAGGGACACCCATCCGGACGGTTCGGGGTCCGAACCGTTCGGGTAGGAGACGCATACATACGTACCGAGCTGACGTGAGGACTTTCGACGAACGGCCGTCCGGAGCCGACGAGACACACGAATGACCAAAGAAAACGAGGGGATGACGCGTAGGCAAGCGCTCGCGGGCGTGGGAGCCGTCGGCTTCGCGACCGCGGGGCTGGCCCGTAGTCGCTCGACGGGCAGCTGGAACGAGTATACGAACTACACCTACGCGGAGACGAACGGC
>LKMJ01004745.1_pt1 | contig 12811 bp, 13 predicted proteins | sample 643391 | NCBI WGS metagenome assembly LKMJ01 (sample SAMN04112250, study PRJNA286221) | soda lake metagenome | biome: soda lake; feature: Kulunda Steppe; material: water; isolation source: sample PL-Br10 brine of Picturesque Lake | place: Russia: Kulunda steppe | collected 2010-07
CCCTTCAGGGGGAGTGGGTTGCCGCACAGGAAGGCCGTTGGAACCACTACAGTGGCGACCGCCTCACCGGCTTTGCCCTCACCGGCCGAGCCGTTGCAGAAACCAAGCGCGTGGAAAAAGAACTGGGTCAACCCGCGTCACGCTCGGCGGATATCAACGGATGAACCAACACCGGTGCATCCAGCAGAGCGCTCCGACATTGCCTGACTAAACACACCGCCCGCCATCAACCTCCAGACAGGCGCCAGTGATGAAGCTTGCTTCATCGCTCGCCAGGAACAGCGCCGCATTGGCAATATCCAGCGGCTGGCTGAGCCGGCCCATCGGGATACCGCTGACGATCTTCTCGCGGGTGTTATCGCCCAGAAAATCATCGATTAGCCCGGTCTCACCCATGACGGGGTTGATGGTATTGACCCGAATATTGTCCGGTGCCAACTCAACGGCCATGGATTTGCCGGTAATGACCGCCGCGCCTTTGCTGCCGTTGTACCAAGTCAGGCCGGGCCGGGGTCGTACGCCCGCTGTAGAAGCGACGTTCACGAAGCATCCCCCACCGCGTTTGCGAAAGACCGGTACCGCGGCCTTCGCAACGTAAAAGAGGGACTTCACGTTCACCGCGTAGATACGATCAAAGGTCGCCTCGTCCACATCCATCATCGGACCATTGCGGTGAGTGATCCCGGCATTGTTAACAATGATGTCCACATCGCCAAAATGCTCGATGGTGCGGTCCACAAGATGATGGACTGCGTTTGCCTCGGCCACATTCGCATGGATATAAATCGCCTCACCCCCGCCATGGCGAATGCTGTCGGTAACCGCCTCACCGGCCGCATCATTGATGTCGGCAAGCACCACTCGAGCGCCTTCTTCTGCAAAACGTCGAGCAATCCCCTCACCGAACCCCGACGCTGCCCCTGTGACAATCGCAACCTTGCCTGCGAGTCTCATCAATCCTGTCTCCTCATTGCCCGTGGCTGAATGTGACTGTTTTCATCGTGGTAAAGCTTTTCATGCCCTCGAAACCTTTCTCCCGGCCATAGCCCGAACGTTTCATTCCACCGAACGGCAACTCCACGCCACCGCCGGCTCCGTAGTTATTGACGAACACTTGACCGCTTCGCAGTCGCCCGGGGAGCGCGATTGAACGGTATGCATCCTGCGTCCACAACCCGGTCACCAGTCCGTAGTCCGTCGCGTTCGCCAGTTCAACCGCCGCCTGGTCATCCGTGAAGGTGAACAAGGTGAGCACCGGACCAAAGAGCTCCTCGCGAGCGACCTCATGATCAGGCGGCACCCCCGTGACCAGCATGGGCGGCACATAATGGCCGCCATCCGGCGCGTCGGGTGCTACATGCCCCTGGGCAAGCACACTCATTCCCGCCGAGCGCCCGCGCTCGAGCATGTTCTCCAAACGGGTTTTCTGGGCAGCGTTGATGAGCGGCCCACAGTCGTGGTCATCGATTCCCGGGCCACAAACAAGGCCACTCATGATCCGATCAAGCCGCGCCACCAGCGCATCCCGAGCGCTGGCCTCAACCAACACCCGGCTGCCCGCAGAGCAAGTCTGACCGGCGTTCTGCACAATGGCACGCACGATGACTTCGGCCGCCATATCGAGATCGGCATCGGCGAAAACCAGCTGAGCCGACTTGCCGCCGAGTTCCAGAGTCACCGGCACATGGTTGGCCGCCGCGGCCTGAGCAACCGCCGTACCGGCAACCGGGGAGCCGGTGAACGACAGGTGGTCCACATCTGGATGGGAAGCGACTGCCACACCGGCCTCATGGCCCAATCCCGGCACGACGTTTAGGACACCAGGCGGGATACCCGCCTCCGCCGCTAATTCGGTCAACCGAAGAACCGTCAGGCAGGCCTCCTCCGCGGGTTTCAACACCACGGTATTGCCGGCGGCCAGCGCGCCACCAACAGTTCGCCCGAAGATCTGAGCGGGATAATTCCACGGCGTGATGAGTCCACACACGCCGAACGGCTCACGCTGGACAACCACCGTAGTGCCCGACTGATAGGGGATGGTTTCGCCATGCAGCTTGTCGGCGGCGCCACCGTAGTATTCGAAGTATCTGGCCGTTGCCGTGGTGTCATTACGCGCCTGGGTGAGAGGCTTGCCCGTATCGGCGCATTCGGTCCGCGCCAGGGCTTCATGGTGAGTCTGAATCAACGAGGCAAAGTGCGTGAGCACCCGTCCACGCTCCACCGCCGTCCATTGCCCCCAGTCCTGATCAAATGCCCGCCGGGCGGAACTCACGGCCGCTGCCACATCAGCTTCTCCGCCGCGGGCGATGCGGGCCAGCACACGTCCCGTAGCCGGCTCTTCGGTGGTCAGGAGGCCAGCCTCGGCGGCACGCCAACTACCGTCAATAAATACTCCCTCGAGCAATTTTGAAATCTCCATCATGAATACATGAGCTCAACCAAGCCCAGACTGATAATTGGCAAAAAAGTGACTAGCATCAGGCAGCTGATCGCAACCAGCACGAACGGCACTAGCCAGGGAATTATTCGTTCCAGCGATATATCCGCCACCGAACAGGCAGCGAACAGGTTCACACCGAGCGGTGGTGTGAACATCCCAATGGCCAGATTCACGACCACGATGAGCCCGAAGTGGACTGGGTCAACGCCAAAACTGATGGCCACCGGGGTAAGAATCGGCGCCAGGACGAGAATGGCGGCGGATGTTTCGATAAACATCCCGACGATCAACAGCATGAGATTCACGGCGAGCAGGAAGGTCACCACGCTGTCGAAGTTGGCGTTGATCCAGACGCCGACATCGGCTGGCAGCCCGGAGCGGCTAATCAGAAAGCTGAACAGCCCCGCCGCTGCGATAATCAGCATGATGGCAACCGTGCCTTTAACGCTGGTCACAAAAATTGGCCACAAATCCCGCCAGCTCAGTTCGCGATAGATCACCATCCCCACAAACAGGGCGTAGAACACAGCCACCGCGGCCGCTTCGGTCGGGGTAAAGACACCGCCATAGATACCGCCGATGATCACTACCGGCATCAGAATGGCGGCCCAGGCCTTTTGCACGGCCTTTACAAATGAACCCCGCTCTCCCCCGTCTTCCTTGCCATAACCCTTCACCTTGCAAGCCACGTAGATGAACAGAATCATCGCGGTGGCAAACAGCAGGCCAGGGCCGATCCCGGCGATGAAAAGCTGACCGATGGAGGTATCCGTGCTGACACCGTAGAGAATCAGCGGAATGGACGGTGGCAACAACACGCCGAGCTCCGCTGAAGATGCCTGGACCGAGGTAGCCATGGGCTTGGGGTAGTGATGACGGATCATTGCCGGGATCAGAATGGCGCCAATCGCATAGGTCGTGGCAACGCTTGAGCCGGATACCGACGCGAAGAACATGCAGGTGAGCACGCATGAACACGCCAATCCGCCCTGGATACCGCCGATAATGGACTTTGCGAGGTCCACAAGGCGCCGGGAGATCCCGCCGCTTGCCATGAGGTTGCCAGCGAGAATGAAAAACGGAATGGCCATCAGCGGATAAAGATCAATGCTCGTGAACAACCGCTGGGCAGAAACAACAAGTGGCAACGGTGAGAAAAAATGGATGCCGAACATCGAGGCTAGCCCGATTGACACGGCGATCGGCACTCCGAGCACCAACAGCACGATCATGGCAGTGGCAATAGCGGAGTTCATCGAGCGGAGCCTCGCGTCGGGGATTGAGAAGATTGGGCAGCCGCCTCGTCAGGGCTGACCGCGGCCTCGCTGGTGAGTTCTTCGAGGCTCGTCTCGGGCGGGAGCTCTCGCATGGCCGGGTCAAAAAGACGTCCGATCAGCGCGATAATGGCAAAAATGCTGCCCACCGGCAGAGCCGCATAAGCCCAGGCCATGGACACGTCCATTCCCGCCATGCGCTGAGGCAGAACACGTAAGCCCATGCGGTAGCCGTAGTAGGCCACTAGAATAAAAAAAAGCAGGCAAAGCAGCGTGGTGAAATATTCCAGCGCCACATGAACGCGCCGTGGAAGAACAGCGAAAATGATCTCAACGCGCATCATTTCGTTCCGGCGAAAAACATTCGCAGCCCCGAGAAAGACACACCAGATCACCAGTGACCGCGAAGCGACCTCAGAGAAAAACGACGGATCATTGAATACGAAGCGAGTAATCACCTGGTAAAAGGCAGCAATCGCCGCCAGTGCGAGCGCAGTCACCGACGCGATCAGCGCAGCGCGCGTGGTCACCCGCTCGACGGTAAGCACCCAATGACGAACAGACTCAATGACGGACGCGTGCATCACGGCCACTCCAGGTCATTCAAGGAAACTGGGCGCCAGGACCGTTCTGGCCCCGACGCCCAGGCTCACGCGGGCTTAACCCTCGAAATTCTGGATCCGCTCCAGCATCTCGCTGCCGTGCCGCTCGATGAAGGCTTCATAAACCGGCTCAATGGCGTTCTGGAAAGGAGTCGTATCCACCTCCTCGATCACCGTCATGCCGTTTTCGCGCAATAGGTCAAGACCTTCAGTCTCCAGCCGCAACACCTCGTTGCGAGTGGCCTCGGCTGAGGCGCGAGCCGCCTCGTTGAACCAGCCCCTCTCCTCTTCACTTAGCGTGTCCCATAGAGGACCCGAACCCAGCACGGCGGCCGGGGAGTAAACATGACCGGTCAGAGAGATATGGTCCTGCACTTCCCAGAACTTGGTTGCCACGATTACGGTGACCGGGTTTTCCTGAGCGTCCACTGTGCCCTGCTGCAGGGCAGTGAAAAGTTCAGGGAACGCCATTGGAGTCGGGCTTGCCCCCAGCTCACGGAAGGCATTCATATGCACCTGATTTTCCATGGTCCGGATTTTGATGCCGGCCACATCGTCAGGCCCATGGACCTCGTTGCGCGAGTTAGTCATATGACGGAAGCCGTTTTCCGACCACGCCAACCCAATGATGTCGTGCTGCTCCATATCGGCCAGAAGATCATCACCGATCTCGCTATCCAGCACCGCCCGCGCATGGTCATAGTCCTCGAACAAAAAGGGCAGATCGAGAACATAGGTCTCGGGGACGAAGTTACCAAGCGGGCCGGTGGAAGTGATCACCACGTCCACCGTACCGATCTGGAGACCCTCGATCATGGCCCGCTCGCCCCCCAGGGAACCGGCCGGATGCTCACGCACGGTGAACTCGCCGCCGCTCAACTCCTCGAGGGTCGCCTTGAATGCGTCCGAACCCACACTGTAGTGGGAATCAGCGGACAGGGTATGACCAAGCTGGATTTCACGGGCGTCAACGACACCGCCTACAAACAGCAGCCCACAAGCTGCAACACTTAGATTTTTGAGTTTCATCATCTCCTCCAGGAGGTTGCTTTTATCACCACTCGTCATGGCTTCTCGCCGGGGATCCGCCAATCTGGCGCATCACCCATGCTCTTTTATGGCTTGAGATCGTCTTCGCAGAACGCCTCAATAATGCCTTCAATGTCTTTGTCCGCGCTGAACCCGAGCGCCGTCGCTCTCGCCGTCTCAAACCGGGCGGGCCAGCTCCCAACGATGGATTCGATTCGGGGATCCGGTTCCCATCGGACGCGGTTTCGGGCCTCGGCACCGCCCACCCGCTCGAGCGCTTCAAGCATCTCTGCCACGGTGACCGTGCAGCCCGGCAGCATCACGCTCCGCCAGGCGCCAAACTCCGCGGCAGGAATGCCCAGCGCGTGGACCATGTTGCGAATCACTCCCCGCGGAGAGAGCAAATAAACTGCCAGCCCCTCGGGAACCGGCAAGTTCGCCTCCTCACCCTGGAGCGGCTCACGGATAATGCTGCTGGCAAAGCTCGAGGCGGCGGCATTGGGTCGACCCGGTCGTACTGCAATGGTCGGCAGGCGCAGCACCCGCCCGTCGATCAGCCCACGCCGGGAGAAGTCGTTGATGAGCTGCTCGCCAATCACCTTCTGGGCGCCATAACTACTCTGGGGTGTCAGCGCCGTATCGTCGCGGACCCGATCCGGCAGTGCGCCCCCATAGACCGCCACGGAACTGGCAAAAATCACCATGGGTGGTTCCGGGAGGCCACGACAGGCCTCCAGCATTGCGCGGGTTCCATCGAGGTTCACCCTCAGCCCCAGATCGAGGTCCGCCTCGGCCGCCGAACTCACCACCGCCGCCAGGTGAATGATCACGTCCACGGAGTCGCCAAGCAGGCGCGCTAGCGCCTTAGAATCGATAATGTCCCCGACCTGGCTGACCACAGCCGGCCGTGTTGCCGAACTCCCCGCCGGTGCCACGCCCGGAACCATCGGCTCCGTGACATCAAGAAGTCGGAGCTCTTCCACCGGTTGAACTCCAGCCGGGGTAGGCAGGTGTGGATCCGCCAGTACCCGGGCAATAAACTTCTGTCCCAGAAAGCCGGCAGCGCCGGTCACCGCAATCTTCATGCGTTGCCCTCCGCTCCGGACAGCCAGCGTTGCGTCCATCCAAGACCGCTGTCGGTGTCGCGAGCCGGGCGGTATTCACAACCCACCCACCCCTGATAACCACGGTCATCGAGACGCTGGAGTACCCAGTCCCAGTTCACCTCCCCTTCAGCATTGGGCTCATGGCGGCCGGGCACCCCGGCGATCTGAACATGGGCGCTGCGGGGCAGATACTGATCGATGGCATCGGCGATGCGCCCTTCAAGCATCTGCCGATGATAGAGGTCGAGCTGGAGCGCAACGTTCTCCACGCCGGCGTCACCGGCAACACGCTGGACACGATCAATCAGCTCTGCGGCCTGGCTGGCGCTGCGGAGAAAATAGCCCGGCATATCGATGGGATTGATCGGCTCGATCAGGATCGTTACTCCCTGCGCCCGGGCCTGAGTCGCTGCGTAATTCAAGTTGGCCAAATAGGTCATCTCAATGATGGCGGGGTCGGTCCGTACCGGGCACGCACCCGCCATCATGTGAAGCTGGCGGCACCCGAGGCGCTCAGCGTAAGCGAGCGCTGTGGCAACGCTCTCCCGGAAAGCCGACTCACGGCCCGGCAAACAGGCCAGCCCGCGTTCGCCCGCTTCCCAGTTGCCGGGCGGCAAATTGAACAGCACCTGAATCAAGCCGTGGGACTTCAGGGCGTCAGCAATATCGTCCGGATCCTGTTCGTAGGGAAAAAGATACTCGACCCCCTGGAACCCGGCATCAGCGGCCGCCGCAAACCGATCCATGAATGGATGCTCCGTGAACATCATCGAGAGATTGGCGGCAAGACGCGGCATCAGGGCCTCCCGAAGGTTTCATGCAGCGAAGCGATCTGCGCCTCGGTGAGCACGCGGGGATTATGACCGCGAAGGAGGAGATGGAGCTTGGCGGTTTCTTCGAGCTCTTCAGTGGCAAAGACGGCCGCAGCCAGATTCTTGCCGGCCACAATGGGCCCGTGATTCGCAAGCAAGACCGCCGTGTGTTGTCCGGCAAGACCGCGGACCGCATCGCCAACGGCCGGATCGCCCGGCTCGTAGTACGGCACCAGCGGCAACTTGCCAACCCGCATCACGTAATAAGCCGTGAGCGGCGGAATGCAATTGTGGGGATCCGTGTCCGGCAGGCACGACACAGCAACGGAGTGGGTTGAGTGGAGGTGCACGATTGCACCGGATTGCGGGCGTTCGGCATACATTGCTGCGTGCAGAAACTGCTCCTTGGTCGGGGCATCCCCGGCGATATGATGCCCTTCGGCATTCAGCCGGGTCAGGCGGGCCGGGTCGAGCCGCCCTAGGCATGCGTTGGTGGGAGTCATCAGCCAGCCGGAATCGAGCCGCACAGATATATTGCCGCTGGCTCCCATGGTCAGGCCACGATCAAAAAGCGATTTGCCCAGGATGCAAATCTGCTCACGCTGAGCGTTTTCGTTCATGGACACACCTCAAATGCGCGGGTGAAGAAATCCACCCCGCCAAAATTGCCGGATTTGAGGGCCAACGCCAGGTCTATGGGCGGTGCATCCGCTCCGCGGCTGAGGCGCGCGCCCGTCCAGGGAACGCCGGGATCAATCTGAGGGCCGATGCGCAGTACCTGAATACCCAGCGTGCTGACCACCGCGCCCGACGTCTCGCCACCCGCCACGATCAGGCGTCGGACACCGGCGTCCACCAGTCCGAGACTAATCTGCGCGAGGGCGCGCTCGATCAGTGCCCCCGCCTCCGCACTGCCCAGCCTGGACTGCGCAGCCAACACGGCGTCTGGCGAATCCGTGGAATAGATCAACACCGGACCATCGCTGAGCTTCGGTTCCGCCCATGCCAGTGCTTCAGCCACGGCGCCTTCCGGGTTATCAGCAATTGCCAGCGGATCGAGACCAAGGGATGGATGGCAGTCGGCGAATGCGGCCACTTGCTCGCGGGTGCGCACCGAGCAACTGCCTGAAATTACCGCCGTCGCGCCATTAAACTCGGCCAAGCCACCCGCGTCGGCTCGGGCCTCGATCTGTCCCGCGGCTCGCCACGGCGCCGGCAACCCCATGGCAATCCCCGACCCGCCAGTAATCAGGCGGGCATCGGCAAACGCTTCGCCCACCACCCTCAACTGCTGCTCGTCCTTCCCGTCGACAATCGCCAGGGTGACCCCGACTTCCCCCAGGTCGGCGGCCCGGTCACGAATCGCTTCAACCCCCGCATCAATGGTTTGGTGGTCGATCAGCCCCACCTCACCGCGGCATTGAGTACCGAGCCAGCGAACAAGGTTGGCATCCGTCATTGGCGTGAGCGGATGATTCTGCATGCCGGATTCATTCAGCGGGACGCCATCGACAAACAGCTCGCCATTGAGAACGGTGCGGCCATTGGCCGGGAAAGCCGGCGCAGCGATTGCCATAGCCTCACCGAGGTCGGCGAGAAGGGCCTCCGCCACGGGACCGATGTTGCCCTCGGGGGTGGAATCGAACGTGGAGCAGTATTTGAAGAAAAACCGTTGGCAGCCCGCCACCTTCAACGCCTCGAGAGCCGCCCGGGACTGAGCCACCGCCTCGTCCACGGGCACAGTGCGGGTTTTAAGGGCGATGATCACGGCGTCCGCTGCGTCCAGCCCAGCCATATCAGCAGCGCTTGGCACACCAATTATCTGGACGGCGCGCAGGCCCTCGCGAACGAGGTTATTGGCAAGATCAGTGGCGCCGGTGAAGTCATCCGCAATACAGCCAACAAACGGCATGGTCAGACTCCTGCCTCGTCATTCGCCGCGATGGGAAGCGTAATGCCGGCAAGGCGCTCGTAAACCTTGATGACCGCTGAGTCATCCTCTCGCCCGAACCCGGCGGCCGAGGCCGCTGTAAACTGCTGCTGAGCTGCTGCCGACAGGGGCAACGGGAAGCGCAAATCCCGCCCGGTCTGGGTGACGATCCCAAGATCCTTGACGAAAATCTCCACCGCCGAGCGCGGCTGATAGTCCCCGGCAAGCACGTGCGGCATGCGATTTTCGAACATCCACGAGTTACCGGCCGACGCGGTAATGACTTGATAGACCGTCTCCGCATCCAGACCCATGCGAAGTCCGAGCGCCATGGCCTCAGCGGCAGCGGAAATGTGCACCCCCGCAAGGAGCTGGTTGACGAGCTTCACGCTTGACCCGGGTCCGCAGCGATCACCCAGCCGGTGAACCGTCGCCGCCATGGCCTCGAGCACTGACTCGGCGCGCTGAAATGCCGCCGGCGTACCGGATGCCATGACTGAGAGCTGGCCATCTCGTGCCTTAGCGGCGCCCCCGCTAATCGGTGCATCGAGGATTTCCAGTCCAGCGGGCAGTCGCGACGGCAGCGCCTCGGCAAAAGCCGGCGGCACGGTCGCGTTCTGGAGAATGACGGAATTGGCGCTCAGTCGTGCATGCACCAGGCCTTCGTCACCAAAGAGCACCTGCTCGACTTGATCAGCGTTCACCACTATCAGCAGCACAACGCTCGCACCGTCTGCGGCCTCGGCTGGGGTTGCCGCTACCGAACCACCAGCGTCCGCAAATGCTGCCATGGCCTCTGAGCTGACATCGCAGCCCGTGACTGCAAATCCAGCATCCAAAAGGGCGCGGGCCGTTCCCATTCCCATGGCGCCCAGTCCGACGACGGCGACGTTCGTGCTTGCTCCGCTGCTCACGGCTCTCTCTCTCCTGTTTTCGGCGCTTCTTTCGAACGCTTGATGGTAACGGTACCATTTGTTTTTGGTAACGGTACCACCATCGGTTAATAATTTAACCCTATGGACGAAACCAATAGCAATGACGCAGGAAGCGCCCCCGCGAGAACCCGCCGCAATTCTGGACGGGTGACCATCATCGATGTTGCGGAGCGAGCCAATGTCGCTCCCATTACCGTCTCCCGTGCCCTCAATGACCCCGGCACCGTCTCACCAAACCTGCGTGCACGCATCGAGGCGGCGGTCGAGGAGCTCGGCTACATGCCCAACCGGCATGCCGGCAGCCTTGCCTCTGCCATGAGCCCGGTAGTGCCGCTTATCGTCCCATCGCTATCCAATGCGGTGTTTCTGGAGGTGATTCGGGGCGCACAAACCGTCCTCGAATCGGAAGGATTTCAGCTCCTTCTCGGTAATACTGACTACGATATTGGGCGGGAAGAAAAGCTCATGCAGACCCTGCTTGGCTGGTCGCCCGCCGGAGCCATCATCTCCGGACTGCGCCACAGCGAGGGGACGCTCAGCATGCTGCGGCGCTGGGGCGGGCCATGCGTGGAGATCATGGAATCCGGAACACCCAACATCGACATGAACGTGGGGCTCTCCCACGAAGCGGCGGGTGCGGCCATGGCGAGGCATCTCCTCTCACGCGGCTATCGACGCGTCGGTTTCGTCGGCACCAGACTCGACCTGGACTACCGAGCGGCAAAGCGCCTGGCGGGATTTGCAGCAACGTTGGATCAGGCGGGCGTGGAACTCGCTTTTGTGGAAAGGTTGGAAAAACCCTCCACCGTCAGGCTCGGGGGATGGACGCTTAAGCATGTACTGTCGACTTACCCCAATGCCGAAGCGACGTTCTACGCCAATGACGACCTTGCAGTGGGCGCTATCCTGGAGGCTCAGCGATTGAGTGTCCGCATCCCGGAAGACATGGCAGTCGCCGGCTTCAATGGGCTGACCATCGGCAATGAGGTCACACCGCGCTTAACGACCATTGTCGCGCCCCGGCTGACAATGGGGCGGCGGGCCGCGGAGATGCTGGTCGCACGCATTCGGGGAGAGCCGGTACCGCAGCGCATCCGCGATATCGGTTTCAGGCTCCTGGCACAGGAAAGCACCTGACTCTCGCATGGCAACTCCAAATACCTCCGTGCATCGGTATGGCGTGGCGGCACCGCTCACACTCACGCTGACTCATCAGAGCATAGGCTCGTTCTACATCCTGTCGGTTTCAGCCCTGGCGCCGTTTCTCCAGGACATACTTTCCCGCGCTGAGCTCATAATTGGCCTGTTTCCCTCCCTCGCCTATCTGATCGCCATGGGCAGCAGTCCAATGGCGCATCGGATGTTCAGCCGGTTTGGGCCGCTGGGCACCAGTAACCTGGCGATCCTGGTCGGCCTCGCCGGCTATGCGCTTCTAACGCTGACAACGCCATGGGCTTTTTTCATAGCGGCAGTACTGATGGGCATTGCCTACGGCCCACTCAACCCAACAAGTTCCGTGGTCCTCAATCAAGTCTCGCCGCCGCATCAGCGCAATCTGGTTCTCGCCCTCAAACAGAGTGGCGTGCCACTCGGCGGTGCACTGGCCGGCACCCTGCTACCCGCGATTGCCCTCTATCTTGGCTATGAGATGGCAATCATCATCACCGCTCTGGTCATCGCCGGGCTACTGATCACGTTCTGGCCACGATCCCATCGCATCGATGCAGACATCGAAACGACACCCCACAAGACGTCCACACCCGGGGAGCGGGTTTTTCATCGGGGTTGCCTCCTTCTTGCTTCATCCTCGTTTTGCTACAGCTTCGTACAGCTCGCGCTATCCATGTTCCTGGGGCTGCTGGCATTCCGTCTTGCCGGCATGACACCGGTCGAGGCCGGTCTCGTCCTGACCGTGTTTCATCTTTCGGGAATGATCGGCCGACCGGGCTGGGGAATGATCGCCGATGCCATTCAGCGCTGGGGCAGTGCGCTGCCCATCGTAGGCCTGTTCACGGCCACGCTAACGGGACTGCTGGTTTTGCTAACGACCCTGGCGGATCCCAGTCCGTGGATGTTCTACGCCCTGGCCGTCGGCCTTGGTGCTTGCGCCAGCGGCTGGAACGGGGTGTTTTTTGCCGAACTGGCGCGGGCCGTGCCTGCCCCGGCATTGGGCAGCGTCACGGGCCAGGCACTGAGTATCACTTTCGCTGGCGTGGTGGTTGGGCCCAGCGTGGTCGGCTTCCTTCTCTCAAATGCGGCTCCGTCGCTGGTCCTCGCCGGGTTGGCCGGCATCGCAACGACGGGCTCGCTCCTGAGCTGGTGTGGTGTGACCGCTTCCCGCCGGATCATGAATACAAGCAGGATCAACGAATAAACCAACACCCATGCACCCAGGTGCGGCGCTGAAAGTCCTTCGGGATGGACCATGCGGTGCGGTCTTCGATGCCGAACTGCGCCTCCAGCGCCGGGTCGAGCTTGAAGCCTTTGCGGTTGGTGGAAAAGATCAGCAGGCCGTCCTTACTCATACAGGCGGCCGCCGCCTGTATGAGCGCCACATGATCGCGCTGGATGTCCAACTGACCGGCCATGCGTTTCGAGCTGGAAAAACTCGGCGGGTCCAGAAAGATCAGGTCGTAGCGCCGGTCACAGCGCTTCAACCAGCCCATCACATCCTCCTGGACCA
>LKMJ01004746.1_pt1 | contig 12810 bp, 10 predicted proteins | sample 643391 | NCBI WGS metagenome assembly LKMJ01 (sample SAMN04112250, study PRJNA286221) | soda lake metagenome | biome: soda lake; feature: Kulunda Steppe; material: water; isolation source: sample PL-Br10 brine of Picturesque Lake | place: Russia: Kulunda steppe | collected 2010-07
CCGGTTCGAGAAGGATCGTGATGACCCCATTACAGCCGACACCAAGTCCCCAGACGTCATCCTCCATGAGATCGAACGTCTCGAGACGCGGTTTCCCAGCAGCCAGCACATCCTCTGCGAGAGTATATACCTCGTCTTCGAGACAACCTGCTGTGATGCTTCCCAGAATATCTCCGTCATCCGAAACTAGCATTTTTGCGCCGGGGCGTCTGTATGCACTGCCTTCGACAGCGACAATGGTTGCAAGAACCGCATCGTGGCTAGAATCGAGAGTTGACTGCACCCGATCAATGACCGTATGTTCAGAAGAAGTCCAGCTACCTTCAGACATATCGGCCAATTGTGGGTCAAAGTGTTTAACATTTATGACCGTAGCGGATCAAGAAGCCATTATCCTCCGAACTCAATTAACAGAATCCGAGACTGATTTCAGTTCTCGGGCCGAAATAATCGGATTAGAACAACCCCAGCAGACAATTTTATTGCAGTGGAACGTTGGTTGTGGATTCTAACGCTACAGTGTGACAATCCAAATATAAGATGGATACTTTCCAAATCCAGTATTTGAATGAAAAATAGATATAGATAATCAAGTCGATTGTGAAATAAAACGAATATTCAAGTAGGAGGAGAAATAATGATCGGACAGTCGAAACAGCAATACGCTGCTAGCATAAAATAAAACTAACACATGTCGTACGATATTTTATTGACCAACAGTAGAATTGTTGATGGGACAGGCGCACCATGGTTTCATGGCTCGCTCGGAGTTACAAACGGGAAGATAGAAGCAGTCAACCGTTCTGAAGAAATCGAGCGAGCGGCTGAAACGACGGTTGATCTGGATGGACTGGTCGTCGCACCAGGGTTCGTTGATTTACATTCACATTCAGATCTACGATTGTTCGCCGAGCCAGAGCTCCCTCCAAAAACGATGCAAGGGGTGACGACCGAGATACTCGGACAGGATGGGTTCTCGATGGCTCCGATGTACAAGGAGGATGGACCCCAGGAGTGGGAAGACCACCTGAGCGGACTCGACGGACGACCGGGCCAAGAGTGGACGTGGGGGAATGTAACAGAGTATCTCGATGCAATCGAGAGAAACCAGGTAGCCCCAAACGTTGGAACACTCGTCGGTCATGGGACCGTTCGGTACAATGTCATGGGAATGGATCACCGCCTGCCCACAGATGCAGAGCTAGAAGAGATGGCTAATCTGGTTACAGAGGCGCTCGAAGACGGGGCTATCGGCTTCTCGACTGGACTTGATTATATGCCACAGGTGAGAGCGGATACCGAAGAGCTAGCGACACTTGCGGGCCGTCTCGCGCCGTACAACCGGCCGTTCGTCGCCCACATTCGAAATCAGAGCGACGAGATCTGGGAGGCACTGGATGAGTTTATTGATATCGGCCAAGAAAAAGATATCCCGCTGCATCTCTCCCATTTCAAGCTCATGTATGCACCACAACACGGGAAAGCGGACCGTGCAATCGGATTGCTCGAAGCGGCTCGGGAGCGCGGTGTCGACATCACTGCTGATCAGTATCCGTATACAGCAGGGAGCACGATGCTTGCAGCATCTCTTCCACCGTGGACAAGGGAAGATGGCCCAGAGGCAACGCTCAACCACCTGCGGACCAATCGACGAGAGATTCAGGATCATCTCGAAAACGAAGTGAAAGACTGGTCAAAGATTGTGATCACGAGTGTCGCAAGCGAAGCGAACGAACGCTACATTGGGATGACCATGGACGCAATCGCAGACGAACGCGCCGGAACGCCTGCCGAAGCTGCGGTAGATCTCCTCCTCGAAGAACGGCTGGAGATCGAACGAATCTGCTACTACGCTGCTGAAGAGGATATCGAAGAGATTCTGCAGTACGAGCGAGCAGCAGTTGCAACCGACGCGCTACTGGGTGGCGAACCACACCCACGAACGTACGGAACGTATCCAAAGGTTCTCGGCACCTATGCCCGCGATGAAAACCTGTTCTCTCTCGAAGAAGCGGTTCGCATGATGACGTCTCTCCCTGCACGGATCGTTGGACTAGAAAACAAAGGAGTGATCAGAGAAGGAATGGATGCTGATCTCGTCGTGTTTGATCCGAAACATGTCGGGTCACCAGCAACGTACGATGAACCACGGCAGTCCCCAGATGGAATGCCACATGTGCTGATCAATGGGAGCTTTGTCGTCCGAGATGGCGAGCATACAGGGGAAACCCCCGGAACAGTCATCCGTCAGTAGGAACCTTGCCGATCACTGACTCCGTGCCGACTAATTGTATCCACATCCTGGGGCTGTGTGAGCGAACAAAACGGGTGAGATATTCACGCTATTTGTTCCAAAACAGATCCTACGATTCCCAGTAAATTACTTTGCTGGTAACGAATGCAGTTGAGTAATAGAGAACCACACTGATTACAGCGACAATCACGACACCGGTGAACATCTCCACAGTTCTCGCGTAGCGTGAGGCTGCGATAATCAGCTGTCCAAGGCCATCAGTTGCACCGAGGAATTCGGCAACGACGACTCCGACGATCGAGTATATCATACTCAGTTTGAGTCCACTTGCCAGCTGCGGCGCAGCTGCAGGTAACCTGATCGTGCGGAAGATGAACAGCCTGGAATCGTTGTAACTCCGAACCATATCGACGTAGTCTTCATCGACACTCTGGAGGCCGGTATACGTGTTCACCATGATTGGGAAAAAGGCAATGAGTAATGCGAGTGCAAGTGCACTACTCATGCCGAGGCCGAGCCAGATGATTATCGCTGGCGCGAACGCGACCTTCGGGACAACTGTTACCGCTGTGAGGAGTGGATAGACGTACTCTCGAACGAACCTGATATAGTAGATGCATACGCCAGCGATGAATCCGGTGACGGTCGCAATAACGAATGCCGCAAGCACGACTGTGACAGTCAAGCGAGCACTCGCCAAGTAGTGGTTTGGTTCCTGCAGAAACGCCGAGACAATCGTCGACGGTGCGGGTAGTACGGCAGCAGGAGTGTCATTCCACCAGACAGAAGCCTCCCACATAAGCGGGATCAAGATGAAAAGTGATAGATACTGTGCTATTCTGGCCGAATGAGCATCGACGTTGAGCGCCTGGCGAGTCTCCTCGTCAACTGCGGGGAGCAACGTATTTTTCATCGGTTTGTCACCCCGTCATGCCAGAAAACGACTCTGGATTCGATCAGTTCAACAGATTTGTACAGTGTGATACCGATCACACCAATCAGGACAATCGAGCCCCAGAGGAAGACCGTATCACCACGACCCAGGCTGATAATCATCAACTGCCCCAATCCCTGCTCAGGAGCGATGAATTCGGCAACGATGATACCAACAAGTGCCTGCGTCGCACCGATTTTGAGGCCTGCGAAGATATCCGGGAGTGCGTGGGGAAGGTGATAGTTGCGGTAATTAAACCATTTCCCGGACTGGTAGAGCTCTCCGATGTCCTTGAGTCCATCTGGTACCGTCCGAAGTCCCGTCAGGGTATTCTCCAAAACTGGAAAGAAGACCAGTAACATCGGGACGAGAATGAAGTACCGGACACCAGCACCGAGCCAGAGGATCAGAATCGGTGCGAAGACGATTTTCGGAACGACGAAGGTGAGCACCAGAATTGGCATGAACATCCGTCTGAGTGCGTCCCATTCGTTGAACACGATAGCGAATCCGATACCTAGTGCTGCACCGAGTACATACCCAAACAGCGCCGAGTCGATGGTGTCTATGGCTGCTGTTATGTATAGATCCTGAAAACTGACCAACGAACTCCAGATATCGATGGGGCCGGGAAGGATCCGCTGAGAGATGCCAAAGACAGAGGTGACTAGTTCCCAGATGGCGATGAACAGTATCACCATGAGTGCTGCCGAGATGATTCTATGAGAGGTACTGATAAACGATTCAACTACCTGTGAGTGTTTACCATCGCCCAGCTGCAAGCGTGAGTGGAGTTCCATTCGATGAATTCACCACAATCTTACATAACCGGGTTGTCGATGAGTTCGTCTTCATCCAGACCGAGCGTATCACCGATCGTCGAGTAGAACTCTTCTGCCTCATCAATATCGTCGATCATGTTGTCACCCGACTCGACAAGACGCGTGTCAAGTCCATCGTAGTAGACATCGTCGAAATCAACGGGCCCGTCCGTCAGGCTTCCTTCGAAGAACTCGATGGTGTCTCTTGCCCGTTCTTCGTCGATGTAACCAATACCGTGTTCTCTCACCGTCTCGTCCATGATCATTCCACCGTTGAACAGTTTCAAGGCGGCAGTGTGATACTCGGTGGCAATGTCGCCGCCAGCCTGCTCCGGATAGGTGTCGAGCAGCGTATCAATTGCCGTTTCTACGCCTTCTTCTCCGTTTTCTATCGTCCACTTTCGCGCTGCGTAAGCAGCTTCAAGGAAATCTTCGGCAACATCCTCGTTGTCCTCAAGCCACGGCCGGTATGCAATGAAGCAGTTTGCGTGAATATCTGCAACGTTCGCAAGCTGGTAAACGTCAGGTCGTTGTGGATCCTCCTGGTCGAACCAGACAGATCCAAGATCGGTTACCCAGGTGAGTGTGAAGTCAACTTCACCCTCCATGAATAGATCCACTTCCGAAAAGCTCGTTTCCATATCGACGTCTTCTTCCCAGTCGTAGCCCGCGTCTGCCATCGCTCCCTCATAGATAACTGCTGAGCTGCTCCCGGGGGCGTGCACACCAGTCTGGCCGATCGTATCGTCAAGATCTTCGGCGCCAACGAGTACTGATGGATCTGGGATGGCCCGAATACCAATTACAGTTGCATCCAGCCCCTCCTCAATGACGCTCATCGTGGCGCCGACACTGGCGACACCGAGTTCGCGTTCTCCGGTCCCGACTTCACGAGCAGTTTCGGCTCCACCGTGGCCTCGTCGTAGTTGAACATTGACACCTCGGTCCTCTAAGTAGCCGTCTTCCTGTGCCAGGACCAGCGGCGAAACCTCACCCTCCCACATCCAGGAATCACGAAATGACAACAGTTCTGAGTCATCGTCGCCGAGTATTGCCGTGCATCCGGCCAGTCCAGTTGCAGCAAGCGCCCCTGTCGCAGCGAGGAAATTGCGCCGCGACTGATTGCCTGAACGCTTTCTATTCTTACGATTTGATTTATCGCTGTCTACCATCGTTTTGAATCTCCATACCAATGATTATAAACTTAACGGACAGTAGCATATTATCCAGATTTGTAATCATATAACGAACAATTTCAGTATTCTTTGGAAATTTGTATACCTAGATTACCTAATATAGAAATAGGCCATGTTTCGTATTCCCCTGTGAGAACAGTGTGTTCCGAAGTAAAGAATCGACCACGTTTACTCCGACAACGGTAGGAGCTATATTCACGTAATGAGAAATAATTATCCGATAAAAGTAGATGCACGGTCAGTAATACGACCAATTATACCGTATATAGAAGTAATCACAGATTCCTTCGCAAAAACAAGAATTAACAGCGGTGGAGTGAGCAACGGATAGCATCCGATATCGATAGAACGAGGCTCATTGCATCGATGGAAAAACAACCATCGATCGGGAGAAAAGCGGTCTTGACAGACTAGCATTGTATGATACAAAGATAAATGTTTGAAACCGGTTTCACAACAAAATGAAAACAACAGTTCCCGAACTACTCATACTCACCTCGACCTGCACTGGTAGCAGCGCAAACCGTATCACGGCGATTCGTCGTCTCACCAATCGTCTCGGTGGTCGAACCGCTGCATCAGTCAGCTAAGTGGCTATCGACCCAAATACAGCCAATATAGTCCGTGATACAATCACCACCATTTGGGAAATACGTGGTCCAGATGATGACATCGTTGATTGTGGCCGCAGGCAAGTAATTACAAGCACCAACACACAGAGGATGCGACGAAGTGGAATGATAGAGCACAGTATTCGAGTATTCAGTTTTAAAAGATCTGTCAAAGCCACCAGAGAGACATCGGAGTGTCTCGTCTCTAATCGTGGGAAGTATTCACCGGTTTTACCCACCATGGGTAGACGTCTGCGAATGCAGCACTCTATCTTATCAAGCCCGTCCTCATTATGAGAACAATTTCGAGTGTATTAACACGATATTATTAGAATTTTTTCGATCCTCTGAATAGATGCTGTTTTTTCTACTGTTTCCTTACGATATTGGATTGTTAATGGTTGTGGGCTAAAATATATATCCGTCCACCATTATCCGGATAATGTGAACGAAAACAAATCGTGGAGGAACCTGAAGACGGTTGAGACAGCGACTGAAATCATACAGATGCTGGCAAACGGAGACGGTGCAGGGGTGACAGAAGTGGCGTCTGCTGTGGATATTTCAAAAAGTTCCGCTCACTCGCAGCTCGCAACGTTACACAATGCAGGGTATCTCAAGAAGGAAGATCACAAATACTACCTCTCGTACCAGTTTCTTCTCCTGGGCCAGCTTGTTCGAGATCGGAGTCCGCTGTTTCAGTTCGGGAGAAAAAAAGCAGATGGCCTCGCGTCAGATACAGGCCACTACGCCTATTTGAGTGTCGAGGAAAATGGACTCGGTACGTGTATATACGAATCCCGTGGGGAGTTCGCCGGAAATTACGAGTACCAATCGCTCAAAATGCAAAAGCGAGGACCGATGCATGTGACTGCCTCCGGCAAAGCTATTCTCGCTCATTTACCGGAAAGTCGTGTCGAAGAGATTGTTGCCGAACATGGTCTAAAACAGTATACAAAAAATACAATTACCGATAAATCGGAACTCTTTGAGGAGCTAGAGAAAATAAGATCGCAGGGGTATGCAGTAAATGATGAAGAAGAGATAATTGGGTTCAGGGCTGTTGGCGCACCGGTATTTACAAACGACGAAACAATACTGGGATCAGTGAGCGTGTCGGGGCCAACCACCTTCCTCTGTGACGGAAATTTCGAGGCCAGAATCCCAAAGAAAGTAACGAACGCAGCAAACGCAATCTGCATTGAGATAAACATGTCTACGCAATCTATTGCGTAGATCGGGACTGCAGTATACTGAACCGCAGATTTAAACAGCTCAAACAATATTGCTTTTTCACATTATGTGAATGCCATTCGGCGTGCATTTTTGTGATACTAACACGATGGTCCTAAAGGTCTCAAAAAACCATATAAAAGATAATGTAGATTGGTATTTACTGGCTTCCTCAAGTACAACCAATTTGCGGAGTTTTTCGTAACAACATTAAGATTGTTATGGAATTGCAGACATCTTGGTCAGGGATTGTGAAATTCTCACCTGCCAGAGCCGATAAACAGATTTCGCATGCCAGGGTGTCAGTCAATCAGGGCGGATCTACCCACCTGTAAATAACGGGTGGAATTATGTACTGGCCAAGGGTTCGGCAGGAGGATCACATTTACCGTTCAGGTTCAGTGTTCCGCTTTCTGCTCACCGGCGCGAAGGGCCGTTCGAATGGTTTGCTGGCCATCCGATCCCGTACTATTCAATTGTACACCCGAAAGTCACCCCTGTAACCCCAGGCTGGCTGAGAGAATGGGTCTTTTCCACTCTGTTCCCTGCCTCGATAATTTTGCAAGGAGCCTGGTAGTTTTACGAATTGTCACGATCACGAACTCATCATTTACTGATTATGGTGTTCTAAATTTGGATCGATAGAAAAATAACATAATTACGTCTAATATGTTTTTCTGATATATAGGTATATCAGCATAACATTAATAATGAAATACATCAACTATTTGAGCTTTTAATTAATTGATTTTAGTGTATTTTGAATATTTTTGCTATTTAATAAAATCTATAGGGGTTATTAACGTCTATGGTTAAAAATATTAATAAAAGTGGCGAGCGCATAGGGCGAATAAGATAGCGAGGATACTGGCGTTTCAAACTCTATAGTGTCACTTAAGATCATATCTGCGATTAAATTCGAGAAGCCAGTCCATTTTAAAGAATTATCGATCTAAGTATAATTAGAAGATACTATATTATTTCTGACTATATTCGGCAGCGAAGAAATGACACTCAAAAGAGAGAGCCACTTGAGGTCATACTGTCATAAAATATCCACGCTATATGGAGTGAGCCAAAATTTATTTTTGTGGTAGTCCAGGATGTTGTATGAATGTAGCAGATTCGGTCAAGGATATTTATATTGCTCCAGACTTGGGACAGCCAATGGAAGAGCGGTCAACTATCGAGGCGGTGGCGGGACAGTGGCTCCGAGGTAATCGTTATTTTCGCGATCAAGGATTGTACGACCGGGAAGAAAGTCTTCCTGAGGGTACTGACGCAATGCTCATCGAAGTTGAAGCGCTGCGGGCAGCCGAACGTGACAAGGACGTGTCGTTGGATCCCGAGCTAACTCGCCGTAACATCGTGATGAAAGGAGTTCGCTTGAACCATCTCGTAGACCGAGAACATTTAGAGTGGGGACCGCAGTTTTCATCGGTGAACGGCTGTGTTAACCATGCAGTTACATGCAAGAGCTTGCTGATGTCGACGGTTCTATTGCATCTCTCACTCACTGTGGAGGGCTTAATGCAAATATCATCGAAACAGGGACAGTTGTGATCGGAGACAGTATCGAGTTTGAACCACAGTCGAGTCAGGATGCAGATTTCTCGGAACCGTGATCGCGATCGTGCTATCAGCCTGTGACAGCAAATTCAAAAGAAGAGACATCACAGGCACTCCGATGTCAAGAATTTACAAGTCCTGTATTTCTCGTCGGAATTTCTCTTCACAAATTTTTATACACAGTAGTTGGGTAAAATTATATATCAAATCAAATTCTTAGTCTCATATCGCAACTTTTGCCAACACAATCAGTGTTATTTGAGTAGTTGAATAATATTTCCACATGGAGGAACTGCTTTGCGACGACGTACATGCACTGGACCTACCACTACCCCAAGGGATCATTGACGGCGACCGTGTCTATCTCTCCGGACGGGTCGCAAAAGATCCTGAGACAGGCGAACCAATCGATGGAATCGAAGCCGAAACAGAACAGATTCTCGAGGACATAACAGTATTACTCGAAGCTGCAGGGACAAGTATCGACAACGCGATACAGGCGACCATCTATGTCACGGACATGTCTGATCTTGGGGCAGTCAACGAAATATATAAACAGTACATGTCAGAACCGTATCCTGCCCGAAGTGCGGTCGAGGTAGCGGATCTTGCGGCTGATTTTAGTATCGAGATCGAAGTAGTCGCCAAGAAAGAGTAGCGAGCTCTCTCAATAATTTTCAGAGCTTTCGATGACCAGAGCCATCCATAGCTCGCAACGTCTCTGTGGGATTGGCATTTTATTCCAGTCATCAGCTCCCTAGCCAAAACAGTCATCATACGGCCATGAAGAATACATTCGGGGCCTCTTGAAGACCGGACGACCTACTGCGGCGCAGTCGGTAACCGTCGTAGACCTCACGATTCTCGCCATATTCGTCAACGAAACACAGCCAATCCACTTGTTGTTGAGAAACAGTGTGTGTTCGCAATTCATTGACGGAATAAAGCTCTCAGTAGCCAATACTACTGGCCTCGGTAGATCTATTCCACTGTCAGGTCTGACGTTTGAATAGTTGCCCACTGAGACTGATACACCGAGATGGTACGACTGAAAGTGATAGGCTGTCGCCGCAATATTATAGCTATTCCAAACGAAATCGAAAAGGCTAGTTTGGATTTCGCCAGGCGAATGCTCTCCGTTCTGCTGGGGCCAGCAGAAGATACTCGATTGCCAGGACGGTAACTGCAAACATCACAAAGTACCCAAGCAGATGTGCGAGTTCACCCTGGTTGAACCAGAAGCGGATCATCGATCCGACACCGGTTGTCACACCGAACGTCTCGGCAAGCAGCACAATCTTCCAGATCATACCCAGGAGATATCGACTGCTGGCAAAGAGGTACGGAAGCAGTGATGGAATGTAAATTTGCCGCCAAACTGTTTTTCGATCCAGTTCGAAGACCGAGGACATTTCCAGTAAATTCTGATTGACTTCCTTTGTCCCTTGGTACGTGTTAACAACACCGTACGGTATCGCAACGAATGCGACTGAAACCAAGATTGCAGTCGCCGAGAAATTAAACAGTACCATTGCAAACAGGATCACGACAATGGAAGGAATGGTGAGCCAGAACGGGATGATCGCCGATAGCGGTCGCTCAACACTGGGTCGGGTGCCCATCAGAACACCCAAGATAACGCTAGCAACTAGCGTGATCATCGTGATGACGAATATCCGATAAAAAGTCACAGTTAGATGATACAATCCGCTGTTGCCATTGTAATCCTCCTGTTGTGCAAGTTCGAGAGACAACTCGAAGACACCCGCTGGCGGGGGAAACATCGAGGGATTCTGAAGCGAAGCAGCGTGCCAAACACCGATCAGGACCACAACTGCTGTAACGCTCGTGAGGGCTTTCCGCTTCAAGGGTTTTCACCACCGTCGATTCGCTTGGACATTACTTTCATCAGCTCTTTTTCGCGTCTGAGAAGCTGTTCGTCTTCTATGTCCCTTGGACGGGGGATCTCGATATCTGCTTCGTGGAAAACCCCCTCATTTGGACCGAGAAAGACCACAGAATCGGACAGGTAAATCGCTTCGCGCATATCGTGCGTGACGAAGACGATTGTCTTGTCCGTTTCTTGCCAAAGGTCGATAAGATCTCGTCGTAGCTGTGCAGCAGTAATCTCGTCTAGCGAGCTAAAGGGCTCGTCCATGAGGACAAGATCTGATGGCACCGAAAGCGCTCTCGCGATTCCGACTCGCTGTTGCATTCCCCCTGACAGCTGTTGTGGGTATTTATCACCATCTCCCTCGAGTCCGACTTTCGAGAGTTGGGTCTCGATTATCTCGCTGTACTGGTCTTCTGGAATGTCACGTGGTTCCAGAACGATTCGAATATTTTCTTCGACTGTCGCCCAATCAAGCAATCGCGGTTCCTGAAACACGTACGGGCAGAACATGTCCTCCTGACGGTAGGGGAGTTCGTCGACTTTGATGACTCCTGAGTCCATCTCGAGGATACCGGCAATAATATTCAGCAACGTCGACTTGCCACATCCTGACGGACCCATCACTGAAGTGAATGATCCGGATGAGATCTCGAAAGAGATCTTATCGAGAACCGTGAATTGATCACCCTCTGCATCCGTGAACGATTTCGTCAAGTTATCTATTTCTATTTTTGCCATGTATAATCACCTCAGGCCATAGTGAAGTCGTCTTCAGTGCTTTTCCACTCGAACAGGTTCGTTTCGAGCCGTCGTAGCAATCGCTCGAACAGGAAGATCAGCACCATGAATGGTATTGACCACGCCAGAATCATATCATTCTGATGTTGAAGGAAGTACTCGCTTATCACGAATCCTAACCCACTATTTGCGCCGAAAACCTCGGCAACGAGCATTATTTTCCACCCGATAGCAACGATCATACGCGTCGACGAAAGGATGTATGGCAACAGGTGGGGGATGAAGATATTGCGCCAGGTGGAAGTCGTACCCAGTTCGAATACAGTGCCCATCTCTAGGAGATTTTCGTTTATTTCTTTGGTCCCTTGCCAGATGTTGAAAACCACGTATGGCACGAGAACAACGATACCAACCATGATTGTCACGAGATACTCGGTTGCCCCGAACCAGAGGACCCCGAGAAATGCCCATACGAACGCAGGCACGGACATCGAAATGAGGACGTACACTGAAAAGAAGTCCTCTGCAACTGACATCCTACCCATTGCGATCCCCAAGGGTACACCGATCAGCAAGGCAAGAGTCACTGAAACGACAATGCGGAGGAGCGTAGCATACGCCTCCGACCAGAACGCATAGTCCGCAGAGCCAGCACCAATTGTGTACAGGGCCGAGGCAACCTCAACCAGTGAGGGGAACGTATGTGGATCGTTTCGGAAAGCAACTATCTCCCACAGCAGTATTAATGTGAGAATCAATACCACCGTATTGAACCGTTCGTGACGAATTAGGGGTAGGTCCAGCGTCCTCCCCAACTGTCGATTGGACATATCGTGTCTAATTCCAACGTTGGGTACTATGTATAACTAACGGATGGCTCATTTTTGACCATATGAATAATACAAACACCTATATTAGTACTTAAAACTAACCAGAGAGCCCCACTGAGAGTATACTATCCCCGTGGAGATTTGCTGGTTTGCTATCAGCGGCCAGAGACAGGGAAATCAGAGTCATTCACTAACTGGTTGTTGAATACCCGCCTAAGTACAGAACAGCATGGAGTATACTATCCGGTGACCGTGTGTAGTACCTTTCTCGAAAATTGCCACCAAATTCTAACAATTCTACCCAAACTTATTGATCCGTAAGCCATTTATGCCGACAGATTGACAGGCCTAAATGCGACCACAGATGAAACGAAGACAAGCTTTGAAAATCGCAGGCTCAGCAGCAACTGCGGGAGTCGCAATGACCGCCGGTTGTCTCGGTCGCTCATCCCGAGACATTGTAACATAGGAGTTTCTCGAACCAGCTGTCTGGTTCGTTGAGTTTTAGCTCAAGGAAATTGAGATATCGTTGGAGATGATGTTTTGAGACACCTCTGAACTTCGCCAGCCACTGGCGAAGGAAGCTATGGCGGTTCTCACAGGTGTTCGTGTGGGCATCGCCGATGACGTAGGTATCGGAGTGGGTGACGGCCAGATGGCCGTCCACCCCCTCCTTCTCCTCGATCTCGTCGTAGATTGTGTAATCATCGGTACAGAGGATGACGCTTCC
>LKMJ01004747.1_pt1 | contig 12808 bp, 19 predicted proteins | sample 643391 | NCBI WGS metagenome assembly LKMJ01 (sample SAMN04112250, study PRJNA286221) | soda lake metagenome | biome: soda lake; feature: Kulunda Steppe; material: water; isolation source: sample PL-Br10 brine of Picturesque Lake | place: Russia: Kulunda steppe | collected 2010-07
GGGGGGGGGGGGGTATCCTGCTGCCAGTGCGCTGAACAGCAAGCGCTGTTTGCGCGTCATCCCGCTGCCAAAGCGCTCAGAGCATGTGATGTTTGTGGGCACCCTGCTACCGCAACATGCCACAGTGGGTCATGTCACATGGAAAAGGTCGATGGATGCCTATGGGCAGGCTATGGCAGGCTATGACGCTCACTGCATGTCTGTGACATGCCTCAAAAGGCGCTCGTGCAGCACATCTAGCTCACGGCATGAGCTGCGTGCGCGCCCTGGACTCCGCCCCCCACCCTGCTGCTGCGCGCCCGCTCACGCATCCGGCGTCCGGTCCACCCAGTGCATATGGGCTGTGAGGTCCCATTGGCTAAAAAGTGCCACGGCATCATTTATCACATCCTGGATGATACTCCTCCCGGGGTAAGTGCAGGTGTTCCTGGGCCTGGCATTTTTCTCAGAGGGCTTGCTTATGGTGGCCCACGAAAAGGACCTCCCCCTAGATCGGCTGCTGCACCAGCAGCTGGCGTACATCATGCTGGGCACAGCTTTGCCTGTGTGGGCAGAGGTCAAGTGGCCGCACTCATTCCTGGCCACCATGTGCCGGGTGGGCGGGGCGCTGGGGCAGGTGCGTGCGTGTGGGCGCGGGTGTGTGTGTGTGTATGTGTGTGTGTGTGTTCGCGCATCAGATGCTTGCGTGTGGGTGCGCGTGCACGCTTGTATGTGTATGCTTGTGTCAAACAAACTGTGCGAGTCTTTTTGTGAACTTGTACCTGGGAGCTCTAGGCTTATTATAAGCTGCCCAAAATTGTTCTTGTTCAGCTGCTCTGCCACAAAGCTGCTGACCTCTTGCTAGTAGCTGTGTACAGATAGTCATGCACGCAAGTGCTCATGCATGCTGTGGTAGGCATCAGTCAGGTTTTGAAGTTGTGTATTCTGCTGGAAGAACCAGCCATCAAGCCTTAGTACAGGCAAGTCCAGGCATCTTGCAAACACGCGCACGTGTGTGCGCACACAAACATACACCATATTGTGTGCAGTGTGTGCAGTGTGTCACACAAGCAAGAAGAATCTAGCCCTGCAGAACTGCTTCGGGCCCCTTCTCCTTGTGTCGCTACTCTGAACTTTTGAGGCACACATTTGGCTTCTATCAACATATGCAGCCAGGCGCAGTCTGGCATGTAGCCATGTGTTTGTAGCCATGTGCATGCTGCCATGTGCAGTCTGGCATGTAGCCATGGGTATGTAGCCATACGCATGTAGCCATGAGCGGTTTGTAGCCATGCAGCCATGCCTAGCCTGGCATTGAGATACCTGCTGATGCGCTTAAACACATTAGAAATTAATGGCATTGAGGCACATGCTGGTGCGCTTGCATGCACAAGCTTCCTTTCCTAGACCCCTAGCACTGATGCATCACAGCGCAGTGAAGTGAACGTGCAATAGCATTTTTAATTGGATATCATTGACCATAAACTTATCTGAACTTAAGACTAATGGGCTGAATGCTCTCAATAGAGGTGGAGCCTGAGCAGCTCGTGTGGTCTGTGTGCGTTGGCAGTGTGAGCCGGTAAGTAAGCGAGAGAACACTGTCCTCCTTCCACCAATTCAGGGACTAAGACTTGCCCCTTGGCTGGTGCTGGGCTTTGCGCCTTGGTTGGTGCTGGCTTTTGCTCCTTGGCTGGTGCTGGGCTTTGCTCCTCGACAGGTGCTGGGCCTTGGCACATGTCCTGAGGACGCCGCCATGTGGGTCCTTGCGCGCAGCAGCAGCAGCAGCGGCAGCAGCAGCCTTCTGTCTGTGCAAGCCTTCCTTCCCTCGAGCAGTGCTCCTGAGCATGGGCCGTCTGCGTACCCTTTGCACGCAGGGCATTGTCCTGTTTGTCATTGCCTTCACCGTCAAGCATGAGGGGGTGTACCTGGCAGCGTGGGATGAGATGGGCGGCCAGGACAAGATACCTGCCGCGTACGCTGCGGTGCGTGCCGAGGGTGTCCAAGCTGCTGGGTCAGGTTTTAAGAGGTTGGGCGTGTTTGGGTTATCTTATGAGTGTGCACTGCTGCTGCTGGGGCTGTTGTGCAGGGGCTGTTGTGGGTGCGCTTTATGTACTCCTGTGAAAGGGAGGTTTGTGCACGCGACGCGAGGTGCACTACCCTCCCTGGAGGGCGTGCCGCTGGGGTGGGGGGTGCTCTGAGTGCTCTGGCCTGCGTCGGGGAGCCTGTTGGGTACGGACTGGGATCCAGGGGCTCCTCTGCAAGGGGAGCTCAGGTCGCAATCTGCGTCTGGCCTACACAACCCGCTGTGCAGCGCCTGAGTGGAACCCTCAAAAAGTGTGACGAGCTGGCTGAGATGCACAGGGAGGGCATGCGGGGTTACACAGCTGTATGTGCCCTCCTGGGCAGCAGGTGCAGCCCTCATGCCCTCTCCTGGGGGTCAGGGATGTGTGGAGGGATGAGCTAGCGCAGAGTGGTGTTGATCAAGCAGCAGCAAGGTTTGGTTCTTGCGGCCTCTGATTGCATGGGCCTCCTCCTGCTCTAAGTCAAAGTCAACAAAATTAGCAGCAGATGCACTAAGTAGGGAAGGTCCCTTGGTGTGGCTGCCGAGCAACCTAGGGCCCCACGGCAACTGCTCTAGAGGACCAGCAGTCGCTAGGCCTTCTCAGGATACCTTGTTCAATGTCTTGGAGACACCATGGCCTGTCTGGCGTGATTCTATACTGCTCTTTTGCCGTCAGCGTCTGCCAAATTGACACACGCCACTTGTGCAGTTTGCAGCAATCTCTGCTCTTGCTGCCAATGGCAAGGGGTGCCTGCTTTGTGTGTGTGTGTGTGTGTTGCAGGTGATCATTGTGCAGACCATACTAGGATTGCAGTGCCTGTTTGCTGCGCTTGTGGCCATTCTCTCCTGCCGCTATGGCACGCAAGTGACCCGGCGCACGTGGAGCAACAGCTCAGAGGAGAGTGCACAGGAGGACAAGGGCAGCTCCTGAAACATGGCGCGCACTCAACAGCAGTGTGTAGTATGGGTAGGGAGCAGGTCAGCGTTTCATGGGTGCGTGGTTTGAGACAACCCTGCATCTCAACATCAGCAGTGTGTGTTTGTGCTTGCTGGAGAATAGAGCAGCAAATCAGCATAGCAGGGGTACAATGATGAGTTTGCATACTTATGCACACCTCTTTGCCTGGCTCGTAGAGGATTCAGGTGCATGGTTGTGATAAAGCGTGCCTGCATCGCATACTAAGCTACGTTATGAAATTGGCAAGAGTGCAACTTTGGCATTGCCTTGGCGATCTGGTTGACACCCAAAAATTGGCAACAATGGAAAGTGTTGGGAATTCAATGCCATTGCACTGGACATACCTGGCATGAATCAGAGATAGCAATGCAAAATGCACCTTGATGTTAGCAAGTGTTTGTGTCTAAATTGCGCGAGCGCCGCTGCTCATACTGTCATTGTCACAGGAGCATGCAAGAAGGACATTGGGTTTCGTATTTGCCCCTGCCATTCGGCTTGTGAAAGTGAAAGTTAGTGCCCACTTGAGCATCACAAGCTATTGGCACATAAATTGCAATGTCAAATGATCAAGTGGTCTCCATGCCTTGCTGTCCCTGCATGCGCTCTACTTATAATGGGATCAGTTGTGGTGCAGCCAAGTTGATTCCTGTCCGTTGATCCGTGCGTGGATCTGCGCGTGGACTTTGATTGTGCTTTTGCAGTTTGGAGGTGCTTGCTATGGACAAATCACGAATCATGCACTTTAACCACCATAAAGCAGCACTTTGTGCTGAGATTAAGTCTGCCTCCTTTCGCTCGTAAGTGAGTTTGTACAATTTCAAGAGATGGAGCATGATATGGTGCCATGAAGCTGCATCGTGAGGTTCACTTAATTCTGCTGGGTCTTATACACTTTTTTGGACATTTTGGGCTGATAGTTTCTAATTGAACTGGGTTCAAAGTCGGCTTATCAGTTATGTGATGTGAAGAGGTAAAACAATCGCGTGAGTCCAGCTGGTCAAGTTCATTCATGGTATTCTGCATGATTCATAACTCTGTGGTCGTAAAAGATTTCCTGCCATGGTACATTGCGATGTCCAAAGTCATGTCTTCTTCAGTTGTTGCAATTGGGAGATCGAAGGTATAAATGTAAACAGGTATCAGCACAGCAATGCCACCAAGTGATCTTGCATACGATCCCAATTTAGCATTGGGATTCAGTTCGCATTGGGAGTCAGTCAGTGTAAGGAGCGCTATAAGAGGGGTCTTTCTATGGGCTGGCCTGACCCCAGTCTAGCCCAAAGCCTGAGCCTGGTGGTTGGTTAGGTGGTTGGAGGTGATCTGGTGATCAAGGAAAGCCTGGTTTCGTTACACCGGTTGGCTTCTTTATCACCTATTTATCTGGGGGTCACATGAAATGTTGATCCTACTGTCACAGTACCCACAGTGGCCCCTTTTCCTCGGTTCACGAAGAGAGTGTTTTTGATGACCAAGTGCAAACGCATTATTCATCTTCAATATCTTAGCGCCTTACATTAGATATGCGAAGCACATAGTATGCAGTGACAATTACCAACTTGACTTGAAGACAATTACTACAGTAGTAACTAGTAGGCTAAAGCAAATACATAATTCTCCTATGTCATGCCAGATCACTGTTGTTGACTGATCAACAGTTTGACACACACACACTAAGAGAAGCAGGGTTGAGCGAGGGGCTTACCTTCCCCAGTTCGCCCAAAGCGCATAAGCCATGCGCACAGAGGGCGTGCGACTGCATAGACCATGAGCTGCATCACTCCTTACGCCGTATCATGTCTTCAATACTTTACCCTTTTGCTATCCATCACGCACACACACAGTTTGGCTGCCATGCCGTTCCCCCCCCAGAGCCTCCGAGCTTACGCTGCCATCTTGCAGCACTAACCTTGGTTCTTTTTTAAGGTTATCGAGTGTTCCACAATCAAATACAGAAAATAGGAATTCTAAATAACTGGCCCTCCAACACTCCGGGCTCAGTAAACTATCTCCAACCAACAACTGTCTGATCTCAAACTCAGTCTCAGACACCAATTCAGCAAAGACACAATATGGCGTCACGGTGGCAGTTTCCATCATTGCCCATTGACCTGCCAATTGTTTGCCTGCCTCATCCAACCAAAATGTCTTTGATTTCCGGTCCCAGCAGCACAACTTACTATGCAACTACTAGTTGCAGATCTAGTAGATCTCAGAGATCACGGATGATTTTCTTGATGGCTATGACCAGCAACAAACCAATAAGGCTATCGACCTGGCTGGCTCAAACCTGCCCTTGTAAACCTGAAGCTTTCAGCAAGCTGTCTGGTTGGCAGATGCTTCTCAGAAGACTGAATTCATCTTTGCATGAGGACTGTACAGACATGTTTGGTGCCTGCACCGAGCACATGCCTTGAAATACGCCACCACGGGCGCAAGCTTCTTTTTTCACTAAGAGGTCACTCACTCACAGTGGGCTTTCCTGCACATTCATTTTGCTAAAGAACAGAAAGAAAAAAATCCGTGCAAGCAGCAAAAAAGCTGCTCACATCGATTAAGGAAAAGGGGCCAGTTGGGAAGAAAAGCCCCTTCACCAGGAAAGAAAAGGGCGGTCAGAGAGGATCAGGAAGGTTGCAAGCAGACAAGTCACCTGATTAGTTTGAAGGTGAGGAGAATGCTCGAGATAACGTCTGGTCTGCACAAACTTGTGAGCGTTGCGCACAAAATGAGCATAAAGCTTGAGAGCGAGTTTCTTGACGCTTTGCAAATCAAGGCCGAGACTCTTCAAAGGAACCAAAGTGTGAGGAATGTAAGTAATACCCCTTACACCTAAGAGAATGACATGAAGAACATGGTCTCCTGCGATGCTGCATCTAAGGCAACCGTGCATGGGCAGCTTGGAGCTGCTGCTCAGGGCGAGATCCCACCAAAGCAAGTACGGCCAGCTGGTACCTGCCAATCCCATACGTCTATCATAAAACGTGTCACATTCCCAGACATGTTCCTGGGAGAGCCTGTTGCCTTACAGCATGCTCGCGCGCACAGATGCCCCTAATGAATGATACAACTGCCAATTTGTGGCATGCCCAACTTGGAAGGCCTCACAGAGAGTGCACCCCTGCTTTGGACGTGTCCCTGCCTAGAGAGTGCAGGTCTCTCCGATCCGGCAGGTCATGCTCCCAAATTCCAGCCTTCCCACTACCAACAAATAGTCACCGGACCACTGCCTACAAATCAGACGCGACGCACAAATGCACGGGGTTGCAAAGGATTGTGGAGCAATTAAAATGCCAACCGATGATTTTGGAAGCGGAGGTTCAAGCAGAGGTGCCAGGGGCACAGGCCCCGGCTCCCACTTTGCAGCCATGAACACTGGGCCAGCCAACGCCATGAAATGACCAACTCAACAAATCATGCTTATGCACCAGCAGCCTAAGGCTGACCCATTCCTCGCTCAGCAGCGCACTCATACAAACATCCCATCCTCACAAGAAGTTCAAAGCGACAGACGATCAGCTGGTCACTTGATCAGAAATCAGAGGATCTCATGCAAAAAGTCCACAAGATTGTTGCCATGGGTGGACAAAGGCTCAGATGTCAAGAAGCCCTGAGGGCACCTTCTTGCTCAGACGCAATTAATAGTCCTGTGCGTGCACAGACAAATGCGCATGGCGGGCATGCATGCGTCACTTTCAATTGTGATTTGTAGGCAAGCTGAGGTGCATGGTGGGCATTATCATTGTTGCTTTAACGTGTGTACGGAAGGCACAGCATATGTGAGGTTGCGCGGGCGCACTGCTAGTGACCACCAGCGAGTTTACCCACGCACGGGCATGCTTGGAGCTCATGCCTGTACCCAGCCTAACTACTGCGGCGCCATGGCAAACATGCAAACAAGCCTAGTGCAGGGAAGCGGCCCTCGTGCGCAGACCGCCACTGCATACGCCTCTGCTGCTCTGCATGGTGGCGCTCACAGAGCCTGTGCTGCTCCGCACCTGCTGCGCAGTGGCGCCCCTCAGTAGCCCCACACACACCTTACCTCCGCAAGCGGCCATCCCACTGCCTCAGGGGCGGCGTGCACAGCGCCTGGGACTCCCCATGTATGCCCCTGCACCCACCTGCTGACGCCCTCACACACACAAGCACGCGTGGGCGTGCAACACACACCCCTGCGCTCACCAATTTGCCCTCAAACACGCAGGAGCACAGCAACCACGCAGACCCCCGCAGACCCCTGCGCTCACCTGCGCAGACGTGGGCCTTTTATGCCACTTAGGCGGCAGGGAGCCCCTCCCACTGCCCGCACCATCCCTGCCCGCCTCCCGTGCCCCTCGCCTCTGCTGCTGCTGTAGCAGGAGGGGAGTCACGAAGCGGTTGCTGAGCAGGTGTAGGCGCATGGCCATGAGCGTCGTGTCGAGGGGGGGCCCTGAATGTGCAGGTGAGTGCGCGTGCAGTCGCGTCTGTGTTTTGCATATGTTTGTGGGTAGGAAGGTGGAGGAGACCTGGAGCGCACACACGCGCCAGTTTTGGCTTGTGTGTGTGTGTGCGCGTGCGTTCGTGCGTGTGTGCGCACGCGTGCGTGCCCATGTGTGCGTCTGTTACCTGGTCATGCGCATGAGAGGACAAAGGAGCAAGCCGGTCCCTTGATTGCACACGTGGCATGTTCTTTGGGACATGTATGTGTGTGCACCTGCAGGCGTATGCATGCGCGCTCACGTGCCTCCACCCACGCAGAGGCAGCAAAAGCGCACCCAGCACCCCACACACACTTTGCATCTTGCAAGCTCTTGTGCACCCCATCCAAGCACCCAGCACCCTGTGCCCTGCCTGCACACGGCGTGCCTCCTACCAGTCAGCCTGCAAACACACATGCACGCGCGTGCACACACACACACACACACATACATGCAAACTACGCTCGTGCTGCGCACCTAGTGCCTGGTTCTTGCGCGTGGTGAGGCTCGCGACGCGCGGCACTTTGGGCGCAGGCGAACGTGACATGGCCACTGGGGGTCCAGAACCGTCGGTGTCTTTGCCATCTCCTGCTGGGCCCCCCCCCGACTGCCCTGCTGCACCCTCCGCACCCCCCTTGCCTGCGCAGGCCCCTGGGCCACCCTCCTTGCAGTGGCTGCCACCGGGTTTGCCTGCACAGCTGCGGGGGCCGAGGCTGGAAGCCGGGCCTTGGCCGCCAGCAGCACAGTCGCCGCTCCCGCTGCTGTGGCTACAATGCAAGGAGGTGAGGGGGCTGCTGGTGGGCCTAGGGGATGGGCACAGGTGACCCCCCGCAGGCATCTGCGGCTGCTGCTGCTGCTTCTGCTGCTGTGCCCTGGCAGCGCCATCCATCGGTGCGCCCCCCACGGATCTGTGGCGGGGCGGCAGCGGCGGCGGCTGCGGGCCGGTGGGCGGCTTGTGCGCAGAGCGTGCGCGGCGCCCGTGCAGCTGCCGCTCTGCAGCCGCACCCCCAGCTGCCGCTGCTGCAGTGGCAGGGCTGTCTGCGCGCGGCAGCACGTGCAGGGGCAGCTGCACGGCCCCAAGGCCGTTCCCTGGCCCGGCGGCATAGAGGAGTGCTGGAGGGACGGCGCTTGCGCCACCGTTGCTGCCGCTGTGGTGCACACTGGCCTGGATGTACACGCCTGGCAAAGGCTGGCCCGCATCCCTCAGGTGCACAGCGCTGCCGCTGCTGGGCCGCAGCGCGCGGTCGGCGGTGTGGCGGCCGGCCCCAGCCGTGCCGCCGCTGCTGCCGCCGCTGCTGCTGAGGCTGCGCGAGCTGCTGCCCCCGCCGCCGCTGCCCTCCATGCCGCCGCTGCCCAGGCTGCTGGTGGTGCTGCTGCCGCTGCCGCTGCCCACGGCGCCATGCAGCAGCAGGGCGCGCGCCCCCGCCCCGGCCCCCGCACCCCAGCCCCCTGCGCCATCCAGCAGCTTGCCGCTGCGGCCATCCTCGTCCTCCCCCTCCTTGCCTCTCCTGCAGCGCCTCGCCTGCCAAGCCCCCTGCAGGGCCTCACACAACCCAGTTGCGCTGGCGCCCCCACCCTCCGCGCCTTGCCCCCCTGCAGCACTGCCGCCCCTGTCAGATCCAGCGCCTGCGGACTCTGCGGCGGGCGGCCCCTCTACCTTGATGAGCCCTGTGAGCGCGTGTGGGGCCCACCAGGCGCAAGGCAGTGTGATGGCGAGGGAGCTTGAAGGTAGGCAGGCATGTGGGCTGGCCCAAGGCTGAGCACAGCCATGGGGCGGCGTGAGGGCGAGCAAGTGCATGGTCAGGCAGAAGTGCATGCAGGCAGACACGCGGCCGAGTGCACGGGCAGGCAGAGGCATGTGGGGGCCCCAGGGGAGTGCATGGCAGTGTAAGAGGGAGTGCATGTAAGAGGGGGAGTGCATGGCAGTGCAAGAGGGCACAGGCACGGGGGCGGGGGGCTGGCAAGAGCAGAGGGACTGCGCTGGAGCGGGCCAGCAACACGGGCATTTTGAGGGATTGCATGCGTGTGGTGTGGTGGGGAGGAGGCAGGCTCGGCCGAGGCAATCCAGGGATTGACGAGCACGTTAGGCAGAGCGGGAGATGGCCAGCGCAAAGTGCTGTGCCAGCGAGTGGTGGGTGCTGCGCAGGGGTGGGCGGGCGCAGTGGACATTGGGGCACAGGCTTGCACAAGCACTGCTGCAGAGGCAGCGCAGGGTCTGGGACGCCAAGAGACACAGCGCGCACTGCAGGCAGCAGCCACGAGGCGCGGTACTGGGGTGGACCTCAAGCACCCGCGCCTGCAACCACGCAGCACCAGCAAGCAGCGAGCGGCGCCACCGGCCCTGCTCCGCACCTTGAAGGCCCTCACAGCGTGTGGATGTGTTGCTGTCACCACCTCTGTGCAACTGCTGGCTGCTGGGGCAGCGTCGGGAGCGCACATCCCCGGAGGGCGGGCGGCAAGACTCGGCCAGCGCCCTGTGCGCTGACTGGGACCTACGTGTCAGCGTGGGGGTGGGGGGGGGAGCACGCCCAGGCTCAGGATAGAAAGGGGGGTAATTAGGTGGGCGTATCCCACTTATGATGTATGGCGGCCTGTTATGTATGGCGGTGTGTGTGATTGTGTGTGTTGTGATTGTGCGTGTGTGGTGTGTACTTGTGTGTGCGTGTGTGTGATTGTGTGTGATTGTGTGTGCTTGTGATTGTGCGTGTGTGGTTGTGCGTGTGTGTCAGATGTGTGTGTTTGTGTGTGCGTGCAAGTGTGAGTGAGCTGCGCACAAGGCGCAACCCTTTGGCCCTCTTCTGCCAGCCTTGAGTCTTGCTGACGCAAACACGTGCCTGCCCAGCCCCCAGGTGTGCGCTCCGGCTTTGGATCTGTACAATGCAGACATATGGCCACGTGACCCACCGATGTGCGCTGGAGCTGGAGTTGGCTAGCGCAAACATGCGGCCGCCGAGGACAGCGCGCGTGCGCGCATGATCCCCCAAGCCACAGCTTCCAGAAGCAGGACGGAACGCAGCTGCGCCGCCGAACGAAAGGGTGGAGGCGCCAATGCTGCAGGTGTGTGCAGGGGCACGCATGCAGCGCAGGTATGGAGACATCTATGCAGCGCAGGTATGGAGACATCCATGCAGCGCAGGTATGGAGACATCCATGCAGCGCAGGTGGAGACACATCCATGCAGCGCAGGTATGGAGACACGTCCATGCAGCGCAGGTATGGAGACACATCCATGCAGCGCAGGTATGGAGACATCCATGCAGCGCAGGTGGAGACACATCCATGCAACGCAGCTGGAGACACATCCTGCACCAAGGCCCAACCTTTTTCAAGCCCTAAAAATACACCAGGGTCGCCACTCCCCCTCATCCCCCACAAACGCACCTTCTGAGCTCAGAGGCAGTCGCGCGGAGCAGCCTGCTTTCCCTGCGGCGCGCGCAGTACGCGCACTGGCAGCGCTGGTCTGGGAAAGCATCTGAGGCCACCCCCAGCACGCGCGCGTAGCGCTGCGCCGCGTCCTGTGTCTCAGGGGGGTAGATCTGGGTGAAGCGGTGCACGCGCACTTGGCTGGCGGGCGCAGGGCTCACGTCCTGCGATGCGTGCATGCGCAGTGCGTGCACGTGCTCGCGCATGTGTGCGCGGTGTGCGCCTCTGTGCGCCAGTGTGCCTGTGTGTGCGCACGCGTGCGTTTGGACTTGGGATTTGTTTGCTTGTTTGTTTGCTCATTCATCTGTTGCGGTGGAGAACACGCGCAGGTGCAGCCAGCTCACACTTTCTTTCCCATCACTCATGGTTCTGTAAACTCCTGTCCTTGCCCTCAGCACACCTGCAAGGACCGCCCGGGGGGCGCACCTGCAAGAGCCCACACGAGCCTTCAAGGTCGGGAATGCCCCCTGTGGACGCCTCTGCGCGCAGCTTGCCGTCCTCAGCTGCCTCCTTGCGCCAGCCGCTCTTGCTCCCTAGGCCAGCGCCTGTGTCGCGAGAACATGAGGACCGCATGTGAGCTTTGGGCGAGCTTGTGTGCATGTGTGCGAGCAGGCATGTTTGTGTGTAAAGGGATTGGGCGGTCTCTAAGCAACCTCTGCTAGTCAGCAAGGTCATTCAGCCCATAAAATGCCTTGTGAGCAAGACTGGTCAGGTCGATCAGGGCCGAAAGTGCTGATCATCAATGTTTATGGGTACGCATGCAGAGGTAGGGGCAGGGGAGCGCCATGGAGCCAAAAGGATCTCACCGTTCTGCCATGCAGGGCTTGCCGCTGCGTGCCCAGAGCCTGAAAAGCTGCCGTGCCTGCGCACACCAGCAGCTGAGTCATCCAGAGCCACAGCCGCAGCCTGCACGGGCAACGGGTACAGGGGCACAGAGGGACGCGCACACATGGAGATGGACGCCGCGCACCACACATGCACACATGAACGCCTGCCGCACCTCTGCCCTCCGCCTGATGCCGCATGCACAAGAGCAAGCACGCACCATAGGTAACCGCCGACCTTGTCGTGCATTAAGATGCCGCTGTGCTCAAGGTGCTACAGCGACACTGCCTGCATCGTGCCCTGGGGGCATATCAAGCGCCCCGTACGCCCGGACCATGCTCCACCCTAGACATGCCATGCGCTTTTGTTGGTGCCTGCTTGTGCTGGCTCGTGCTGGCGAGGCATGCAGGTTCCAGCCGCTGCCTGCCCCTGCACATAGCTCACGATACTCGCGCAAAGGGGGCCCCTCACCCAAGCGTCCATCAACGGCCTCATCGTTCCCTGCCGCATGCCAACGTGCCCAGTCTCAGTGGCAGGTCCCCTGCGTATCTGGCCTTAACCCTGCCATGTAAGCCAGGTGCACAGGGGGGCGCATCAGCAGCTGTGCACGGCAGTAGGGGGCCCTGCCGCCCAGCCACTCACATGCAGCTGCCGCCTGCGCGGCAGGCCGCTCAGGGGCCTGCGGATGGGCAGTGCGCAGGCGGCGGGGGCGTACAGGCGCTGTGCCAGGGCCTTGCTCTCCTGCTCCATGTACGCAGCCTTGTCGGCGCTGGTCTGGTGCAGCGCCTTCAGCGTATCCGTGATGAGTGCCGTCTTGACCTGGGCAAGTGCGTGCAACATGGTTTTTTGGTGTGCGCATGCATGCGTGCAAGTGTGTGTGCACGTATGTGAGCATGTATGTGTGCAGGGGCGAAGCGCGTCAGAGTTATCTAGCCATGATCTCACTAGCCGTCGTCTGGGCACTGTCCGCGTGCACCCGTGCCCACATTGGACAGGCGCTGGTGCAAAGCTGTTAAAGCGACAGCCATATGCGTGGGGGGTGCAGACTTGGCCAGAACCGGGTTGACCACGGCCCAGCACGGAATGGGGGGGGCACGGAATGGGGGGGCA
>LKMJ01004748.1_pt1 | contig 12808 bp, 13 predicted proteins | sample 643391 | NCBI WGS metagenome assembly LKMJ01 (sample SAMN04112250, study PRJNA286221) | soda lake metagenome | biome: soda lake; feature: Kulunda Steppe; material: water; isolation source: sample PL-Br10 brine of Picturesque Lake | place: Russia: Kulunda steppe | collected 2010-07
CAGCAACAACAACAACAACAACAACAACAACAACAACAACAACAACAACAACAACAACAACAAGACGCGCACTCGAAAATATCAAAATGCTCTCAAGGCCTTGGTCTGAGGCAGGGGGCTCAGCAGGCTGCCAGCCACCCTCCAGATCCCCACCATTGGTGGGAGAGACTCTCGGCACTTCAGGCCAATATGCTTCCTTTTCCTGAATTGATGCAGGGAGCGTCTTGCTATTTGCGTAGTTTTCCTTTTTCTTTTAACTTAGTTAGTGGACTTAATGTTGAACATTAGGTCCAAGTTGCAGGCCTTTCAGGTGTCATATCAGCTGCCCTTGTTCAGCTGATACAGCTATGTGAAATAACCTTACAATACTGATCAGGCTGGTGGTTGACCCTAACTTGTGGCTCACTTCAGCAAACCAAATTAATGATGTTAACTATGCTCAATGCGCTCCTTGGTGCACAGAAACAAGTGAACCTTGATGGGGCTGCTTGTTTACTATCCTAGATCTTGCTCCAATTGTCTCTGTTGGCAACTTGAAAGGATAGTTGTTCACAGTCAAAGTGGCTTCAGTTGATCATGGTAGCTAATAAAAAAATGAACCCGAAGCACTTGGGATGCACGCAGATGATGTATAAGTCTATCAAAAAAGGCACAGATCAGCTAGCCTGAGTGTAGTACTAGGTATCCTATATAATCAATCTGAGCTAGATATAGTACAGAATGAATGGGGGCACTGCCTGGCAGTCGATAACAGGATGAAGGACACCCATATCAGCCCTCCATGCCTACTTTCCTACTAGTGTACTATTAGCACAGCCCCCGAATGGCCATGTATGTCGGAGGGCTTTGCCATTACTGTGCCACCTGGCTGTGAGATGAAGGCCAGGGACGCATGGGATAATGCAGGCGCCCTGTTCCTGCCCCCCTCCCTGCTGGCAGGTGCCCAAGTCACGCCTCTCCTCCCGCACACCATAACACTCTCATCCCCAAACACTATCCCATCCAGATTCACCCCCTGTGCCTGTTGGTCCTGTCATGCTGCCCGCCGCGGCGGCTGCGCCTGGGCCTCCAGCCCTGCCCCCCCAGGGCGGCCTACCTAAGGGGAGCCCCCCACCCCCTGCCTGGCCTTCTGCATTGCCCAGCGGCTGGTGCTGCTGACTGGGCGTCTGCGAAGGGCCCAAATATGACACAGGAACAGAGGGGAGTGTCCGGTATGAGCTGGTGTGGACTGGCAATGCGGATGAGGTGGGTCCATTGGCAGAGGCAGAGGGAGAGGGCGTCGACGCAGGGGCAGGCGTGGAGGCGCCTGAGCACGCGCAGGTGGGCGCAAGAACAGGGGTTAGAGGGTGAGTGGGGTACACAAGGGGTAAGTGTCAAGTACGGGGCGCGCTTAAAAGCAGGCAAGCCTGATGCAGCTGGCCATGGAAGGTGACCTGACCCACACGCAGGGGCACGCCTGTGCTGACAGCCTCCTGTACACCCTCGCGGAAAAAAGCCGTACACCCTCGCGGAGCATTGCGGTACACCCTCGCAGAGTATACACACACATAGGTGCAAGGCGCGACACCGCCAGGTGCCAGGCCCTGTGCGCTTTTGCGACGCATGAAGTGAAGACGCACACCAAATAGTGGCGCTGCAAGCCCTTGCAAGCTGCTGCAAGGAGGGCGGCCAAACTTGTGTGAGCGTGCACATGTGCACACACGCACGCAAACACACTCACGCTCATACACACAGGGATGTTAGCAACAAATTTTTTTTGTTGTTGTGGACAAGTTGCCATTAAAAATTTGAATTCAAATTCAAAGTTGGCCTGGCAACCACAGCCCCGGACAGGGACACTCTTTTCAGATCATGTTTGCATCAATCACATAGGAAACGGATATGATCCAGTTCAGCATCCCCCCTGCTGTGTTTAACTTCAGCCCTCATCACTGAAGTACCCCTCACTGTTGGACCCCTTCTCCCCCTCCTCCTCTCTTTCCTCCTCCACCTCCTCCTCTGAGATCGCCACCCAGGTCTGAGCCTTCTCCTGCTGCTTAAGGGACTACGTGCGCTTGGCCAAGTGCAGGTTACGGAACAACCACACCAAGGCAGTGGCATGTTTGTTGGCCAGACGATTGCAGCTGTTGCCGTGTACTTCTGCTCCAGCTTCGCTCATGCCCAGGTGCTTTTGCTGACATGCTGAGGATATTCACCAAGAGCAGGGGTGAAGTGTACAAAGTGGTCCCTCTGATGCGGGAAGCACCTACAAGGAACTTGCACTGCACCTTGCATCCTCTCTCTTAGTCCCAGGCGTGCACTCAGGCACTAGAATGCCAACCTAATCCCATCCAGAGCCCTTGGGCAAAGGCGTTCCATGTTGCATGGCCATATAGGTCAGTCGGAGGTAAAACAAGGGGATTATTGGGCTTCCTCCGAGCCCCCTCCGGCCCTGCTTCTGTTATTACCAGGTAAATTTGATGTTCTATACGTACAGAGCAACAACACGAATTGTATCGTTGGGGACCTTCCAAATTGGCGCTGTTTACATCCCTGCGATTACATACGCACACATATACATACCCGCATGCACAAACGAGACTTTCAGTCTGCCAAACATTTGTTATGTAGTTCCAGATCACTGGCATGGGCAACAAGGAAGGAGCGTTTCAAAGTCCACTCTCTTTGGTTGTGACCCTGAGCAAATCGGGGAAATGGGAAGGATTGCACCCACCCACCCACACCCACACCCACGCGCACACACACACACACACATGCTTATGCAGCCAGCCACCTAGCTGGATGATGACACGCACCTGAGGCTTGCGCAGAGGCGGGGCTTGCAGGGCTGACAGCAGCAGGGCCAGGCCAGGCTCTGGCGTCAGCAGGCCCTATAGCAGTAGCTGGGCTCTGGCCTGCAAGCTGCTGCTGCTGCTGCTGCTGCTGCTGCTGCTGCTGCGACTGTGCGGGCCCTTGCAGGAGCGGCACCTGCTTGTGGTGCCCCAGCTGCTGCTGCTGCTGCTGCTGCTGCTGCTGCTGGTGTGGGGGCATCTGAGGGGGTGCGCCATGCGCAGCTTTGCGGCTGGCGGTGCGCCGCAGCAGGATGCGCAGCACAAAGCGCGCGAGCTCAGCATACAGCGAGCCTGCGCGGTCCAGGAGCTGCAATGCATACACCCAGACACCTCTGTTTGGACACAGAGAAGCATATGATGCATAACGTTTTTGAGGACAAAAACAAAAGAGGAAAAATTGCGCAGGCAGCGAATTTACTCCCTACATTTACTCCCCACATCAAGGAAATGTGGCCACCTAGGGCCAAGGCACCACAGGAGCAGAAAAGAAAGAGCATCAGGATGCGCAGCACGTAGCGTGCAAGCTCTGCATACAGCAGGCCTGCGCAGTCCAGGAGCTGCGAAGGAGAAGTATAGGAGGGGGGGGCATGCACACACAAGTGAGTGTGATCGCTGTCTGCCTGCGCTGTCAAAGAGCGCTGCACAGGAGAAGCAGAGGAGGGGGGTTGCACGTGCATGCACAAGAAAGCGTGCTTCCTTTGTGCCCAGTGGCCAGTGCCCAGAGGCACACAGACCCCTCAATGCAGTGTCTGTGTGTGTGTATGTGCATGCAAGGTTGCTATCGTGATTGGTCAACCTAAGGCTGCGTACATGGATGCCTTCCCACGAACGTGTTTCACCGCCAACACACGGGCGCATCAATTTTCCAATGCAAATGCACTGTGGCCTTGGGCTGGTAAATGCTCGCTGCTGAGGAAGTACCTGCCAGGTGCAGTGCTGCCACAGAAGAAGAGGCAGGCATACGCGGGTACACCACAGGCATACGCGGGTACACCACAGGGATACGCGGGTACACCACAGGCATACGCGGGTACACCACAGGCATACGCGGGTACACCACAGGCATACGCGGCATACGCGGGTACACCAGGCATACGCGGGTACACCAGGGATGCATGATGCTGGGAGGCCACCATGTTAGGGCAAGTAGTGCAAGTGCAATGCTGGCACAAGCTTGCCAAGAACCGCAAAATTATGCATGAAGCCACCTTTCAGACTCTGGCGAGCAGAAGCGCTTGCGGGAAGCGCTTGCGGCATGCGCCATGACAGGCAACACACACGCACACGCACGCAAACACACACCCACGCGGCACACACACATGCACACATACACACACGCACACACGGGCCATGCATAGCAGCAGGCAGTACGCACCTGCAGCAGCGCGGAGATGAAGAAGTGCAAGGCGTGCGCGTTTTCGTCAACTAGGAACGACAGCCGCCCAAAGAAGTGCATCACCCCGTTCACGCCCGCCAGCAGCGTCTGCCGCGCACATGCAAGGGCACAGAGGTTTAGGCGCGTGTGCTCATGTGCACATGTCTGTGATTGCTTGCTTGCGCGCATGTGTGTGTGTGCATGAGTGCAAGCATAGCGCTGAAAGTGTGTTTCAGGGCATGCCATGCACAAGCAATCTTGCATTTGATGAACATACAGGTGCTGGCGGTCAAGGCATAGGTGTTGGCTGCCAAGGCAGAGTTTTAAGCAGTGCTGCCTACATGCGCACGCATGTGCTTTCACACTTGTGCTCACTTTGTCGAAGCATGCGGGCGGAACATTCCTTTCAAGGGCATACACATCATCGAGATCGCTGGACCGAACACAGCATGTGCCCAGCTCTACGCACAGATGCAAAAAAGCACATGCCCACATGCACATGCGCACACACACGCACATAAATACGCATGTACTGTATGAGGGGTTAGTTGCATGACCCCATGAAAGCGTGCGCGCACACACACGCACACACGCGCGCGCGCATGCGCGCAGCCCAGGCCCTGTGGCCCCACACCTGCCATGCCGTCGGTGGCGCGGGGGGCGGGCCCATGGAGGGGTCCCATGGCCCTCCTGGACCGCCCATCATCGCCCCTGGGCCACCCATCATCCCAGGCCCTGCCCCCCCGTACAGGCCCCCACCACCGCCATACATGCCGCCCCCCAGCCCTGCGCCCCCATACAAGCCGCCAGCGCCGTAGGGGCTGCCGCCGCCATACAGGCCCCCGCCGTTGCCATACAAGCCGCTGCGGGGGCAGCGGGGCGGGAGGGAGAGGCGGGTGAGCGGCTAGAGGGGCATGCAGGTGCACACAAGGTGTGCATGGAGTGCATGTGGGACGCGTGGGGAACGTGCTCGCAGCGTGCGTGGTGTGTGCGCCTGGGGTCTCAGCTACAAGTTACAAATTAGGGTTAACCACCAGCCTGGCCGTTTGGTGCCAAAAAAATCCATAATGTCTAAGATGAAATGGCAGAGTTTGGTGTGCCGCTGAGAAAGGAAATTAGAGACAATCTGACTAGGCATGGCATGCAAAATTTAAGGGGCCTCCACAAAATAGGACTTGCAAAAAGGGAGGATAGGAACAAATTGTCACGCCAGATTTATGCAGTGCCAGATTTATGCTGCATTGTGCCACGGGCGCTTGCAAGCGCAGGCATCCATGTATGTGCCGTCGCGGACGCATGCCACTCCAACCTTGTTTTTATGCAAACACACTCACACAAGCGGGCATAATTGGCAGGGACACAATTGACAATTGAGTGCGTTCAAGAGAGGTTCACAGGGGGGAGCAAGGAGCAGCTGACTGTGCTCTACGAAACCAGCCATGGGAGCTCGACACCCACCTGCCCATGCCACCGTATGGACTGCTGCCATACAAGCCTCCACCTACACCACCCCTGTTGTACATACTGCTCCCGTAACCTCCGCCATACAAACTTGAACCCCCCCCGTAGAGACCTGAGCTCCCATAGGCGCCAATGCCCTGCTGCACGTACATGCGCATGAATTTGTTCTGTGCATCATGCATGCGTGCAAGCGTGCGCGTGCATGTGCATGTGCGTATGCATGCGTGCGCGCTTTGTTTATTTGTATGTGTGTGTGTGTGTGTGTGTGTGTGTGTGTGTGCGTGTGTGTGCGCGCACTCGCGTGCATGTGTGTGTCAGTGTATGTAATATGTGTGTATGCACATGTATATGTGTACATATGTGTGCACCACATGCATGCAACACATCAATAAGTTGGAGCTGTGGCCAGCCTGTATGGGATGATGCAAACGCAGTCCCAGCGCAAGACGTGCTCAACGCACCGTGCCTCCATAGGGCCTGTTGTACAAGCTGTTGGACCCGTACAAGCCTCCTCCACCATACATACTGCTGGTGCTTGGCCCGTAACCTCCGTTTAATGCGCTCGTACTGTGCAAGGTCCCTGTCTGGCTTTCCCAAGGCCTGGCACCCGGGCGAGCTGCACTAGTCAGGTCACTGCTGCTGAAGTCTAAGGCAGAGGCCTGAGGCTGCTCCCATGGCTTAGGGGCCCCAGGCACGGAGGTGCTCGAGCTGGCTGCAGCCAAGGAGCGCTCCCATGGCTTAGGGGGAGGGGCTGCGCTCATGGGCACATGCTTATTAGATTACACGACCTAATCATGCTAAAATAAATAAATTATTCCGGCATGTCTACCAACGAAAGTTGAGTAAAAGAAATATAATGTAATTACCTAACCAACATTTAGAGACAAATTACATGATTAAAGGGGTACAAGGGGACACCGCACCATTTCAATTCTTCTTTGCACATTTTTATTCTTAAGTGCGCTCCACAAAAGCAGTCAAAGAGCTTCCTCGAGGGACCTTCGCAGCAGAGGTTCTCCTTATTGACTATTTTTGGCTGAGCAAAACCAGCAACAAGCCAATCGGCCTAACGGCCAGGCTGGTGATGAACCCTAAGTCGTGAACTTGTACCTGGCATGCTGGTACCAGGTGCTGGCGACCCATGGGCCAAGCACTTGGAGCGGCATCTAGCTTAGCCACATGGCAGTAGCTGGCACTGATGATGCTTGCGTGATTGCTCCTGAAAGTGGCTTTTGAGAAACTTCTCAAAAGTTTTGGCTCATTGGCCAGGAGGCACCTGATGCTTCAAAGCTCTCAGAGCTCTAAAAGATGTCGGCCAAAGTTTTTCCAATGCGATTTGCATCCAAAAAAGCAACAACCCCAGGCCTTTGAACAGGTCTTCCCTTGAACCTCGAAGTGCACAAGATGTCGAAATGCCCTTCCCTAAGTGTGGATGGGCATGGATCAGAGGGTTTGCTCAATTTGCTTTATTACAGCTAGGTGCATCACCTTGGACCAGTGGTTGATCAATGTTGATTAATTGATCTATTGTATGTATCAGAACAGGGGATCTATTGTGTGCATAAACCAGACCGGTTGTCAATAGCCCCACGGGACGGCAGCATCTTGACAACATAGATGTGGCCATTCTGGGAGGCTATGTGCAGCGGTGTTGCACCATCCTGCGCAGGCAGCAGATGGAGCAAAACGGCGGGCAGCGAAAGTTGTTGTGGGCAGCAAGGCATACCTAAATACGCATGTGTTGCTCTCAAACAGAGTGAAAAGCATCATGTGGCAGACCTGGTAAGCATCACTGCTGCCAGCGCACGTTCGCGTGCTAGATCGGCCAGAGACTCTCATAAGTGCAGCCAGCTGCAGACACAAAAGGCACAATTGGTGCCCTGAAGGCACGATGCATAAGCCTTTACAGGGGAGCACAAGGTCCATCCTATAGGCTTGATGTACTTGCCTAGCAGTGCAGCCCTTGGTCATGCCACAGGGCATTGCACTCCTCAAAGTGGAGTGTGGCACAAAGTGCTCACTGTCCAGAAAGATGAGGAAAAAATTACGCAAGCAGCAAAAAAGCCTCACATCCTCACATCAATTAAGGAAAAGGGGCCACTAGAGAAGAAAAGCCCCTTAACCAGAGAAGAAGAGAGCAGTCAGTGAGGATCAGGAGGGTTGCGGGCAGACAAGTCAGCAGAACTCTCCTGATTAGTTTGAAGGTGAGGAGAATGCCCAAGAGAACGTATGGTCTGCACAAGCTTATGAGCATAGCGCACAGAATGAACATGAAGCTTGAGAGCGAGTTTCTTGACTCTTTGCAAATCAAGGCTGAGACTCTTCGGAGGAACCAAAGTGTGAGGAATGTAAATAACACCCCATCTACCTTAATGGTATCCGTCTGCTTTGAATGACATGAAGAGCATGGTCTCCTGCAATGCTGCGTCTAAGGCGACCATGCTGAGCATGGGCAGCTTGGAGCTGCTGCTCAGGGCAAGTGTCTCCACAGTACTTGATCTCAATGAGATGGGTGGTACGACGCTGCCAAGGGAGGTTCTCGGGGCGAGTCTGTCTGGGCTGGTAAGCTGTGGCTGGTGTTGGGGTCCTGCCTCCAGTTGCGGTGGCTGCCGCTGAAGAACCCTGCCCCCCACTTTAAACCACCCTCCTTGCACTCCTTTAAGTAAGGCCTTATCATTGGGATGGTTCTGTTGATTTTGGGATTTGATATTGCGTATTTTTTTTGGAGTCACTAGAATGGCATCAGGGCAAGAAGTGAATCTGTCTCTTCGATTGTGGCTTATAGCAAACATTTAAGCCGGAGGAACTCTGGATTCTGCTGTCACAGGCATTTGAAGATCTTGCATATGATGCTTGTCAGCACTGCCAACATCTGTGGATACAAAACAGGAGCCTAGAGATCCTTTACTTATGGCTTTTGTCATGAGTCTGCCTGAGATATTATGGCGTTTGGTCGCCATGTTTCTTATGGTGGGATGCTGGCACCCTAAGAAAATGTGGAGTGCACTGTCTTGGCAGGAGCAGACGGGGCGACTAAGGCTGTTGGACTGCTTGAAGCGGACAGCGTGTTTTTGATTGTAGATCGTGCCAGACCGGTCTTTGATCACTGTCTCTTTTTCCTTGAGAGATGCCAGGTATAGACCAGAAAACGTTACTGATTTTGCTGTGGGCACTCTTATTCTTGATTAAATTCTGGTAGTAGGTGTAGTAGCTGGTATCAGTTTGTGCGTTGCATAGTTTGTGGTACTTATGCATGTATGCTTGTTGCGCGTTGCGTTTATTTGTGAGGTAGCGCACATGGGGTTGGTAAGGCTGGGATTGATAACCGTTGTCAATAATAGGACATTGTGTGTTTGAACCATCCGTGGAGGTTGCAAGCCAGGTGATGTTGTGAAAAGGGTTACCTTTATGCCCTGCCAATTTTATACCAGTGCCAGCAGCTTCAGGATGTTTGGCCACATGCTTTGCTATCTGATCAGCACGCTCATTATCAATAATGCCGGTGTGGGCTTTCACATTCATGAATTTGATGGAGAGTGTCACAGTGTTGCAGATTGCTATGATGATAGTCTCTAAGAGGTTGTGGTGGATGTGGTAGGAGTGCAATTCTGAGTATCTGATCTGCTTTCTAATTTGTCTTATTGCGTTTTCACCGTCGGTAGCTATCAGAAAGCAATCATGAGTAATGGTTGCAGCAATGCCTGCAAGGTCAGCCCTATAGACAGTATTAGTAATGTTGGAGCCATTGGGAATTATGTAATCTGCCTTTCCATGACGAGCAGCCACGAAGGCCACTCACCAGGATCCGTTCACTTGCATGAAGGAATTATCCAGTCATGCTCTGTCAAATTGTCCACACAAGGAATATTTAGGCAGAACCGTGTTGCCCATACTAGAATATGTTGATTTAAGAATAGGTCAGCATGAATACCTAAACTGAGACGCTTTTTAAACTCACGGATGCATGGACACTGACACACAAGGGCAACCAGAGCGCTGGCAAACATGCAAGAGGCACAGCAGAGTTCCAGGACTGACACAATTCAGGTTAGTTTACAGCAAGCAATGAATGACCATCCCCCGTGGCAACTGTGCAAAGCACAAGGGGCAGGAGCCAAGAAGTGTCAGCACATGGGATGTGCTCTGCTGAGTTGCGCAGGGATGATGGATACCAGCAAATAGTGAGGACATGCCACACTCATTTCAGTGTCCCATTAGGAAGTCAGGCAGGCTGGTAGGCCAATCATAAACGTGCAGCTAAATCCCTCTAACCTGCAACAAGGTATCTCCACCCATCTCTCATCTCTCTTTTGAGACTCAGGCTCTCCAGTCACAGCCTCAATGTTGAGCTTTCCCATCGTTAACATCAGTCCCTTATGGCCCAATACGTGCACTGACTTGCATAGATACCTGCAAGTGGCACTGTGTGCAAGATGAGGAAAATGTCATCCTAGGCTATCCAAGTCCATATCTGACAGAACTGTGCACCCGGCTCCAACACCTCGTTCACAAACTCTATATCCCGGGTAGTGGCCCTTGCAGGATGAGACAGTGTGTCAGCCAATCAGATAGCAAAGGACTAGCTAGTCCAAATGTTTTAATACTCCCCCCTGCACTTGTGCTCGTGCTTTCTGTGTTGGTCAAGTCGCCCTGATGACATTTTGGTTACTTTCTTCAGGTAAGTTACCCATGAAATCCAAACCAGCTTCCAATCCTCACTTGCAAGTGGTACAGCACACCAGGTCACATGGGGAATTGCGCGACTAAAGCTGATCAGAGGGAGGTACACCTGACAGAGGTCAAATACTGTGAAGACACCAGGCCTGGGCACCAGATGGAGGCCTCTAGCAAACAGCACGATACTTTAATGCAAGTGCTTGAAAGCTAAAAAGATAACACTTCACACCATCCTTCTTGGTGTGGGAGGTTCTATTTATATCTCAAACACTTCGCATTATCTTAAAGACCTCAGCCTTGTAGATGGTCCATGAATGCAAGGAAAAAAAGAAGAACTACGTAGGCAGTCAAACCACTACCTACATCAATAAAGGAAAAAGAAACACATTGGCTTACAGAGCTGTGTGCCTTACCAGGGAAAAGGAAGTACTTCTTCCTTCAGTAGTTGAACTACTAAGGAACTGGAGGTTGACAAGCCGCCCCCTGCACCAGACTAAGATCTTGAGAGCAACTGGATTTTTCAAGAGTGCGTCTAAATGTTGCCAGTTTGTGTGCATAAATCCATGAATGTAGGGGGTCCACAGATGGCAACTTGTTATGAGAACTAACTAAAGATTGCATGCCCACATGCTCACACACTAACCGTTTGGCCCAGCAAAATCTTTTAATTCCTGAGAATGCTAATAATAGGACTATACCCAGCTGGCTTTTTGGTGCTTGTCTATCTGCTAGAAACAGACTCACCTCTAGTCGCCCTGATGCCATTTTGGTCACCCCCTTACCTACCAAAAAATTTAAATCGCCAACCACTCCACATTTGCACCAGGTGTCACAACCCAGCAGAGACGTACACAGAGTCCATGAGCTAAATATCAACATCAGGGAGATACACCTTGTTGAGGTAAAGTACTGTAGAGATACACGGCCTGGACACCAATTAGAGGCCTCTAAAAAACAACACAAGGTTCTTTGAAAGCGCTTGAAGGCCAAGAAACTCATCCTTCACACAATTCTTCTTGATGTTAGAGGCTCTATTTACACCTCACACACTTTGAATCACCTTAAGAGCTCAGCCTTGATGTACAAAAAGCCCATAAGATTGCCCTAAAGCTACAAACTCATTCTGTGCTCTATGCACACAAACTGACAACTACTAGACGCGCACTTGAAAAATCCTGTTGCTCTCAAGCCTTGGTCTGGAGCAGGGGGCGGCTTGTCACCCTCCAGATCCTCACTAGTTCCTTATTCTCCCTGGTGGAGGAGACTCACGGCTCTTTGGACCAATGTGTCTACTTTTCCTTTATCGATGTAGGGAGTGGTTTCACTGCCTACATTGTTCTTTTCTTTGTAAGGGGCCTCCATAGAAAATTGATTGTAGTTCCAAGTAGCATGGGCCGTGGATGCTGGGCCTAATGGTCGCGTGCAAGGGCCTGGGCATTCCAGTTTGGTGTTGAGTTGCAGGAGTTTTCTCCTCTTTTGCTGAGAGGGATTTGATTGCAAGTTACAGCTCAGTGTTGGGTGGTCAGCAGGGGCAGAGAGGGGTAGATGTTGCATAGTGGGTATGGCCGGAGTTTGGTGGAGGGCCTTGTGATCTGGACATTGAGAGCGTGTCCTCTTGCTGGGGGGTCCGTCATACTGTTGTGCCTTTTAATACATGCTTAGGGTGTCAATATGGGTTGGTTGGGTTGCAAGGGGGGCAGTAAGGGGTAGCTGCTGCATTAGGTGTGCCCCTGAGTGATGGGTGTGTCCAAATGATTGGTTTTGGGTTGAGACATTTAAGGGACATTTTGAGCAAGTCCTTTTACTAGGGGGCCCATCGTTTTGTTGTTTGATATTAGCTATGTCGGTGGCTTCAGGGTAAAGAATTGTAGGTTGGCTTGTTTGTTGCAGTTGCGCGCAGTTTGTCTGTGCACTTTCTGCATGGGCGGTATTACAAGTGAGTGAGGGTATATCGGAGGAGGTGCGAGGCATTCGGCGTCCAGTAACTTCATGCCTGTAATGCGTTGTCAAGCGAGGCTGAGGAGGGGGCACTACTTGTGTGGCTGGTATGTTTTTGCTCTGGTGGTTTATATCAGTGGCTGTAGGTGGGAGTGTTGCGTTGAAGTGGGTGTCAACTAGTCCGCTGATGTGTGTGTTATCGATTTTGCGGTAGATGGCAAAGGTGCTTGCATTTGTACTTTTATATGCTAAGAGCTTGTGAATTTCACCAGGGGTGGGATCTTCTGCCTGGGGTGAGTTGACAAGGGCTGCCAATCTGTTGAGTGCTATTTTGCTTTTTGCGGTGACCCTGGGGAATTTCTCTTTTAGCTGGGCCACTGTGATAATGTGGGTTTTATTGGGAGAAGTAAGATCGTGGAGCCCGTTTAATCCAAGGCTCATGAGAGGTTGGGTGATACAGGTGATGAGAGTAGAGAGTGTGTGTGGAGGTGGCTTGCGAAGGGAGAGGGCTTCACTAATTTTCATG
>LKMJ01004749.1_pt1 | contig 12805 bp, 8 predicted proteins | sample 643391 | NCBI WGS metagenome assembly LKMJ01 (sample SAMN04112250, study PRJNA286221) | soda lake metagenome | biome: soda lake; feature: Kulunda Steppe; material: water; isolation source: sample PL-Br10 brine of Picturesque Lake | place: Russia: Kulunda steppe | collected 2010-07
CACCGGCACTTATTCGGACGGCACATCCGAAAACATTACCGCCCTGGTAACCTGGTCCTCGGGCGACATTAATGTTGCCACCATGAACCCCAACTTCACAGCTGACAGCGGTCTTGCCACCGGCAAATCTGCCGGCACCTCGATAATTACGGCGGCCCTGGACGACAAGTCAGGGAGCACAACACTGACTGTAACCGATGCAACTTTGGAATCCATTGCCGTGACGCCGGTCGATCCAAGCGTAGTCAGCGGCCTGACCAAGCAGTTCGCGGCCACCGGTACTTACACGGACGGCAGCGTCGCTGATATTACCGCCCTGGCAACCTGGACCTCGGGCAACATTGATGTTGCCACCATGAATCCCAACTTCACAGCTGACAGCGGTCTTGCCACCGGCAAATCTGCCGGCACCTCGATAATTACGGCGACCCTGAACGACAAGTCAGGGAGCACAACACTGACTGTAACTGCGGCCACTCTGGATTCCATTGCCGTGACGCCGATCGATCCAAGCGTTTCCGAAGGCCTGACCAAACAGTTCACCGCCACCGGCACTTACACGGACGGCAGCGACGAGGATATTACCGCCCTGGTAACCTGGACCTCGGCCGACACAAATGTTGCCATCATGAATCCCAACTTCGAAGCTGACAGCGGCCTTGCCACCGGTGTTAACGTCGGCGAATCGCTAATTACGGCAACATTGGACAGCAAATCCGGGAATACAACCTTGACGGTGACCGCCGCCCCGGTCGTGAATCTTGGCTTGGCCACGAGCTTCGGGATCGCTTCCGCCGCCGGGGTAACCAACACTGCCGCCACCGACATCCACGGGGATGCGGTCCTGAATCCCGACGCTACCTGCAATGCGGTTACGGTTGATGACGAGGGCGGTTTCGGCGATTGCGGCGGAGCCCCTCCCACCATCAGCGGCAAGGTGATTAGCTCCCAATATTCGGAGGACGTCACCCCCCAGCAGGTCACCGATGATTTGCGGGACGCCTATAATGCCCTCACCCCCGCCAATATGCCGGGGGGAACTACCATCGAGGCCCCCACCACCCTGGGAACCGGGTCCACCGGAAAGAACACGTTTACTCCCGGGGTTTATACCTCCGCCACCTCGATTCTGATCACCGGCGACCTCACCCTGGATGCCCAGGGCGACCCCAATGCCTCCTTTGTCTTCCAGTCGGAGTCCACCATCGGTACGGCTTCCGGGGCTCGGATCCTCCTGGTGGGCGAGGCCAAGGCCTCCAATGTCTGGTGGCAGGCCGGCTCCTCCGCCACCCTTGGCACCGACACGATCTGGCAGGGCAATATCCTGGCCGATACTAGTATCACCATGAACACCAAGGCCACCTCCTGCGGCCGCCAGTTTGCCGGCGCCATTACCGTTACTGGGGCGTTTGTCTTCGACTCCAACGTCGTCTCGGTACCGGGGGATGCCAACGCGTCTCCCACTTGCCAGTAGCAGGTTAATAGCGGGCAGGCTGGGCGGAGACGCCCAGATTCGCATTGCCGGTTACACCTCGGCCGCCGGTACTGCAGAGTACAATCAGCGCCTGAGTGAAAGGAGGGCTACCACGGTTCAGGACTATCTGATCAAGGAGGGAATAATAGCTGCGGATCGGCTTCCCACCATCGGCTACGGGCAAACCCGGCCGGCGATGTACGAGGCGACGCCCAAGGATCTTTATTCAAAAGCGGCCAGGAGCAACATGCGTGTTGTTTTTGAAATCGATTTTAAATAGGAGAACGACCATGCGGCATTCCTCAAACCGGAATAAATAAGCTCGGAAAAATGCCCGGAGCCCCTTTGGGGGGCAACTAGAAGATAATAATTTGCTTTATCCAGGCAACACCTATACAATCTCAAGAGGAAGATAGCAGTGAATAGGTGTTGCTGATTGGGGGGGCTTTTTCCCATGACCCCGCAGCCGGGGAATAGCCCGCCTGAAAACAAAGTCGGCCGAAAAATCTCCGTAGCAATTTGCCCTGGAGGGAGGTCGTAATGGGGGACAAACCGCAAAATAGCCGGGCGGCCGCCGCGGAATTGCGGCAATGGGCCGAAAAAAGCTTTCAGCAGGAGGCGGGTAAGCGTGTGCGCACCCCGCCGGCCCGGGAAGATCTGCTCAGGATGGTGCAGGAACTTGAAAGCCAGCAGCTCGAGCTCAAGATGCAGAATGATGAGCTGCGTCGAACCCGGGAAAAGCTGGCAAGCTCGCGGGACAAATATTCAAATCTCCACGATTTTGCCCCGGTGGGCTATTTCACTCTCGATTCAGACGGGCTGATCCGGGAGGTTAATTTCGCCGGTGCGGAATTATTGGGGCTGAACCGGCAGCAGGTGTACAATAAACCGTTGGCTGCTTTTGTCGCCACGGCGCCGGGAGGGGATATTCTCCGCGATCATCTCGAACAGGTTTTACAAACCCCGGAGATGCAACACTGCGAAATCCCCCTGCGGACCAAGACCGGCGAAGTTCTCTTTGGCCAATTGCAAAGTATTGCCCTCCAACCCGATGAAAATTCGGCCGGGCTGATTTTTGTCGCCATCACCGACGGCACCATCCACCACCAGTTGGTGGAGTCGCTGCGTGTTGCCAAGGAGATCATGGGCAACACGGTTCAGGAGCGGACCGCCGAGTTGACCCACACCAACGAACAACTTTCCCTGGAAATCGAAGAACGCAAGCAGACCGCCGATTCGCTGCGGGAGGCGCTTGAAATCATCAAGCAACTCAAAGAGCAGCTGCGGGCCGAGAACACCTATCTGCGGGAAGAGATCGACCAGATCTATGCCAACCTGAATATGGTGGGAGACAGCACCGAGATCAAAACCGTACTCAAGCTGGTGAGCCAGGTGGCGCCGACGGATTCGACGGTTTTGGTACAGGGCGAGACCGGCACCGGCAAGGAACTGATCGCCCATGCCCTTCATAATCAGAGCGGCCGCCGGGAGCTCCTGATGATTACCGTCAATTGCGCGGCCCTGCCCCCGACCTTGATCGAGAGTGAACTATTCGGCCATGAAAAAGGGGCTTTCACCGGGGCCACCGCCCGGCGGATCGGTCGTTTCGAGATGGCCAACAATTCCACCATCTTCCTGGACGAGATTGACGCCTTGCCTCTGGATCTCCTGGCCAAGCTGCTGCGGGTTCTCGAGACCGGCGAGTTCGAACGCCTGGGGGATTCCCGCAGTATCAAGGTCAATGTCCGCATCATTGCCGCCACCAACCGTGATCTTGGCGCCCTGGTCGCCGCCGGGGGCTTTCGCGAGGACATGTACTATCGCTTGAATGTCTTTCCCATTACCGTACCGCCGTTGCGGGAACGCCGGGAGGATATCGTGGCCCTGGCCTGGTATTTTGTTCAGCAATTCAGCAAAACCATGGGAAAACCGATTAAGTCCCTGCATCGGCAATGTATTGAGACCCTCCAGGCCTATCCCTGGCCGGGCAATGTCCGGGAACTGCGCAACGTGATCGAGCGAGCGATGATCGTGACCGACGGCCAGGAGCTCTCGCTGGATCTGCCCAAGGCCTGCGGCAATGTTAAGCCGACCGAAGTTGCCCTGACCTTGGACGATGTGGACAGACAGCATATTGTCGAGGTTTTGAACCGCACCGGCTGGCGGGTCAGCGGCAAGGGCGGGGCGGCGGAGATTTTGGGCCTCAACCCCAAGACCCTGGAGTCACGAATGCAAAAACTCAACATCCACCGCAGCAAACCTCCCGTTGGCAGCCATTGACCGCTTACCTGATATCTCAGACCGATCCTGATATATCGGTAAACCCCACCCCTGTTAAGCCTTCTCCGCAAGTTGCTCTGATTAGTTAAATCATCGTAATCTCATAGAGTTATATGCTTAATTTCGGCTTCGCCGGCCATTGGCACGTATTCTGCTATGGGTAGGGGTTGACCGGGTAGATCAGCCGCCAAATGGGGCGATTGTCTGCGGTTACGGATGTTTTGTCACGTCGGCAGCTCCCTTGGCGGCCGGATGGGCAGAACGAAAACAACAAAAGGAGGCTCGGGATGGGGTTCATTGTCGGTGTTCTGGTCGTGGTGTCCTTGGTCTATGTAATCCTGGTTGTTTTGTGATTGGTCGTCGTCGCCGAAAGCCGCGACGACGACCGGGCAAGCTGTACTAACTTACTTGACAAAAAAGGAGAAATGAAATGAGCTTATTAATTTCGGTATTGGTTGTGGTAATTCTGGTGGTTGTGGTCACAAAATTAATCTGATGACCGATGGCGGTCGGCAAAACCAGGTGAGGACCCGATTATGCTTGAAACCATTGTCGTCATTCTGATTGTCCTTTGGCTTCTGGGCTTTGTTACTTCCAACACCATGGGCGGGGTCATTCATCTCCTGCTGGTTATCGCGGTGATCGTGATATTGGTTCGGTTGATTCAAGGGCGCCGCTTGTAGCTTGCGGCTCAAGTTATGGTTTATGGCCCATGGGCAGACAATCGGGCAGGCAATTGGAAACAGTTATCGGGAGAAATCGGATGAGCGCAAAGGATGCCTATCAACAGAGAGTTGAGGCAGAGGTGGAGCTGGCCCAGGCCAAACTGGCCGAGATTAAAGCCAAAGCCAGGGGCTACGCCGCCGATGCCAGGATTGATTACGCCAAACAGGTCGATGAGCTGGAGGAAAATATTGAGCAGATGCGGGCCAAACTGCAAAAACTGGAGGAGGCCGACGACGATGCCTGGGAGCACCTTAAGGGTGAAGTCGAGGGAGTCTGGGATAAGCTGAAGGTCGGCGTGCGGGATATCGGCGCCAGGCTCAAGCAATGAACCGCAGGGAAGAGAAAACAGCGCGGGGCCGGTGATGTTGCTGCAAGTCGATAAGCTGCGGAAAATCTACCCGGGGGAAAGGGGGTTGCAGCCCACCAGCTTCTCGGTTGCGGCAGGAGAGTCGGTCGCCATCGTTGGCCATAACGGGGCCGGCAAATCCACCCTGTTGAAAATCCTGGCCAACTGGCTGGTGGCCGATGGCGGCCGGGTCTCGGTTGCCGGCTTTGATCTGGGCAACCGGACCGAGTTGGTCAGGAAGCTTGGTTTTGTTGCGGAAGTGCCTAACCTCTTTGATTTTTTTTCGGTGGAATACAACCTCAAGCTCTTCGCCCGGCTATTTGGCCTGCCGGCCGCCCGGGTGGGGGAGATCATGGCTGAGTTTGACCTGCTCCCCCATCGCCGCAGCAGGGTGCGCGATCTGTCCAAGGGCTTGAAGCAGCGGGTGAGTATCGGCCGTTCACTGCTGACGGACCCGCCGGTACTGCTTTTCGATGAGCCCAGCTCGGGCCTGGATTTCGAGATGACCAAGGAGGTTCATCGCCTGTTGAAAGAAAAGCATGCCGCCGGCAAGACCCTGCTTTTTACCTCCCATCGCCCGGAAGAAATCAAGAGCCTGGCAACCCGTATTCTCCTGCTCCACCAAGGCAAAGTGGTTTTTGACGGCCCGCCGGCGGATTATTTCCAAAGTCAAATTCACGAAAACCTCTACCAAAATCTCCACCCATGATCCGCAATATCATCATCCTGACCGCTAACGATCTGGCTATTGCCTTCAAGAACAGGACCATCTACCTGATTTTTTTTATTCCCCTTTTTGTTTTCGTGGCGCTGCAGTTGGTCGACGAAGAGGGGAGCGACCAGACCCCGCTGGAGCTCGGGATCATTGAAAGCGAAAATTACCCCGATCGGATAGTTGCCGGCCTGCAAGCCGCCGATCAGCTTTTTACCCTGACCCGGCTTGCCGATGCCGAGGAAGGCCGGCGTCAGTTAACGGCAAAAGAACTTGACGGGGTCTTGCAGGTTTCGACGGAATCTGCCGGGGGGATTGAGCTTTTGGTGCTGAGCCAGGGTTCCCCGGTCACCCTGGCCCTGGTCGAAAGAATTTCGGCCCTGGAAGCGGCGGTGGAGGGAGATCGCCCCCGGTGGCTGACCGCGGTCCGGCCCCTGCATGACAGCGGAATGCAAAAACAGACCTTGCCCACCTGGATTCTGATGTTGGTCCTGCTGGTCGGCTGCATCATAATCCCGGCCCAGATCGCCGAGGAAAAGGAGAAAAAACTGCTGCTGGCAATGTTGCAGACTCCGGTGCGTGAAGGGGAGTGGCTGCTGGCCAAGCTGGGCTTGGGGATGATCTTGATCCTGCTGGCGGTAATTTTTCTCCATCTGCTGGGGCAATTTGCCGTGGCCAATATTTACAGTTACGCGGTATTGATCGGCATAGGCGGCTTTTGTTTCACGGCGTTGGGCATTCTCCTGGGCTTTATCTGCCGCTCCCAGGCCGGCGCCCGCACCTTGGGGGTGCTGGTTTATCTGCCCCTGCTGCTGCCGCCGGCGCTGGCCGAATTTTCCCGGCAACTCACCGCCTTTGCCCCCCTGTTGCCGTCGTACCAGTTTTACGAGCCGCTACGAGCAATTCTGCTGGAGGGCGGAAAAATAGCCGGTTATCCCCTGGAAATGCTCTCCCTGGTTGCGATCGGCAGCCTTTGTCTGCTGCTTTCCAGCCGGTTGCTCAAAAAACGCTGGCTGATGTAGAGCCGGCATTGCTTGTCCCCCATAATCTCTACCGGAAAGCCATCGGAGGCATCCTATGCCTGAAAATAGCGACCTGAAAATTCCCCCCGAACCCGTTTCCGAACCCGTTTCCGAGCCCGTCGCCGACCCCGTCGCCGACCCCGTCGCCGAACCTGCCTCCGATGTCGCCCAAGATGATGCCCCCCCGGGGGCGCATAAAACCAGCCGACGAACCAAGGCGGAACTACTGAAGGCCGGTGCGCTACAGCAAGCAATGCTGACCAGTGCCAATTTCTCGTTTATTGCCACGGATGCAACCGGCGTCATCCAGATCTTCAATGTCGGCGCGGAGCACATGCTGGGCTACTCCGCCACCGAGGTGCTGATCCGCTTCACCCCGGCCGAAATCTCCGATCCGCAGGAGTTGATCATTCGCGCCGCCGCCTTGAGTGCCGAATTCGATGAGTCGATTACCCCAGGATTCGAGGCGTTGGTGTATAAGGCCTCACGCGGTATCGAGGATATCTATGAGCTGACCTACATCCGCAAGGATGGCAGCCGTTTCCCGGCAATCGTCTCCGTCACCGCCTTGCGCGATGCCCAGAACGAGATCATCGGTTACCTGCTGATCGGCACCGACAATACCGTGCGCAAGGAGATCGAGGAGAACCAGCAAAAACTCGCCCAGCGCCTGCGTGACCATCAGTTCTATACCCGCTCGCTCTTCGAGTCCAACGTCGATGCCATCATGACCACCGATCCAGCCGGCATCATCACCGACGTCAACCGGCAGATGGAGGAGCTTACCGCTTGCACGCGTGACGAGTTAATCGGGGCGCCATTCAAAAAGTATTTCACCAACCCCGACCTGGCCGAAGCGGCCATCAAGCTGGCGCTGAGCAAAAAGAAAATCACCAACTACGAGCTGGTCGTTCAGGCCCGCAGTGGCAACCTGACCGAGGTGTCATTCAACGCGACCACCTTCTACGATCGCGACCGTAAACTACAGGGAGTTTTCGCCGCGGCCCGCGACATTACCGAGCGCAAGCTCCTTGATCTGACATTGCAGGAGAAGAACCGGGAGCTTGAGTCCGCGCGCCTGGTGGCGGATAAGGCCAACCTCGCCAAATCGGAATTCCTGTCGAGCATGAGTCACGAACTGCGCAGTCCGCTCAACGCCATCCTCGGCTTTGCCCAGTTGATGGAGTCCGATTCCACGTCACAATCCCCGACCCAGAAGGAGGGGGCTGCCGAGATACTCAAGGCGGGGTGGCATCTGCTTAAGTTGATCAACGAGATTCTCGATCTGGCCAAGGTGGAATCGGGGCAGACTCCCATATCCCAGGAGCCGGTCTCCCTCGCCGAGGTCCTGCTCGAATGCCACACCATGGTAGAGCCTCAGGCGCAGAAGCACGGCATCAAGCTGACCTTCCCCACCTTCTCCAGCCCCATCTTCGTTCGCGCCGACAGAACCCGGCTCATGCAGGTCCTCATCAATCTGCTGACCAACGCCATCAAATACAATATTAAACAGGGGACGGTCGATGTGACATGCAGCGAGGAACGCGATGGCATTATGCGCACCAGCATTATGGACAGTGGGGTCGGGCTGTCGCCCGAGCAGTTGCAAGAGCTTTTTAAACCGTTCAATCGTCTCGGACAGGATGAGGAGGGAGGCGAGGAAGGAACAGGCATCGGGCTGGTGGTGGCCAAGCGCCTGGTCGAACTGATGGGGGGCGTGATCGGCGTTGAAAGTACAGTCGGCAAGGGGAGTGTGTTCTGGTTCGAGCTGCCGTCCAGCGCCGAGCCGGAATTGGCCGGGTCGGATGATGCGCCGGAACTGGTCGGGCCGCAATCGGTTCGTGAACTGCGGCCATGCACCCTGCTTTATGTTGAGGATAACCCGGCCAATCTGCGGCTGGTCGAGCAGATCATCGCACGCTACCCGGAAGTTAAGCTGCTCAGTGCTGAAAACGGCGAGCGCGGGATCGAGATGGCGCGTCAGTCGCTGCCGGAGGTCATTCTGATGGACATCAATCTGCCCGGAATGAGTGGGACCGAGGCCATGCAGAGCCTGCGTGAGGATCCGCTTACCGCACATATCCCGGTCATCGCCATCAGTGCCGATGCCATGCAGCCTGATGTCGAACGCGCCATGGAGGCCGGGTTTTTCCGCTATCTCACCAAGCCCATTAAGGTTGACGAGTTAATGGAGGCGCTGAATCTGGCCCTCGAGCACGCGCAGAGTATCGTCAAGGAGAGCACGGCATGATCGACCCAGCCGCCATTCTCGGAGCGAGCATCCTGATCGTCGACGACCTGGAGGTGAATATCAGGTTGCTTGATCAGATGCTGCGCAATGCCGGCTACCACAAGATCTCCTCCACGATGAATCCAGTCGAGGTCTGCGAGCTGCACCGCGTGAACAACTACGACCTGATTCTGCTCGACATGCAGATGCCGGTCATGGACGGATTTCAGGTGATGGAGGGCCTGAAGTCCATTGAAAAGGGCGACTATCTCCCGGTGATCGTCATCACGGCTCAACCGGGGCATAAAATTCACGTTCTTGAGGCCGGCGCCAAGGATTTCATCAGCAAGCCGTTCGAGCAGGCCGAGGTCCTGGCGCGGGTACACAACATGCTGGAGGTGCGCCTGCTGCACAAAGAGTTGCAGCAACACAGCGATCTTTTGGAGCAACGGGTGCAGGAGAGGACCGCCGCCCTCCAGGAGAACTATCTGGAAACCCTTTTCACCATGACCCGGGCGGCGGAGTACAAGGATGAGGACACTGGCTCCCATGTACAGCGCATCAGCTATTACTGCCGCGAATTTGCCGGAATCCTGGGCCAGGACAAACGCTTCATCGACCAGATATTCTTCGCCAGCCCGATGCACGACATCGGCAAGATCGGCATCCCGGACCATATCCTGCTCAAACCGGGCGGCTTTACCCCGGACGAGTGGGAGATCATGAAGGGACACGCCGCCATGGGTGCGAAGATCCTCGGCAACAGCCAATCACCGTATCTCCAGATGGGGGCGGTGATCGCGCTCAACCACCATGAGCGCTGGGACGGCGGTGGCTATCCGGGCGGCAAGGGTGGAGAGGAGATCCCGCTCTCAGCGCGCATCATGAATATCTGCGACGTCTACGATGCCCTGCGCAGCAAGCGCCCCTACAAGGTTGCCTTCGATCATGCCAAAACCGTGGAGATCATAACGAAAGGTGATAACCGCACCATGCCTGGCCATTTCGACCCGACCATTTTCGAGGCGTTCAGGCAGAACCACACGATATTCCGCGATATCTACGAGGCGCATGCCACCCTGCCCGTCGCCTAGTGAGCATGCCGCAACCAGAATGCTGACTTTATTGCTTTTGTGGAAGAAACCGGGGAGATCTATGCCGGAAACCGACAGGGGCTCCGGGCCTTATTGCCCGGTGACATCCAGGGAGGCGCAGGTGAGCCCGACCACGGCCCCGGCTGCATCGCGCAACGGTTCGATGGTCAGGTCAACCACACGGGCTTTGCCTTCAATCGTCGTCTGGACGTTTTGCCGCACGCCTGTTCCGCTTTTCAGTACCTGTCGTTTTAGTGCCGTCAGTGCCGCGGCCTCCGGTTCCGGCAGAAAGTCGGCATCAGTCTTGCCGATGACCTGTTCCGCCTTGAACCCGGGGTTGGGGTTGTGGATCCAGGTGTAGCGCAGGCCCCTGTCCTGATTGAACAAGACCATGGAAGTACTGTTGAGGGCGACCCGCAGCCGTTCTTCGTGCGCCCGCAGCATTTCATTCGCCTGCTTGCTCTCGGTGATGTCCACAAAGGTGAGCACCGCGCCCTCGATCACGTTGTCCATGGTGTGGTAAGGTTGAATGCGCATGCGGTACCACCGGCCATCGGCGCTTTGCACGTCGAGCGCCTTGGAAATCAGGGTATCGAGCACCGCCTTGATATCCGCCGCCAGCGTGCCGTAGCCGGGCAGGTTGGAAACGATGTGGTCCACCGGCCGGCCGATGTCGCTCTGGATCAGGTTGATGATTTGGGTGGCGGTCGGGGTGAAGCGCAGGAGGCGCGTCTGGTGATCCACAAAGACGGTGGCGATGCCGGTGCCGGCCAGCAGGTTGTTCATGTCGTTGTTGATCCGCGACAGGTCGGCCACCTTGGTCTGCAGTTCGGCGTTGACCGTGGCCAGCTCTTCGTTGACCGATTGCAGCTCCTCCTTGGAGGTCTCCAGCTCCTCGTTGGTGGATTGCAGTTCCTCGTTCACCGACTGCATTGCCTCGTTGGAGGATTTCAGCTCTTCGTTGGAGGTCTCCATTTCCTCGTTGGTGCTTTGGAGATACTTCTCCTTGGCCCGCAGCTCCCGCTTGAGGTCGGCGATGCGGGCGTCGGCATCCTCACCGACCGGCTCTGCCGATGACGGTTTGTCGGGCTGCTCACGGGTCACGGGCTCCGGCACCTGTTCCAGGATCACCAGATACAGCGGCGGCTCGGGTGGGGCCGCCGGGGCAACGGCCACCGGACGGACAATCAGCTTGACGGTGGAAAAGTCGCCGTTGGTCTTGATGCGCAAGGCCGGGCAGCATACGGTTTCCTCGGTCGCCATGGCTTTGTGCAGGGCCGTGGTCAGCTCGCGCCGCAATCCTTCCCGGGCCATTTTCAGAATGTTGCTGGTGCCGCTCTCGCCGGGGGCGGGCTCCAGGTACATGCCGGTGCGGCCGTGGAGATAGAAAATATCGCCCTCGGCGTTGACCAGCGCCCCGGCCTGGACCACCTGCTGCAGCAGGGCCTGTTCGGTCAGCTCGCGCAGCGGCAGCTTTTTGCCGGCCGCCGGTTTCCCGGCTTCTCGCGGCAGCGCCGCATCAGCGGCCGTCACGGGCGGCAGGAACCGGGCCGCGTGCCGGGCGCCAAGGAGGTCTTCCTTGCGCCGGTAGATCTTCTGCTTGCGCTCCAGGGTGGCAAAGAGATCGCCGAACTCGCTCACGCTCTCCGAGGTTCCCAGAAAGAGATAGCCGCCGGGGTTCAGGGCATAGTGGAAGAGCGGGATGAGCTTTCTATGCAGATCGCCATTCAGGTAGATCAGCAGGTTGCGGCAACTGATCAGGTCCAGTTTGGAGAAGGGTGGATCCTTGATCACGTTCTGCTCGGAAAAGACCAGCAGGTCGCGAAGGCCCTTGTGGACACGGTAGGCGCCCCCGCCCGGCTCGGCCGCGAAGAAGCGCGCCAGCCGCTCCGGCGTGAGGTCGGTGGCGATGGAGGCCGGATAGATGCCGGCCCGGGCCACGGCAATGGCCTGGCTGTCGATGTCGGTGGCAAAAACCTGTACCTTGAAGCTCTGTTTCAGCGCCTCCTGCCGTTCGGCCAGCAGGATGGCCAGGGAATAGGCCTCCTCGCCGGTGGAGCACCCCGGCACCCAGATACGGATGGTGGTATCCGCGCCCTTGCCGGCAATGAGCTTGGGGATGATCTGCTCTTCCAGGGCCTTGAAGGCATCGGGGTCGCGGAAGAAATTGGTCACGCCGATCAGCATGTCGCGAAACAGGGCCTCTGCTTCCTCGGGTGACTGCTGGATGAATTTGACGTAGCCGTCCATGCTGTCGATCTGGTGCACGTCCATGCGCCGTTCGATGCGCCGCTGGGTGGTCGAAGGCTTGTACTGGGAAAAGTCGTGGCCGGTCTGGGCGCGCAGCAGGACAAAGATCTTCTTGAGCGCGCTCTCGGTCTTGGGGGGCACAGTGGCGGGCCGGGCCAGCTTGCCGAAGGCATGGGTGGTGTAGGCGATGAGCTGGGCGGGCATCTCGGCCGGCGGCAGCTCGTAGTCCACCTGGCCCGTGGCGATGGCGCTGCGCGGCATGCCGTCGTATTCGGTGGACTCCGGGTTCTGGGCCATCACCATGCCGCCCTCGCCTTTGATCGCCCGCACCCCCAGGGTGCCGTCGCTGCCGGTGCCCGAGAGCACCACGCCGATGGCCCGTTCGCGCTGGTCATGGGCCAGGGAGCGGAAAAAGAAGTCGATGGGCAGTCGCCGGCCGTGCGGGGCCGCAGGTTCAAGCAGTTGCAGCGTGCCGTTCAAGAAGGCCATATCACGATTGGGCGGGATAATGTAGGCGCAGTTGATCTGCACCGCCATGCCGTCCTCGACCTCGGAGACCTGCATGCGGGTGTAGCGCCGGATCAGGTCGGTGAGGATGCTCTTGTGATCCGGGGCCAGGTGCTGCACCAGCACAAAGGCCATACCCGGGTCAGAGTCTGGCGGCATGCCGG
>LKMJ01004750.1_pt1 | contig 12804 bp, 10 predicted proteins | sample 643391 | NCBI WGS metagenome assembly LKMJ01 (sample SAMN04112250, study PRJNA286221) | soda lake metagenome | biome: soda lake; feature: Kulunda Steppe; material: water; isolation source: sample PL-Br10 brine of Picturesque Lake | place: Russia: Kulunda steppe | collected 2010-07
ATGAGCTGGCTAAAATGGATGGAGCTATCATTCTAAATAATGATGTTGATAAAATACTGTTTGCCAATGCTCAGCTGATCCCCGATTATACCATTCCCTCCAAAGAAACCGGGACCAGACACCGGGCCGCCGAGCGGGTAGCCAAGCAGACCAATGAACTTGTGGTTGCTATTTCCCAGCGTAGGGATGTTATTACCCTTTATAAAGGCAATTCCAAGCATATGCTGGAGGATATTCGGGTAATTCTTTCCAAAGCCAATCAGGCTGTTCAAACTCTGGATAAATACCGCTCAGTTCTGGACCAGGCTCTGACCAACCTGAGTGCCCTGGAATTTGAAGATCTGGTGACGATTGCTGATGTGGTGACAGTAATCCAGCGGACCGAGATGGTCCTCAAAATCCAGCGAGAGATAGAGAAATACATAATCGAACTTGGGGCCGAGGGGCGTCTGGTTAAAATGCAGCTGGAGGAGCTGATTTCCGATGTGGAAGAAGAGGGGGTTCTTTTGATTCGGGATTATTATCAATTTGGCGAAGAAGAGGAGGAGCTGAATCCGGAGATCCTGCTCCACGAGCTGACCGACTGGTCCTCGGATGAGATGCTTTCCTCGGGAACCATCAGCAAAGCGCTGGGCTTAAGTGGTAGTGTCAATGCCATGGATCTCTCGGTTTCACCCCGGGGCTACCGTCTTTTACGCAAGATACCCCGGCTGCCAATGCCGGTCATTGAAAATCTCATTAACTATTTTGAGACCCTTGATAAGATTATCAATGCTACTCCGGAGGAGCTGGATGAGGTTGATGGAATTGGTGAAGTCCGGGCCAGATCCATCAAAGATGGACTGCGCCGCCTGAGAGACCAGGTGCTGCTGGACCGGCATATTTAAAACCGGCATATTTAAAACATGTTTCAGAGCGGCAAAGAAGCGAGAAGTGGAGGAGAAAATTGCACTTCAGGCTGCAGGTTTAAGCCTGACTGCAGAAAATGGAGACAAAAAAGAGAACATAAAAAGAGAATAAAAAAGAGAAAAGAAAATAGAAGGAAAAATATAAAAAGAGAAAAGATAAATAGATGGCGAGATTTGAAAAGGAGAAAATAAAATCATCAGTAAATGAACTCATTTGAAGTCAGTAAAAAATGAAAGTGGGAGAAGGCAGTAAAGCGGGAGAAGGCAGTAAAAACCGGGCAATAAACCTTGCAAAGAAATAGAGATATGAGGGAATTTGTTTGAATTGACAGTAAAATTTTTCAGTGATATAATAAAGTTTAGGCCTATTATAGTTTGGTTTAAAGGAGCTGATCTTTATAAATGTTTGAAATTGGTGATAAAGTCGTTTATCCCAACCACGGGGCGGGGACAATTGTTGGCATTGAAACCAGAGAGATCCTGGGTGAGGAGAAGAAATATTATATCATGAAGCTTCCCATCGGGGAAATGAAGGTTATGATCCCGGTCGATAAGGTTGATGAAATCGGGGTGCGAGGTATCATCGATGAAGAAGAGGCCGATCAAATTATTGCTCTTTTAAAGGGTGAGAAGAGCAAGATGTCGCAAAACTGGAACAGGCGCTACCGGGCCAATATGGAAAAGCTCAAGACCGGAGATATTTACGAGGTCGGAGGTGTGGTCCGGGATCTTCATATCAGAGATGAACAGAAGGGTCTTTCCACCGGAGAGAAGAAGATGCTCAGCAATGCCAAGCAGATTCTCGTGAGCGAACTGGTTCTGGCCAAGGATGCCGAAGAAGAGGAGATTGAAAAGCTCATATCGGAGGCCTTTGAAGATAACCCTCATATCGATAATGAAGAAGAGGATAAATAATGCTGGAGATAAGAGCATACAGTGATTAGCAGCAAAATGAATTTATTGTTTTGCTGCTTTTAGTTCCAAAATAGTCCGGAGCTGAAGCCAGTGAAAAAAGGCAGCAAAGCTGATGAAAGCCGGTGAATGAAAGAATAAAAGCTGTTTAAAAAGTCTAGAGCTGGAATTGAAGAAAAAGATAGCAGAAACTGCTGGAAAATGAGGGAATCTTCTGCCGGATTTGGCTAAATTGTTCTGGCCGGGATTTAATCCGGAAGATTGCTTTCTGTGAGGTGGGAAGGGGGTGAAGCTGTTGCTGAAAAAGTTGATGCGGGCTGTTTTAACAATATTCGGGGCGGTAATTGGTTATAATCTGGTAATAATTATGGGCATGGCCAGTGAAGTGGAGCTGGCTATTAATAATATTAATAATATTTTTACCAGCGCTCAATTCGTTGGCCTTTTAACCGGGGGACTGTTTGGATTTATAGCCCTGACCATGGCGGTTGAAAAAATTCTGCAGTTTGTTTTAAGCTTTGAAACCAGGATTAAGGAAATTACCTGGGAAAAAGCCGCTGTTGGACTGATGGGTATAATTGTTGGATTAATACTTGGAGCACTTATAAATTTTGCTTTTTCTATTCCCAATATTCCCAGGCTGGGCCTGCCTCTGCAGATTTTAATCAATATTACTGCTACCTATCTGGGATTTTCTCTGGCAATCAGCCGGGTGGAGGAGATCAGCGATTTTTTCTTTACCCAGAGCAAGAATGTGATCAACTATGGTGAGGTTGAAGGTATTGAAGATTTCAACTTCAATAAAATTCTGGATACCAGTGTGATTATCGACGGCCGGATTGCAGATATCTGCCGGACCGGTTTTGTGGAGGGTAACCTTATTATTCCGGAGTTCATTCTGGAAGAACTGAGACACATTGCCGACTCCTCTGATGTGCTCAAACGCAACCGGGGCCGCCGGGGACTGGACATTCTTAAGCAGATGCAGCAGGATGAAGGTATTCAGGTAGAAATTATTAATAGGGACTTTGAAGAAATTCCGGAGGTTGACAGCAAGCTGGTCAGGCTGGCTAAGCTGATGCAGGGGGTTATTGTCACCAATGATTATAATCTCAACAAAGTGGCCGAACTTCAGGGCGTCGGTGTTCTCAATATTAATGAACTGGCCAATGCTGTTAAGCCTGTGGTTCTTCCTGGCGAGGAGATGGATGTCAAAGTGATCAAGGAGGGCAAAGAGGACGGTCAGGGAGTGGGCTATCTTGATGATGGTACCATGATTGTGGTTGATAACGGGGTTAATTACATCGGCGATGATATTTCGGTACTGGTGACCAGTATTCTCCAGACTGCTGCCGGCCGGATGATCTTTGCCAAACCGAAATCTGAAGAGCAGGAGGCCTATAACTGAAGTGCTGTCGGCCTGCTGCAGTCTCATTAGAACTAATTGCAGCAGCAGGGTTTATTTTCTTAAGTTTTTGTGTTAAATGTATTAAAATTGCAATTATCTTATATGGGATTTTGGTCAAAACCTTTAATGTTTTATGATATTATAGTTAAAAATTGATTATAAATTGCCGGTTTGCCTGTCATATTTGCAATAAATGAATATTAACCAGAGTTAAAATAATTAACCGGAATAATGAGGAGAGTAATAATGAAACTGGGAGTTATTATTCCTGCTGCCGGACGGGGAAGCAGAATGCAGCGGGAGGATAAAAAACAGTTCATAGAACTTGCTGATAAGCCGGTCCTGTACTATACCCTTAAGGCCTTTCAGAGTTGGCGGGTTAAAATCAGCCAGCTGAATGTTATGGTAACTGAAGAGGATATTAATTATTGTAAGAATGAGGTTTTGAGTGGACTGGACTTTGCCGGGACACCTGTCAGGGTTCTGGCCGGCGGCAGAACCAGACGGGAGACCGTCCGTCTGGGTCTGGCAGCCCTGGATGTAGAAGTGGAGCAGGTCCTGATTCATGATGGGGCCCGGCTCTTTGTTTCCCATGACCTGATCGCCCGGGTTCTTAAAGCCCTGGAACAGCATCAGGCTGTTACAGCTGCTGTACCTGTAAAGGATACAATTAAAAAGGTTAATTCTGCAGGCCTGGTTGAGGAAACTCTGGACCGCGATTCTTTGAGGGCAGTCCAGACTCCCCAGGCCTTTTCCTGTGAGCTTTTAACAAGGGCTCATGATAGCGCCGGTCCCGAGGTTAGGGTTAATGATGATGCTTCGCTGGTTGAGCTTTTAGGTGCAGGGGTTTACGTGGTGGCTGGCGAGGAAAGGAACTTCAAGCTTACCACTCCCCAGGATCTGGCCCGGGCCAGGTTTCTGCTGGAGGAAGTGGAGAAGAAAACCTTCGGAGGATGAGGCATTTTAATAAGGAAGATGGGGTATAAGGTAAGGAAGATTGGTGATGAGAAAGATTGGGTATAAGGTAAGGAAGATTAGTGATGAGAAAGATTGGAAATGAGGTAAGGAAGATTAGTGATGAGAAAGATTGGAAATGAGGTAAGGAATATTGGGAGCGAAAATAAGACTATATAATTAGGGAGCAATATTAGTAATATTAACGAGTAACATCAGTAATATTTGAGAAATATTATTAATATTATAGAGGTATTATAGAGGGGTCAGGCAGATAGGGGCCAGGCAGCAACAGGAGCTAATAGCTAATATTATATGAGTAGTCGGGCGGGAAGTAACTTTTTAGAAGATATTGATAGCAGCAGTATAGAAAAGTCAGTGAAATAAGAGAAGAGCCTAAGAGAAGATAGCTAAGGCGGTGGAAACATGAGAGAGGATGGAAGCAGGGAAAAGGAGAGAAGCAGAGACCGGCTGAGAATAGGTCAGGGGATTGATTTCCATAAATTCACCCCGGAGAGCAGTCTGATTCTGGGGGGCTGTGAAATTCCCCATGAATACGGGCTTGATGGTCATTCTGATGCCGATGTTTTGACCCATGCGGTAATGGATGCCATCCTGGGAGCCCTGGGAGAGGGCGATATCGGGGAAATTTTTCCCGATAGTGATTCGGAATACAAAGGCGCCCGCAGTCTCAATCTGCTCGGGCACCTCAGGGCTGAGTTTCTGGAGGGAAGTTTTGCAATTATAAACCTGGATGTTACAATAATTGCTGAAAGTCCCAGGTTAAATAAATACAAAGAGGCCATGGGGAAAAATTTGGCCTGTACATTGGGGATTAATAATGATAGAGTGAATATTAAAGCAACCACCACCGAGGGCATGGGATTTATTGGTGAAAGTCAGGGAATGGCTGCCCAGGCAGTGGTACTGCTGGAAAAAAATTTTACCCAGAGCAGGAGTGATAGTTAATGAAGGTAAGAGATGTTATGACCAAAAATCCAATAACCATTGAAGAAGATGCTACATTACTGGAAGCAGAAAGGCTGCTGTCGATCAATAAAATCGGCAGATTGATTGTGGTGGATGAAAAGGATAAGGTTGTCGGGATTATTACCGATGGAGATTTCATGGAGAAGAAGGATCTCAGTGCCAGTATTTCAAGCCTGGTTTCCCGGGACCTGATCAAGGTTGAGGCTGAAGAGCCGGTCAAGAAGGTGGCCCAGATGATTTCCGAGAACCAGATAGGCGGGGTACCTGTCTTCGAAAACGGAGAACTGGTGGGAGTTATCACCGCCGAGGATATTGTGGAGGGTTATGTTCGCCAGGATCAGGATGATATTGATACTCACAAGGATGTTGTTACCCCCGAGAGCGCCGCTATTTATCTGGCCATGACCAGAAGCCGGGAGTATGAGGAGTACTGGCTGGAGAAAATCAGGGGTTACGGTTATCAGGGCGCCATTACCCAGACCGGTGCCAGCGCTGAAAAGCTGCCGATCAAGCTCAGGGAAAGCACCACGGTGGCGGCAATTGCCCGGGATGTTATTGAGGAGAATCCCCGGCAGAAGATGGCTATCTCCAATGCTGTCAAGGATGCTTACAGTCAGCTGGCACTGATTAATCCCGGACTGGGGGGCGGCTTTAAAATAGCCGTGGTTAAGGGCGATGGCTATGTCTGTGTTGCTATCTTCGGCAGATTCGGTCATGCTCTGGTCGATGGTACCGAGATGCTGACGATTGGAACCTCAGTTATCTAGTTAGAACCTCGGTTATCTAGTTAGTTGATTTTAAAAAGGAAATTATGGTTCACCCACAAAAAGGTCTATTTTGCTTATCAACAAACAAAAACATGCTATATGTTGTATTAAATTGAACTATAACCTACTATATATTGTGGCAAGATTAACTCTTAAACCTTTTTGTGGTCAAATCAAATTATAATTGGATAAAAAATTTTAGACAAATAATATGTAAGATTGTTTACACTGCATCACAATAACAATGTTTCCACTGCATAAAGTCGAATTTGACGAATTATCGCAACTATAATCACTGTCATGGCAAGAATCCTGCTAAAAGTTTTACCGAAAAATTACTTTTCGCATCGTAATCAACAATCAATAATAAAATATAATCAGAGGAAATCAGAGGGAAAAGAAGTCTTAGATATTATAAATACAGAGGAAAAAGAAGTCTTAGATGTTATAAATAATCTGCTGGAGAAGGAGATGATCTTAAAGATGCAGGAAGATAAGGAGATGAGGCTGAGATTCCCCCCCAGTCCCACCGGCAAGATTCATGTTGGCAACATCCGGGCGGCGCTGTTTAACTGGCTCTGGGCCCGGAAAAAGGGAGGGAAACTGATTCTCAGAATTGAGGATACCGATACCGAACGCTCCAGCCGGGAGTTTGAAGAAATCATTTTTAAGGAGCTGAACTGGCTGGGGATGGATGTTGATGAAGGCCCCAACATGGGTGGGGACTACGGACCCTACCGACAGTCGGAGAGGCTGGAGATTTATCAGCAGCAGCTGGATAAGCTCCTCAGGGAGGGTAAGGCCTATAAATGCTACTGCAGCAAGGAGGAGCTGGAGGAGATGCGGCAGCGGCAGAAGGAGGCCGGGGAGATTCCCCATTATGATGGACGCTGCCGGGATTTAGATCCTGCTGAGGCTCCTGAGGATGCCGATTATGTGCTGCGCTTTAAGATGCCGGAAACTTCCGAGGAGATTGTGGTCAGGGATCTGATCCGGGGTGAGGTCAGTTTTTCCAGTGAGGACTTTGATGACTTTGTCATTCAAAAATCCGATGGTATGCCGACCTACAACTTTGCCGTGGTGGTAGATGATGCTCTGATGGAAATCAGCCAGGTGATCCGGGGCGAGGACCATCTTTCCAACACTCCCAAGCAGGTTAAGATCTATCAGGCGCTGGATTTTCCCGTGCCGGACTTTGCCCATCTGCCTCTCATACTGGATGAGGAGCGGGCCAAGCTGAAAAAGCGCTCCGACGAGCAGGCTGTTTATATTGGAGAATTTCGAGAACAGGGTTACCTGCCCGAGGCTCTCTTTAATTTCCTGGCTCTGCTGGGCTGGTCGCCCGAGGATGAGCAGGAAATCATGAGCCGGGAGGAACTGGTGGAGAAATTTGATATTTCCCGGGTTAATAAGAGCGGGGCGGTCTTTGACCGGGAGAAGCTGAACTGGATGAATAATGCCTACCTGAAGGAGGCCGATCTGGACCGGCTGCTGGAACTGGCCCTGCCCTATCTTAAAGAGGCCGGTTATCTGGAGGAATTCGGCTGGCTCATGGAGGCCGGAAGATTCAGTGAAGAGAGAGAGCCTGATCGGGACTGGCTCAAAGAGGTTATTGATCTGGGCCGGGACGGAATCAGCTGTCTCGCCGAGCTGCCCGCTGAAGTTGATCTCTTTTTTACCGATCTGAAGCAGGAGGATCCCGAAGCAGCAGCCCAGGATTTTCAGGATCCAGAAGTTAAAGAGGTTTTTCAGAGGCTAAAAGCTGAACTGGACGGGCTTGCCAGTGAGGCTGACTACAGCGAAGAGAGCATCAATCAGGTTTTTCAGCAGGTCAGAAATGAGACCGGTGTCGGCGGCCGCAAATTCTACCATCCCCTGAGGCTGGCTCTGACCGGGCGAGGCTCGGGACCGGATCTGGTTAAATTTGCCTGGTTGCTGGGCCAAAAAGAGACCTGCCGGCGGCTCGAGCTGGCTTTAGAGCAGGGAGAGTAAAGGAGGCCAAGGATGAAAGTTTATAACTCTTTAACCGGCAAAAAGGAGAAATTTGTTCCCCATGTCCAGGGTGAGGTCAGGATGTATGTCTGCGGCCTGACAGTCCAGAACTATTCCCATCTGGGACATGTCCGGGGGGCTATCAACTATGATGTTATTCGCCGCTATTTAAGATACAAGGGCTATCAGGTGAAATACATCCAGAACTTTACCGATATCAATGAGAAGATCGTGGCCCGGGCTGAAGAAGAGGGCCTCAAGCCGATGGAACTGGCCAACAAATATGCCGAGGCCTACATTGAGGATCTGAAAAACTTAAACGTGGAGATGCCGGATTATTTCTGCCGGGTTTCCGATAATATACCGGAGATAATTGAAATGATAGAGACCTTAATCGAACGGGGCCATGCCTACGAGGCCGAAGGCAGTGTCTATTTCAGTGTGGAGAGTTTTGAAGATTACGGCAAGCTTTCCGGCCGGAAACTGGAGGAGATGGAGGCCGGTTCCCGGGTCGAGGTTGATGCCAGCAAGCGGCATCCTCTGGATTTTGCCCTCTGGAAGAGTTATGAGGAGGAACCCAGCTGGGACAGTCCCTGGGGTCGGGGCTGGCCGGGCTGGCATATTGAATGCTCGGCCATGTCTTTAAAGTATCTTGATGGCAAGCTCGATATTCACGGGGGAGGCACCGATCTGGTCTTTCCCCATCATGAGAACGAGATCGCCCAGTCCGAGGCCTACACCGGTGAGAGTCCCTTTGTCAAATACTGGTTGCACAATGGCACCGTTGACATGTCAGGAGAGAAGATGTCTAAATCCACCGGGAACTTTTATACCACCCGGGAGCTTTTAGAGGAGTTTTCCGCCAATGAGATCCGCTATTATATCCTGACCAAGCACTACCGCAGCCCGATTGATTTTTCCTTCGAGGAGCTTAAGAACAGCCGTAAAAGCCTGAAAAAACTGCTCAATACCACCGAGCAGCTCGATAATCTCCTGGAAAAAAGCGAGGAGATCGATCAGGATGACCGGCTCTTTCTTCAGGAGGAGTTTGTCGATAAGCTTAAAGCCCACCGCCAGGAATTTGGCGAGGCCATGGATGATGACTTCAACACCGCCCGGGGCATGGCGGTAATTCACAATCTGGCTGGTGATATCAACAGCTTCATCAACTCCGAGGATTTTGAACTGGGCAGGAATACCAGGCAGCTGCTCCGGGAGGCCCGCAAACTGCTGGAGAAGCTGGCGGAGATTATGGGTCTGAAACTGGAGGTGGTCGGCCCCGAACTAGAGAGCGGTAAGTTTGCTGAACTGGTTGATTATGTGGTTAAGCTCCGGGAGGAAGCCCGGGAGGAGAAAAACTTTGAGTTGGCTGACAGGATTCGGGATGATCTTGAGCAGCTGGGGATTGAAATCAAGGATACCCCCCGGGGTCCGGAGTGGAAATTGAGAAGAAGTGATAACGATGGAAGTTAAACCCCGGGCCCGGCTGATTGATTATGATGAGGAGGCTGAGGGCAAGATTGCCACGGCCGCCCGGCTCTGCTATTCCCGGCAGGGAGCTGAGGAACTGCAGGAGCAGATGTCCCGGGAGGAGAAAGAAGAGCTGGTCAGGAAGATTTTAGATTTAGGGCACTATTCCACCCTGGAACATGCCTATTTTACCTTTCATATTGTCTGCAGCCGGGTTACCAGCCATCAGCTGGTCCGGCAGCGGGTTGGAGTTTCCTATAGCCAGCGTTCTCAGCGCTATGTTCAGGAGGACGGTTTCTCTTACATCATTCCCCCCAGCATAAAAAGGGCTGGTGGCCAGGTGCTTAAGGAGTTTAAAGAGCACTATCAGCAAAGCCAGGAACTTTATAACCGGCTGCTGGATGAGGATATTCCTGCTGAGGATGCCCGCTTTCTACTGCCGGCAATTAAGACTAACCTGGTGGTTACCTATAATGCCCGCTCTCTCTACCATTTCTTCTCGCTGCGCTGCTGTAGCCGGGCCCAGTGGGAGATCCGCGGCCTGGCCCGGCAGATGCTGAAGCAAGTCCGGGAGGTAACTCCCGTGCTCTTTGACAAGGCCGGAGCTGACTGTGAGGTTAAGGGGGAGTGTCCCGAGGGCGAGCTGAGCTGCGGCAGGCTTGAGAAAATTAAGTCCGATGAGGGAGACGAGGGAGAAGATAAGAAGATTAAGGGAGATAATAAGACCTGCTAGAGGTAATCAAGCTAGATAGAGGGAATCCTGCTAGAGAGGGAATAATGCTAGATAGAGGGAATCCTGCTAGAGGGAATAATGCTAGAAATATTCCGGCCTGCAGGCAGTTACCGGTAAGGCAGCAGCTAGACAAGGACTGTTTGAGAGAAGTAACATGAAAATAGCGGCAGGATTGAGAAAAATCTGACAGGAGTGGAGGAAGCAGATAATGGCTAAAATTCCGGGGCGGAATCCGGTGCTGGAGGCTTTGGCCGGACCCCGCCGGCTTAAGGAAATTTTTCTGGCTCATAACAGCCAGGGTGAGGCTGTGGAGAGAATAGTTGCCGGGGCTGAAGAGCAGGAAATCAAGCTCACCCGGGTCAGCGAAAGCCGCATTGCTGAGTTGGCCGGGACCGACAACCCCCAGGGAGTTGTGGCTCTGGGCGAGGAGCTTAAAAACCTTCATCTGGAGAATGTGCTGGAGTCGGCCCTGGCTGAGTCTGACAATCCCCGTTTTCTCCTGCTGGATCAGATCCAGGACCCCTATAATTTCGGGGCGCTAATCCGGACGACCCGGGCGGCCGGTTTTTCCGCTGTAATCTATCCCAAAAACCGCTCCTGCCAGGTGACACCGACGGTGGTCAAGGCCAGTGCCGGAGCGGTGGAGTGGATTGACCTCTGCCAGGTGACCAATTTGAACCGGGCCCTGTTCCGGCTGAAGGAGGCCAGCTGCTGGATTGCCGGTGCCGATGCTGCCGCCGAGCAGCTCTATTATCAGGCCGATCTGACCGGTGCACTGGGCCTGGTGATTGGCAGCGAAGGCAGCGGGCTCAGGCGGTTGGTACGGGAAAACTGTGATTTTCTGGTGGCTATTCCGGTTCTGGAACATCCCGGCTCCCTCAATGCTTCGGTGGCGGCCGGTATTATTGTATTTGAAACAGTCAGGCAGAATAAAATTTTAACTTGACTAAAAAAAATTAAGCAAGTATAATGATAGTGTATAAAGGGAGGGGATGTCGGTTGAAAGGAAATGCACAGGAAAGGATCAGCTACGAAGATTTTACCCAGATGTCTGATGATGAATTGATTGAACATATTCATCAAGGTGACTGTGAAGCGCAGGAAGTTTTGATTAAGAGGTATAAGAATTTTGTACTGGCTAAATCACGTTCCTATTTCCTGGTCGGAGCAGACAGGGAGGATATTGTTCAGGAGGGAATGATTGGCCTTTATAAAGCTATTAGAGACTACCGGATTGAACGCCTTGCTTCTTTTCGGGCCTTTGCTGAACTGTGCATAACCCGCCAGATAATTACCGCTATCAAAGCAGCCACCAGGCAGAAACATCAACCCCTGAATTCCTACATTTCTTTAAACAAACCTATCTATGATGAAGAATCGGACAGAACCCTGCTGGATGTTTTAAAAAGCGGCAAACTCAGCAATCCCGAACAGCTATTTATCGGCAAGGAGACCTATCAGCTGATTGAAGGCGAGATCAACGAAATGCTCAGCGATCTGGAGTATGATGTTCTCCAGGAATATCTGGAGGGCAAATCCTATCAGGATATTGCCGACTCCATTGATAAACATGTGAAATCGGTGGATAATGCCCTGCAGCGGGTGAAGCGCAAGCTGGAGGATTTTCTGGAGAAGAATAATATCTGTTAAAGATTTGCTTACTTTAAAGATTTGCCGGGCTGGTAAGGTTTAAGTATTTGATAGAGCAGTTTTAGATAATGTAATAAAAAGCAGCCTTGCAAACCCCCGAAAAAAGAGACAAAAAACAGATATAGACAGATATAGAAAGAAGCAGCCTGTAGAAAACAATTCAGATGCTGTCATAAGCAGTTTTAAAAATGCAAAAGGATTTAAAAGATAGATTTAAAAGATATTTTAAATAAAATAATAATAAGCAGATAAAGTAATATTAAACAGCTTTTAATTGGGTCTTAAATAAAATAGCTTTTCTTAAATCTAAAATAGAAAGCTTTTATTAAATCTAAAATAGAATAAATTTAATAAAATAAAATAGCTTAAAATAGCTTTAAATAAAGCTTGAAATAAGATGGCTTTAAGTAAAATAAGTAACGGTAAGAAAATAACATCAAGAAAAAAATAAGAAAAAAGAATGTTAACCAGTCTGTTCCGCTCCTGCTATTAAGTGAGCGGAAACTGGTTTACATAGCTTTTGTGTGCAATTTTTAGTTAATTTTTAAAACGGTCCTGTTATCAGCTCTGTTTAGCCGCCTCCGGGCTGTGTTTTAATAGCTTTTCGGAAAAATTTATTAAATTTACTCTTAAAGCTTTCAGTACAATTTGGCTCATTTAAATTTCCTTGTTGCTGATGCAATGCTGGACAATAATCTCTGCTGACTTGATCTTGTTGTCAGGACTGGAAGAGATAAAAAATTTTTAATAATAACGTTTTGTTTGCCTATAGCTACCTGAACAACATGATATTTGATAAGAGCTTACAATTTTAATGTTTTTAATGTTATAGGGTTTAATTATAATGATATCAGGCTTATTATTATCAGGATTTGAGTTTGGTTAACAGGATTAGAAATCAAAGGAGGATGAGAAAAAAATGGCAAAGGAAAAGTTTGAAAGGACAAAGCCCCATATTAACATCGGTACAATCGGTCACGTTGACCACGGCAAGACCACACTGACAGCAGCGATCACCAA
>LKMJ01004751.1_pt1 | contig 12802 bp, 17 predicted proteins | sample 643391 | NCBI WGS metagenome assembly LKMJ01 (sample SAMN04112250, study PRJNA286221) | soda lake metagenome | biome: soda lake; feature: Kulunda Steppe; material: water; isolation source: sample PL-Br10 brine of Picturesque Lake | place: Russia: Kulunda steppe | collected 2010-07
AGGCCAAGGTGTGTGGTGCACAGAGTCTGGGGTGAGGCCAAGGTGTGTGGTGCACAGAGTCTGGGGTGAGGCCAAGGTGTGTGGTGCACAGAGTCTGTGGGGTGAGGGCTGAGGCCTTAACAGTGTGCCTGCTGGGTGCTGGTCTTGGTGCAGGCGTGCCAGGCCATGTGCATCTGCCTATGCTGCTTGTGTGCCCTGGGGCGTGCTGGCCCCTTTTGCCGTGCAGCGCCGTGGCTTGCAGCGTGCGCCAGGGTTAGTGCTGGTGCTGCCCCCCTGATGGCAGGGAGAACCGAGGAAAGGCGCATGTGGTAGTTACATATGCTCGCGCTTGTGGCCCAAGCTTGACGTGCGGTGCAAGCACGGCAGGAAAGGTTTGAAGTTGCTCCAGCTGTGGCAAAACAACGTAGGGAGCGCATGCCTCTGGTGGGGAGCGCATGCTGCTGGTGTGGGACCGCATCAGGCCTGTCCCCAACAAACTTTTTGCTGGATCCGCGCCATGAGCTTGCCTTGTGATGCCTGCGCATGCCGCTCTGCTGCACAGGCTGCCAGCAAGAAGGAGGCGAAGGATGCGCGCAGGCTCCTGCAGCGGGGGCAGCAGCAGCAAGATGAAGTGGTAGAAGAGGGGGAGGGGGTTGGTGGTGGTTGGGGGCTCGGCAGCACAGGCGGCACACCTGACCAGCTGCACTACCAGTTTGCCAGCTTTGAGCGCCACACCTCAGGTGCGCTTTGTATGGGGCTAGTCAGCAGCGGTGACTGGCATCTCTGTAACAAGTGGATTGGACCTGTAAGCAGTGGTGGCCGACATCTCCATACAAGATTATCCCTTGGAGTGTGCGCACAGCGTTTCATCTGAGCCGGTGCTGTTGAGCATGCGTGCAAGGGCCACCTGGCTGGGCGCCCACTCATGTGCGTGTGATGTCTGTTGCGTGTGGCCCAAGAGCGTTGTGCCTGCAGCTGCACAGCCGCTCGTGTGGCTGCAAGTGCACATACGCCACGTCTGTGGCTGAGGACTGTCTTCTCCTTCCATGCACATGTATATGCTCCAGGCAACCCACTATCCTGCAGTGCATGCACATGTATATGCTCTAGGCAAACCACTATCCTGCAGTGCATGCACATGTATATGCTCCAGGCAACCCACTATCCTGCAGTGCATGCACATGTATATGCTCCAGGCAACCCACTATCCTGCAGTGCATTCGCATGTGAGCTTGTTTGTCTGTGTGCGCGCGCGTGTTTGGATGTGCAGGCATCGGGTCGCGGCTGATGGAGGCCATGGGTTGGAGCAGGGGCACGGGGCTGGGGCGCGCAGAGCAGGGCCGGTCTGAGCCCCTTCTGCCGCACCGGCGCCCCAACAAGCTTGGTCTGGGCGCATGAGGGGTGAGGCTTCAGGCTGGTGGGGCAGCATTGATGCCGTGGCACCCCAACAGAGACTATAGTTTGGGCGCGCACGGGACGCCGCCGCCTGTGTGCCCATAGCCATGCTGTATGCGAGTCGCAGCCCGCATTTGTGATCAATGCTGAATGTTCCAAGGGCTGTGCCATGCAGAAAAGATGTGATTGCTTGCAAGCAGGCGCGTGCTTTGCTCGGCCAGGGTCGTGTCTGCTGTGCGTGCAAGGTGGCCGCAGTTGCATATGCAGGTTGCGCGCTGGCTGGGCATGGCTGGGCATGGCTGGTGCCAGCTGGGCATGGCTGGTGCCAGCTGGGCATGGCCGGTGCCAGAGCATGGCTGGTGCCTGGGCATGGCTGGTGCCAGCTGGGCACGCTGCGCGCCAGCTGAGCTTTATCACAGGGATGGTCGGGACGATACGCGCGAGCGGAGCTAGGCATGTTGCATGGAAAGATGGGACCGACCCGCAGGGAGATGTGCGCTTGAGAGGCGAGCAGAGGCTGCGGCATGTGACGTGTGCACGCCCCTAGCAAAAGGAAAGAGCATGGTGTGTGCGAGCTGAGCATGTCAGGGTCCTGCAACCTGCAGAGCAAGCGCTGTGACAAGCACCCGCGGCAAAAGGCACCATGCAGTGTATGAGGCTCACCCGGACCAAGATGGGAGTGTGAGGCAGGCATGCCCTGCATGGTGTGTGCTTTGGTGTACCAATTCGTGCGCGTCTGTGCTAAGGGGCATAAGTGAAATGAGTGGAATGTTCACTGACTGCTGTGCATCAGACCTGTCCTGCAAGTCTGCTTTGGGGCATGAGTGGAATGAGTGGAATGCACACTGACTGCTGTGCAGCCGACATGTCTCGCAGAAGGTGGGAAGCGAAGCTTGCCAGGCCTGCACTCCTCAGTGTGCATGAAGCAACATCTTGATCAGTTAAGGGCCACGGCCTCCCTGTCCAGCTGCCCACGGATGTAACACTTACCGCGCTCATCTGGAAGCCTTGCAGCAGTTGCAATGGCTCAGAGTGTCACGGAACATTTGAACTCAACCCAGTTTGCCTGTTGCATTGCCTGTTCGTTGTTCCAAGCCATTCGATTTTAATAAGATTATCATGCAGACATCCAAGCAGCAAGCTGACACTGCCTTGCCTTGTGTAATATGATGTTTTAAGGGCCAGGCTGTTGCGGACCTGAATGCTTCAGATTAGCCCTTGTTCAAGGTTTCATGGCACCCCCTACCTTAATCTGCAGTTAGCTGTCAGATGCATGCAACATTTGCTTCACGTACACATGAAATCGCGGAACAGGTACTGGATGGGTTTGGGTTACATTTTCTATGAATGACTGTTCAATGCTTGCGCCAGTCGTCAATTTGCCTCTCCCTTGAGCAGACCATGAGGCTCATCCAATGAATGCAAGAAGCAGCATAGATCTCCATTGCGCTTGACGCAAATGATCAATATATGCTCAAAACTAAAACCTGCCGATTACCTGATGTGTTTCAAAGCTGCCAGTGCTGTTGGTGCCTTTTCCTGGTGGCATGATTTTTTTCTGCCAGGCACCACCTTGTCCTCGCATTCTGGCCCCCTCCTCAGATTTAGGTCGCAGACCTGCTAGGCTTCAGCTTGTGCTGACCTTGTTCGGCAGCCACAGCTTTGGCCCCCCTTCCTTGCTTAATCAGCCAAAGCCCAGATCTGGGGAGAGTTCTAGTAGGCAGAAAGAAACTGCTGGTGTGTAGTAGGCGGGCAAAGGACACATCGTATTACCCTTACTGTAGCTACTCCAAGCAAACTTCCCACTGTGCCCTTTTAGTGCACCTTAACAAATTGCCAAGTTTAAAGTTTCCAAGTTTAAAGGACAAACAACCTGTACACCATGTTCCATTTCACACCTCTATTTTGTTTTATCAATTTCGTTGGAGCATCATGATGCCAATGAGGTGAACAGGCCAAATATGTGAGTCAATCAATGAAATGAAAACACAAGGAACCGAGCCAAACTAAAACAATTCCCGGCGCACTTGTGCTGAAATTGTCCTTAGCAAAGTGTTGAAGAATGGCAAGCCAAGCACCCCCTGTCTAAAAGACCATGTGAAACCAGCTTGGAGAGCACTGTCAGGATCAAAGGAGTCAGCCCTTTTTGAGAAGTGGCGCGAGCTGTGTTACCCTATCAGCAGACCCTGATGAGCGTCTGCGCAGCGGGCCCACATTGACCTGTTGTCATTGATGACGCCAACCTCAGGCCTGCCATGCGCACCGCTTCACCACGCCCCCCTGTAAGCGGCACACCAGGCCCATGGGACAGCAACCAATGGGTCCAAACTTCTCAGCCCCTATTACCCTTGACCCCTTACACCCTGTAGCAGTGCCACAGGCCCTCTGCCTGAGACAGCATCCACAGCTGAAGCAGTGACCTCAGCCGCTGCAGTGACCTCAGCAGTGACCTCAGCAGTGACCTCAGCCTCAGCAGTGACCTCAGCCTCCGCAGCTACAGGCCCTCCACCTGTGACAGCAAGGTGCCCCAGGTGCGCTGCCACAGCCGCTCATCCTTGGACCACACCAGCATCTCGTTGCGCAGGCCCTGCAGCGCGCTGCACAGCGCTGCCTCCACCTGCATACCGCGCGCGCATGCACACGGGGGGACGAGAGGCTGAGTAACACCGGGGAGGGGGCTGTGAAGCGGCCGCCTCACGCCACCACGCAAGCTGTCCCTGGCTGCTGCCCCTAGCTGCGCCTGAATTGAAGGAGCGAGGAGAAAGGGGGGGAGGGAGGAGGAAGGGAGGGAGGGGGAAGGGCCCAATCTGCGTTTTTCCTCCGATCAAGGCCTGTGTTCTTCAACCAGGTCCACAGGTCTCCCCTCTCCTCAGGTGGGACCTCATCACAGCCGCAACTTTGCCTGCTGCGCCCCAGGCAGGGCACCCACTTTCCCATCCACACATCAATTCCCACCAGCTTCAGGCTCACGCAGCAGCAAGCACCCACTGACTCACGCACACGCACCCATGCGCGCCCACATCCCAGCTGTTCACAGGTGCACTGGCCAACCAGGCCCGCACATCACACCCACACCCACACGCCTGCGCTCTGTGCCCCACGCTCACACACCCCTCCTTCAGGCTCACGCAGCGGCAGGGCGCCATACCAACCCCACTGATGAATGCACGCCCCCACCGCCGCACCCACCTGCGCCCCCGCCCTCTCACCTGCTTCAGGCTTCTTGCAGTGCATGCATATGCCCGTGCAGTTGCAGAGCACTCGCGCGCCCATGCACACACCTCCCCCATGCTCACACCCCAGCACCCGCACCTGCTTCAGGCTGGCGCGGTACGCGCGGATCCCTGCGCGGTGACAAGGCGTGTCCAGCCCCGACACCGCCACTGTCCTGGGCGCGTCCGGCAGCGGGCTGGCGCGGCCCTTGTCGCCGGTGGCGGCGGCTTTGTTGGCTGGGGCAGCTCCTGCGGCGGGCGCGGCAGGCGCGGCGAGCAGGCGTACGTGGGTGCGCGTGGGGCAGAGGCACAAGGGATGCTGCACTCTTGCTCCACAGGTGCGGGCACGTGTGTATGCTCACACATGCACGGCAGGCGCAAGGGTATGGTACGGTATAGGTAGTCAGAGGCAGGGTCGAGGGTGCATGCACGTGTGCGCGTGCGCGCGCATGCATAACAGGCACAAGTGTGCGGCAAGGGGTGAGGGTGCGGTTCTTACGCACAAGAAGGGGCGTGTGCATGTGCAGCAAGGGGTGGAGCCACCATGCCTGGATACGTGCTGCAGATGTGTGTGTATGTGCGTGCGTGTGTGTGCGTGTGTGTGTGTGTGTGTGCACAGTTTGCAAGCAAGGCCAAGGGTGTGCAACGTGCGCACAGGCACTGCACAGGTTTCTTGCTCCAGGAGCAGGCATATGCATTTGTGGGCGTGCGACCGGTGTGTGCGTTAGCTTTATGCGCGTGCAGCAGGTGCGATTTTGTGAGAGCGTGTGCAAGGGGCGCGCAACTGCACGCCTGGTGTGTATGCACGCAACACGTGCTGGTGCAAAGCCTTGTTGTTGCGCGGCTGGCTTGTTGGAGCTCATCCAGGCCCATTTGTTAAAAGCGTATGAGCCTGTGGGTGTGCTATGTGTGTCTTGGAGTGTGTGTGTGTGTGTGTGTGAGTGTGAGCCTGTACTATAGCGTACGTGTGCCTTCGAGTGTGAGTGCACGTGTGTGTGTGTGTGTGTGTGTGTGTGTGTGTGTGTGTGTGCGCCTATCTGATCAGCAGCATGTATGTGTATGTGTATGTTTGTTTGCGTGCATGTGTATGCGCGTGCTGACAAACTCGCGCACGCTTTAATGTGCACACGACTGCACGCACACGCCTATGTGCTTGCATATTTGCATGTGTGGATGTGCACGTGTGAAGTGGCTGCGCATGGGGGCCCTGGCCACGCACCCGCAGCTTTGCCTTTTGCGCCAGGGCCTGCTTCGGGCTTGGCCGGGCCTGCAGCCTTGGCATCCTTCATGGGGACCTGCGCGGGTGGGTGCACAGAGGACACAGGGTGGGTGCACAGAGGACACAGGGTGGGTGCACAGAGGACACAGGGTGGGTGCGCAGAGGACACAGGGTGGGTGCGCAGAGGACACAGGCTCTTGCACCTCTGCACCGCGCGCAAGTGCAAGAGTTTTGAGCTAAGAAGGAAGGCGCTTGCAAGCGCATGTGCGGGTGCTGCTGTAAATGTGCGGGCGCCGCTGCATATGTGCGGGCGACGTTGCTCCTGCGCGCAGGTGCGAGCCTGAAATCAAGGGAATTTGAGGGCGTGCTCAAGAGCGAGGGGCACACCTGCAGGGTAGGGAGGGAAACACAGGCACGCGGATGCTCGCACACATTGTGTGGGGCGGGCACATATTCACACATTGCGTGGATGCGCGCACACATTGTGCGGATGCTTGCACACATTTCGAGGAGCGGGGCTGCCATGACAGCAAGGGTGGAGGGCACGCGCAAAAGGGAGGGCCAATTCTCAAACGAGGCGAAGGGAGAACATGAATTCTGGGACCTCTGTGTTGGGCCGTACATGCATGTAAGCGCGGCTCAGTCAAAAAAGCAGGCATGGTGGAGAGGTGTGAACGCCACATGTTGGGAACATGCCAGCCCATTCACATGGCCTCACTTGTGCCTTTTTGTGGCCCTCAAAAGGCATCAAGCACGCGTGCCCTTGCATGCATTCAGTCTCTCATACACCTGCACGCGCATGCCCCCTGCGTGTGCGTGAAAGCCATTGTCCTTATGTGGGGCGCACCTGTGCACTCATTAGTGAGCCTACACACAAAGTCCGAACAGACACACACACAACACATGTGACAATGTGCTGATGTGCACATGCGCTGATGTGCGTATGGTGTGTGCGCACCTGGGGCAGCCCTGACCCTGGCTCGTTGGTCCAGCCCAGGGACCCAAGGTCCAAGCTGCCACACGGCAGCGCCCAGGTGAGTAGACCAAAGGGGCGCGGCACAGACTCTGTGGGTGCATACGCGTGTGAGCGCATGCTGAGCGTGCGTGTGTGTGTGCTGAGCGTGTGTGTGTGTGTTTGTCTGTGTGTGTTGGGCGTGTGTGTGTGAGTGAGCGTGTGTGTGTATGTGTGTGTGTGTGAGTGGGCGTCTGTGTAAGTGTGTATGTGTGTGTGCGCATGTGTGTGGGCTTGTGTGCGTGCAAGCAGCAAAAGGCAGGCAGACTGCATGTTGTGATTGCAACGGGAGCACAAAGCGCGCAGTTGCACAGAAGCAGCGTGTTCAAGCACGTTCAGGAGCTTGGATAGCCAGGGTGATGTGAGCCTCAATGGAGGCGCACCACGCGCTGCACTGATGGTGGAGGATGGCTCAGGGTGCTCATATGAGATGGTTCACCAAGTTGGAGCAAAGTGTTTCATGCCTGTGTGTCCCTATCTGCCTGCAACTGCGCAGTCCCCCCCTCATCCCCAGTGTGCCCCTTCCCCTACGCACGCACCTTCCTTGTCCTTGCCCTTGTCTGTGTCCCGGCCGCCCTTGGGCGAGGGCGGGGGCTTCTTGCTGGGCGGCGCCCCCTTCTTGGGCTTGGCGTCCTTCTCATTCACCACCTCTGCCACACCTGGCATGCAGGTACCACGCACATTGATGCAATTGAGCGATGCTGCATCGTGATAGCGAATGCACATCATGGTGCGCGCATACATTTGTGTGTGTGCGCGCTTGCGTGACTTTGCCCATGCATGGGCTGCATGCCACATCAGCAGGAGGGCTCACAAGTACGCCGGCAGCCTGCAAGTCCGTGCGCCAAATCATGCTGCAACGTGCATAGGTTCAGCCTCAGCCCAGGTCTCAGCCTATGTGGTGGCCTACCGACATCAACCAGCTCCGCCAGCCAGCAGCGTGCCTGCCAGTTGCTGTTGATTCCTTCAACCAACGTGTGATGCACGTATGCAAACAGCCCCCATCAGCCATGGCCCTTAACCAAAAGAAAACAGCCCCTGCCAGCCATGGCCCTAAACAAAGAGAACACAGCCCCCATCAGCCATATGGCCCTTAACCAAAAGAACACAGCCCCTGCCAGCCATGGCCCTAAACAAAGAGAACACAGCCCCCATCAGCCATGGCCCTGGTGCCCCACACCCCCCGCCCCCAACATGCGTCCACCCTCACCCCCCTACCCACCCTCCGCCTCTGCGTTGGCTAGCGCCAGGCGGTGCAGCTGCTTGTCGTCCTTGCGGCCGGGCAGCGCATACACCCAGTCGTCGCTTCCGTCGCTCCGGATGGGTGGCACGTCGTCAGGCATGAGGAAGTTGTCCAGAAGCTCCAGCATCAGCGACACCTGCGCAGGGGAGAGGCCGGGGCGGCAAGAGACCAGGGCATGGGCTAAGGGGCAGAGGTTCAGTGGCTTTTGGCGTTAGCGACAGGCGCGGAGGGGAGAGGCGAGGGGGGCAAGGTGCAGGGGGGGTGAGCATGCGCTAATGCCTAAAATGTCTGGTGTGGGGCTTAGGGGCATCTGTCTGGGATTTTGATGGGACTTTGTTGGGATCTATGTGCATGGAGGGCTTCATCCACTACTCAACACACACTACCTGTGCAGGCTTGGTGCCTTCTCCCTATGCACAAGCCACTGTGGATGCATGGGCTGGCGTGCCCTGGTTTGCAGGTGCACGCACAAACGCAGTTGCACCTGTGTGTGCATTCGCTTTTACGCAGGCTGGTGCAACTGGCAACTGTGCTGCATATACACTATACTGATTCCAGCGACCCCTTTCACACATGCAGCCCCCAGGAAGCTTGCATGCACCAACCAGCACAAGCAGATCTGATCAGCTAGTTTGCACGTGTTGTCTGCACAGCACAGCTAGTAGACACCACAAGAGGTGCACACCCCAAGACCCCATCACTTTCCTGTCTTTATGCTCGGGTTCGTGCGCATGTGCGCACATGCATGCCACCACGCATGTGCGTGCGTGCACGAGGTCCATGCTGCATGCCACACACGCACCACACGCACCAGGCGCACCAGGTGCACCAGGCACCACACGCACCAGGCGCACCAGGTGCACCAGGCACCACACGCACCAGGTGCACCAGGCGCTGCTGTATAACAGGGCCCTGCGCCTCAACGCCCTGCACGCCCTCGCGCGCGTACTCCGCCAGCATCTCTGCAAACACCTCGCAGCGCGTGGCCTCACGCGCCTTCAGGTGCTCCAGCTGCGCGCGCCTGCATAAAACATCCCGCACGGCATACGTGGGGATAGATAGGCACACCAACACCTCGGCAAGTGTGGCCGCCTCCCAGTGTATGGCCCTTGCGAGCCCCCAGGTCTATTTTCCAGGCAGGCGGGCAGGAGACATGCGGGAGGGCAGCGTGTGCTCGTGTGGCGCCCCTGTGCCGCCTGCAGCTCACCCGCCGGGCAGGATCATGCTGGGGTGCAGCGTGCAGCACGTGGCCTGCATGCCGTGCGCAGCCTGCGCCTTGCCATGTAAGGGTGCAGCGCACAGCCTGCATCCCATGTGCAGCCTGCCACTCATGTGAGCGGCAAACCTTTGACCCATGTGCTCCTGTGGCGCCCCCATGCCGCATGCAACTCACCCGCTGGGCAGGATCATGTTGGGGTGCAACGTGCGGCGCTCCTCCTCAATCTGCGCCAGCAGCATGGCCTGCTTGCTGCCGTAGCGCCGCCTGACCTCAGCCTGCAAGAGGGGCAAGTAACAGGGGCACGGCCATGTAGGCGATCAGTGGGCAGTGCACACCCAGGGAGGGCCCAGGTGGTGCACATAAGGACCTGGCGGGTGGTGTGCAAATGACGGTGCAGGATGGCCGTGGTGTGCAGCTGCTGGCGTGCTTTTGGTGGTGTGCAAATGACAGTGCAGGATGGCCGTGGTGTGCAGCTGCTGGCGTGCTTTTGGTGGTGTGCAAATAACGGTGCAGGATGACCGTGGTGTGCAGCTGCTGGCGTGCTTTTGGTGGTGTGCAAACGACGGTGCAGGATGGCAGCTGGCCTGCGCAGGGGCTGCCTGGCAGAGAGCTGTAAGGGCAGGGCTTGGCATCTGTGAGGGGTACTGCGGCCCAAGGGGATGGTGCACAGTGTGTGTAGTGTACTCTGCGTGGCAGAATTGGCGCGCTGTTTGCAATAGAGTGAGAAACTTTGTGTGACAGAGTGAGACACTGTGTGCAACAGAGTGAGAAACTGCGTGCGATAGAGTGAGACACTGTGTGCAACAGAGTGAGGCACTGCGTGCGACAGAGTGAGACACTGTGTGCAATAGAGCGGCAAGAGCGGCGCACATGTGACCACAACAGCGGCAGTGCAGACAGAGGGAGGGCAGGCACACAGACACAACCCTTTGGAGGCCTCTGTGGCCCTTGCTGACGTCACGAAGGCCTCATCTGCACTGCTCGCGCCTGCCCTATACCCCTGCTTGCCCAGCCAACCCACCCCCCATTTAGGCCTCACCTGCGCCGCTTGGGCTGCTTGCAGCTCATGTGCAGTGAGCGCTGCCATGGCAACCGCGGGGGCGTGCTCCGCTAGGCGGTAGGCGCGGATCACCTGCAGCCATGGCATGGTCATGCGCAAGGCATGTGTGCGTGTGCGTGTGTGCAAGGTGCATATTTACGTGCGTGAGCGTATGCAGGGTGTCTGTATATGCATGCAATGTGTGTATATGCACGTGTGCATGGGTGCGCGTTGCGCATGTGTGTATGTGTGGCGTGGTGTGTGTGTGTGTGTGTGTGTGTTCATGCGTGTGCCTGCGTGTGCCTGCGTGCGTGTGTGTGCAAATGTGGACATGCGTACACATGCGTGGCACATGAATGTGTCTGTGCACGCGCGTCTGTGTGTGTGTGTATGTGTGTGTGCACAGGGAGCGTATGAATGAAAAGGAAAACGCCAATTGGCTTCCACAGCCTTGGGGCCACGTGCTTGCATGGGGCCATGGTGGCCAGAAAAGGTGCGGGGCCAAGAGCTCTTGCATGGGCCATGCGCATGTTCCCCCACCTGCTGGCACCAGCGCGGCGGGGAGCGGCAATACATGCAGGCAGAGCAGCTGCCTTTTAAAGGCTGGATTGGCTGTAGTTGTGGGCAAAACAGTCGCACAGCATACAGCACGGCCGAGTCCTTGCTTGCGAACAAGCAGACAACACGGGCGGAATCCTTGCTTGCGCCCAAGCAGACCCATAGCATGTGGGGAGGCACACTCCAACCATCATGCCTCTACTGCACCTGTGTGCGCAGCTCCTTGATGCCCACTTGCAGGTGCTGCCTCAGCTGCTCACGCAGCGCGTCCAGCACGTTGTCGGTCTGGCTTAGCAGCAGCTCCAGGGTGGGAGGGATGCGGTGGGGATACCTGTGGGGCGCGCGTGTGCATCGTCAGTACAAGCGATGCTGTGAGGGTGGCTGAGCAGCAGCTCCAGGGTGGGGTTACCTGTGAGGTGCACAGTGTTGGCGTTTTGTGTGTGGGGAAGGGGAGGGGGGGGGGTGTATGTTTCTTGTGTGCTTGGTTGCTGCGGTTGGTATGGCGTGGTGAGTTAGGCTGATCAGCTGCGCTTACATGGGTGGGCATACATCACCAGAGCAAATCACGAGCGTAGGTGCTGTTGAGGGGGAACTCTGCTGCGGGCTTGCAGTGCTGTGTGGGTGCTGTTGAAAGGGGGCTCAGCTGCGGGCTTGCAGTGCTCTTTGGGCCAGCATGTCGCCACAGTGGGCCAGCATGTCGCCACAGTGGGCCAGCATGTCGCCACAGTGGGCCAGCATGTCGCCACAGTGGGTCAGCATGTCGCCACAGTGGGTCAGCATGTCGCCACAGTGGGCCAGCATGTCGCCACAGTGGGCCAGCATGTCGCCACAGTGGGCCAGCATGTCGCCACAGTGGGCCGGCATGTCGCCACAGTGGGCCGGCATGCAGTGGGTCAGCATGACGCCACAGAGGGCCAGCATGTCCCCTCAGTGGGTCAGCATGTTCCTGCAGTGGGCCGGCATGTCCCCGCAGTGGCAGGCTCGGGTGGTGACCGCCAGCCTCTTTACCTAGCAGCCTCTTTACCCTGCAGCCTGAACGTCCCGCTGTACCTCTGTGCTCTGCAGCCTGAGCGAGCCTCTGTGCCCTGCAGCCTAAATGTGCTCAGCTGCAGGCTTGAAAGCGCAGCAGCTTGCCGGAAGGCTGTGAGGACCGGGCCAGGTGTTTGTGAGCTCACGCCCCCACATATAACGCCCACATACAATGCCTACATATAATGCTCACGTACAATGCCCACATATAATGCCCACGTACAATGCTCACATACAATGCCCACATATAATGCCCACATACAATGCCCACATATAATGCCCACATATAATGCCCACACACAATGCCCACATATAATGCCCACATATAATGCCCACATACAATGCCCACATATAATACCGGGGCAGCCCTTAGTGCTCGGCCAGCCCTAAGTGCTTGGCCAGCCCCAGTTGCCAGCTCTGGGCTGGCATGATGCCTGAGATCAAAGCCCCACCCCTCAGCTAGAGATGATGCCAAGTCAGGGATTGTGCTTGTGTCCTCAATGATGTCCGGCACTTTTAAAATTTAAGATTTAAAATTGAAGACGCGGCCTAGACCCCATCACCCAACACCCATCAACACGTTTGTACTGTGCCATGAGACTGGAGACCTTGAGCTCCTGCCCGTACAGACATGGGACTAGCAGGCTGCTGCGCAATCACGCCCAGCAATTCCACTGCAGCCTCTATCCCCCATTGCACACAGATGACTGTGCCTGGCTACTCTTTTAGCAACACCATGATCTCTGTTTGGGGTTGAAAAGATCATGAAATTGCTTAGAAGACAGGTTGGCAAATTACCAGGTCATCATGGGTCAAGCCCACCTTGGCAAATTACCAGGTCATCATGGGTCAAGCCCACCTTGGCAAATTACCAGGTCATCATGGGTCAAGCCCACC
>LKMJ01004752.1_pt1 | contig 12798 bp, 19 predicted proteins | sample 643391 | NCBI WGS metagenome assembly LKMJ01 (sample SAMN04112250, study PRJNA286221) | soda lake metagenome | biome: soda lake; feature: Kulunda Steppe; material: water; isolation source: sample PL-Br10 brine of Picturesque Lake | place: Russia: Kulunda steppe | collected 2010-07
GCATTGAGCGGCTGCGCTTCTGTGTGCTCTCGTGCCCGCCCGCAGCATTGAGCGGCTGCGCTTCTGTGTGCTCTTGTGCCCGCCCGCAGCATTGAGCGGCTGCGCTTCTGTGTGCTCTCGTGCCCGCCCGCAGCATTGAGCGGCTGTGCTTCTGTGTGCCCCCTTGTGCCTGCCTGCAGCACTAAGCGGCAGTGCTTCCCGTTCGCCCTTTTGCCCTCCTGCAGCATTGAGCGGCCATGCTTCCTGTTAGCCTTTGTGCCCACCCGCAGCACTGAGCGGCCGTATCCCTGCATGCCCCTCCAGCAATTTTGCTCATCAATCCAGCCCTGCATTGCCATGTGCCAATCCTCATGTTGCGCCTTGGCCCCTGCCTAGCCAAGCGTCACAATCACCCTTGCGCTCTTTGCTGGATCTTGCCTGACCTCATTCAAGCTCCTGTTCACAAAATGTACACTGGCACTTGCACAGCTGATACCAAGCCCCCCCCTGCGCCTTGCCTCCAACACTGTGCCTCTGTATGACTGTGAGCTATATATGTGAACTACGTCTGTACCCTGTGTCTGTGAGCATCTCGTGAGCATCTGCTTGCCAGCTGTGCATCAACATCAAACCATTAAGCACCACCAGAAGAACTTCAGACCTGCACCTCCTGCAATGTGCACGAGCGGCACAGGCACTGAGGGTGCGCACGGCCCCAGGCACCGTGTGCGCTCTTGCACACAAGAATGTGCGCATACGCAGCTTGTGGCAGGTGCGCAGGAGCGCGTGCGCGTGTGGACATGTGTGTGTGCATGAGTGTGTGCGTGTGCGCACTTCCAAAGCTCGTGCGGGCATGGTCATGTGTGCGCGCAGCGTCCCATCGACCTGGGTGCCGACATCTGCATGACCAGTGGCACCAAGTTCATTGGCGGCCACGGGGACGTGACCCTGGGCGTGCTGTCTGTCAAAGGCGCGGAGCTGGCCAAGAGACTGTACTTCCTACAGGTGAGTGGTGGTGGCAGCAGGCGTGCTGTCTTGTGACACAGGCGCAGAGCTAAGAGACTGTTCTTCCTACAGGTGAGTGGTGGTGGTGGCAGGTGTGCTGTCTTGTGACACAGGCGCAGAGCTAAAAGACTGTTCTTCCTACAGGTGAGTGGTGGTGTCGGCAGGCGTGCTGTCTTGTGACACAGGCGCAGCACTGGCCAAGAAGCTGTGCATCCTACAGGTGGGTGATGGTTGTGGCAGGCGTGCTGTCTTGTGACACAGGCGCAGCGCTGGCCAAGTAGCTGTACTTCTTACAGGTGGGTGGTGGTGACGCGGGCGGGCTGTCTGTCAAAGGCGCAGCGCTGGCCAAGTAGCTGTTCTTCTGTGACCTCCTGTAAGGAGGGAGGCGGGGGTGCACTGGCCAACGAGTGTGCCACTGCTGGTGGATGTGCCGCCGCTGTGGCTGTTTGGTGGGCATCACAGGGGTCGCGCTCGCGCATGCTTTTGATCCCGCCGCTCCGTACCTTGTGAAGAGCAGGCTTGCAGTCGCTTGGTGCCCATGGGACATGAGACTTGCTATTGCTCGGTGCCCATGCATTTTGGGACTTGCTATCTTAGTGCCCATGGGACAATGGGCCTGCTGTTGCTTGGTGCCCATGCATTTTTGGACTCGCTGTTGCTTTGTGCCCACCATATAACAAGCAGGCTCATCATCTCCAGGTGCCGATGGGCTCGCTGCGCATTGGAAACACAGATGCCTTTGACCGCGCCTTGGGATGAGTAGGCGCACTGTCGCAAGGCGCCTGTGGGACTGGGGGTCATCTATTGCTTGGTGCCCATGGCATGGCATCCCTGTGCAGTGGGAACACAGATGTCCTTGGAACACAGATGCCCTCCAGATGTCCTTTGAACACAGATGTCTCGGAACGCGGATATCCTTGGAACACAGATGTCTTGGAACACAGATGTCCTCGGAACACAGATATCTCAGAACACTGTCCCTAAGCACTGGGAACACAGATGTCCTCGGCCGTGCCTTGACCGCCAGGGCTGGTTGGTCGTGAATGCGGCTTCCCCCTTGACGCTGATTGGCTTTAGAGTTACGTAAGCGCTTGCGCAGAGGACCACCCCTTTAACACTGCACCTCCTTGTGCTCCACGGCTCAGCACAGTGCCTGCCCCTCCCTTCACTGCCGCCCCAATGTACTCCCCATCCCCGTCCCCAAACTTGTGGCCTGCCCTGCACCCCCTCAAACACATGCATCCCCTAATTTGCATGCACCCGCTGAACTGCAGCCTCCCATCATCTACTTGCATCTTATCGCATGCATGCCTTTCTCACCTCCCCCCTCCCTCCCCCCACTGCTGCCCCCTGCCCTATGCCCATGACACACACAGAACGCAGAGGGCGCGGGGCTGGCGCCCTTTGACTGCTGGCTGGCCCTGCGCGGTCTGCGCACAATGGCGCTGCGCATGGAGCGCTCTGCACACAACTGCGCTGTGCTGGCCGACTTCCTGATCAAGCACCCGCTGGTGAGTTTCCTGGTCATGCACCTGCTGGTGAGTGCGCTCCTTGCCGTGGTACCCCCTTCATCTTTCTGGGCTTGTGTGTGCACCAGGGATTGCTTTGGTTGGCATTGCACAGGCCCCACACAAGCCACAGCAGGGCACGGAAGGGAGGCAAGGTGGAGGGAAGACAGAGAAGGTGCATCAGAAGAAGGGAATGAAAAGTGAGAGGCATGCAGGCCTTGTGTCAGGCGGGCTTCGGATTGAAGACAAATCTGCTGGTCTGCTGTGCTGGCAACCAGGGAGTGCTGGTGCACAGCATGCCCATCACCCATGAGCACTCTTTGCGCGCTCCTGATTCCCATTGACTTCCTACTTCTCTATTAACCTGTTCCTTGACTGACATAGGGAGTGTTTCACTGCCTGCGCGTAGTTTCCCTTCGTGCTCCTCCTTTGGCTCATGGCCCACGAGCTCTCGCCAGGGAGATGCCCCCCGCCCATCATTTGCATGCTCCTCATGATGCTTGCTCATCACCCACAAGCTCGCGCTTGAGCAGAGGAACAGTCACAGCGCCCAAGCTGCCAGCGATGCGCAGGTCAAGAAGGTGAACTACGCCGGGCTGCCCAGCCATCCCGACCACGCGCTCCACCTGGCCCAAGCAACAAGCGGCGGCTCCCTGCTGAGCTTTGAGACGGGCAGCACAGAGGCGTCAAAGGTGCAGATCCATTGCCACGCATCATGCACAGCAGGCTACCACACGTTGTGTGGTGCATGCGTGCAGACTGGACGCGTGCTGCTGACATGAGCAGCCTAGTATGCCTATCAGGAGGCCGGTCGTTTGGATTGGCACGGGTGTGCTGGAGCGGATGAAACAGAGCCTCAGGAGTGGATACTGCATGCACAAGTGCACCCCGAGTGCATCTGTGCTACTGTCTTTGTTGTCAGCATCACCACATTGAGCCTCAGGAGTGGATACTTCACGCACGAGTGCACCCCGAGTGCATCTGTGCTGCTGTCTTTGTTGTCAGCATCACCATATCAAGCCTCCAACTTTGACGTGAGATGGGCTGGTGCCCAGAGCTGCAGGCATGCAAGCAGGCTGATGAAGTCCAGCTGGGGTAGGGGTTGGGGTGTCACAGCTGTTTGCTCCCTGTCATGTGTGTGTGTGTGTGCAGATCATCGTGGAGTCGACAAAGCTGTTCAAGATCACTGTGTCATTTGGCAACGTGACCTCGCTAATCTCCTTGCCGTGCTACATGTCTCACGCGTCTATCCCTGTGAGTGTGCTACACGTACTTGCTTGATGTGTTGGGCTTGATTTACAGGGCTTGCGCAATCTCAGAATACCTTGCTAAGGCTTGCCATGCTTGCAAGCGCTGCTTGCATGAAGGTTGCCCAGGCAAAAGGGGGTCTCAGCAGTCCAGCGCAATAGCACGAGCGCGTGATCCGAAAACTATCAGTGTTGCATACCTAGCATGAATAATGACCTTATGTCCGCGTTAAGGTGTGTTCGTTTATAATTTCTATTGGATTTCTATCGAAGGACAGCATTCTCCCGGCTGAGATAATGCATACAGTAGAAAGCCTATTGATTGACATTCAAGTTCTGCTGGAAAAATTTTGAATGTGATGGATAAATCTGCTTGCCTGTATTCACGCAATGTGGGCACACCACAGTATGGCTCATCCTAGTTTCCTTGATTGCTTGCATATGGCCAGCTCTTGGAACTTTTGGTTCCACTTGGAAGCAAGGATGTGGGCATGTGCGCATGTGTATGTGGGTGTGGGTGCACTTGGCTCAGCGCATATGCCTCCCTGGTGCTCATCGAGTGCAGGCAGCAGTGCGTGCCGAGCGAGGCCTGCCAGATGACTTGGTGCGCATCTCTGGGGGCATTGAGGACGTGAATGACCTCATTGCGGACTTGGAAGCTGCGATGAAGCTGGCAATGACCGCCATTGGCTTTGACCCTGCCAACCCCACACCAGGTACGTGCTGTGGCGCTGCTCTAGTTTTGCTTTGACATTCACGTGTAGTCGGCGGAGGAGTGCTGGCATCAGTGCTTGCCCAGCTTGTGAGCTGCTGTTGGGAGACTGAGTACAACCTGGCTAAAAGCAAGACCACAGCAGTGGATCAATGGTGGCCTCCATGTGCAGCTCGTGCCTGTGCAGCTTGTGCAAGCCAAACACATTTCACATTGTATATCACACAGTATTTCATACTTTGCCAAGACTTTGACGAGAAATTGCAACCCAACTGCAGGGATTGGCAAGCCTCCTGGCTCCACGATCCCTGCCCTGGCTGCTGAGCCACCCTTCACTGCCCGCGAGCTACAGCTCATGGAGAGGATAAAAAACCTTGAAGCCTTGGTAGAAAAGCAGGCAGTGACGCAGTGATGAATGGGACCTTGCTGTGGGACCACCGTGAATGCTGCTTCTTAACTTGATCACTTGTAAAAGTGTGCCATTGCATACAGCCGTACTGTAGCCCATCTATCACTTTACATTAATCCATGTTGCCTAAGTAATAGCAGACACAAGTTCAGCTTTCTCTTTGTGTCATCTACCGCCACAATTGACAATTACCTAATTGGTTGGACCTGTTCTCGAGAGCTCAACTCTAAAGTTTAGGGTTCTAAACCGAGCCATCATAAGGCGCAGCTGAGAGGAACGTGCTCAATTTCAAAGTGAATTAAAGGGAATTCAATCGATTAGGCTTCAAGTTTTCCACGATATCATGCACTGCTTCTCGCCGAAATTTCGTGTTTATTTTCATGTATACTATATTTTAATGTGTACTTGATAATCTATGATAATTTATATTTAATAACCCTTTTCTGTCAACTCGTCATCTTCTCACAGCAATATCATCATACTTCTATCTCCTATGGTCTAGAGCAACAGGACATGCAAGTTGTACAGGCAAGTCTCCCTTGCTCCAGGCAAGCCAATCAGGATTTCATCCATGCTGGTGATGCAAGCCCAGCAAGCCTATGTTCCTGCAGGAGACACCAAAGCTTCATCCGCATGCGCACCCTGATGGTGGTCAAGCGTGCCCAGATGATGACTTGCTCAAGAGGCAGCGCGAGTGAGTTTAGAGTGGATTGTGAAGTTCTCAGTATCAACCTTTGATTGTGCAGGTTCCTGCAGCTCCCATGCTCATCGGCAAGCTTGGACCAGCTTATGGCCTGTCCTGTTCTGATCCTTTCATTACGCTGACGCATCGTGTTTGCAGTGCACTCGGGGAATGGCTTAAAAACATGGGCCAGCGCCTCTTCTCCGGCAACCTGAACATCCTTAACACACCGTTCCCAGTTAAGATGTTTGAGCCGCGGTGCGTCTAGACTCTTCAAACCGAATTACTTTAAGCTGAGTATAGTTTGAGAATTTGAAGTGGAAATACCGGTAGTGTGCAACAATCATGACAGAGCACACAAGTAAGCAAAGCGGCAGCCTGTCATACTCTGCTGTGCGTGAGCTTCCCCTGCTGCCAAAGCTCAACTCTCACATATGTAAACATGCACTCAGATTCATCTGAATCACACCTGTTGTAGGTTCATTTTTACACACCTGATGACCTCATTGCTCCCTGATAAACTGTGCATGGCCGCTTTGTGACTCGCATGTCGTTATGCAACCTGTGCATGCACACGTATCAACAACAATCATAATTACCAACCCAACTCAACACAAATTACCGAAAGGCATATAATCCCATAACATGACATAAACCTGCCCCCTTCAGACCAAAGAAGTGTGCATGTTTGCTGGATCCTGCGGCCAGTGCTTTGGCTTAGCTGCTTTGATATACTGGGATAGCGACCCCAACATAAGGATTATCTTGTGCTTTCATTCTCACAAAGCATGCTTGATTAGAGGCATGTGAGCTAGGAGACTGGGCATGGACACAACATGCCAGAGGACCATGCAAAGCCCTGTGTAAATGAGTGTACAAGGACAGCCCAAAAGCTGTGGCCTGTCTGACAGAATGTTTGTGGGGTAGGGAGTTTATGGGAGCATTGGTCCTCTTGAGCAAAAGGCTAACAGATGGCTGCCTTAATGCATGCCAAGGAGCATGGTTTATGCCTCTGCCTGTACATAATACATGCAGCTCTTACCTGGAGAAGCTTGCTGACCCATGGGGTGTCGAGCACCATCTCCTGATTGAGGCTGCCAGAACCTCAGATGCGGCAAGGAGGATGGCGCTAGTTATGGCTCATTTTGTAGCAGGTGTGTATGTGCATGCTTGTGCCTGTGTGTGCATGTGCATTTGCGCGCGTGTGTATATGCTAGTGCAGTGCCCTTGTGTGCTATTAGGGCATGTGCGTTGGAGGGAAGGGGACGCGTTGCGTGTTCCAGGTGTCCTGTGCACTGCTCTGCAGCAAGCTCACCCCTCTGCCGCTGTGACCTTTTATGCTTCCAGCGCCATCCATCATCCAGTGCTTCTTCAATCCCTTGCTCCGCCCCCATCAGGAAACCTTACTCCCGCCACTGCGCAACACCTCCACAGCGGTTTGCCACCCCCACAGAGCACTACCCCCCTGTTGCTGCACCACTTCCGCAGCGCACCACTCCAGACGCGCCCCTGTGCACTTCCTGTCCCCCAACGTCTTTTCCTGCATCACCTGTCTTAAGCCTTGTGAGGCGGATGTTGCAGTCCTCAGGACCTGCGGATGTGCCCCATGCTGGCTCCTGCTTGCGCCACAGGCATTCATGTTGCGTTTGAGAAGTGGATGAAGCCCTTCAACCCTATCCTGGGGGAGACCTGGCAGGCGCAGCTGCCCGATGGGACCCGGCTGGACCTTGAGCAAATCAGTCACCACCCGCCCGTCTCCGCCTTTTTCCTGGAAGGAGCCGGTGAGTGGTTATGTCGCACGCACCCATACAAAGGGTGCAGCTTTGGCAAAGGCGGCCCACTGAAGGGCTTGCAAGCCCATGGAGCGATCCCCGCCCTCCATCCAGATGTCCTCCACTGAGCAGTCACTCCAAGATCTGGGGATCAGGGGTATCACGGGCCTGGGTTGCTTTGACAGCCTGGAATTGCTTTGACTGCCCGGGTTTGCTTTGACAGCCCGGAATTGCTTTGACTGCCCGGGGTCGCTGTGACACGTGAGATTAATCCTTTGTGTCATGAGCAGGCTTCAAGCTTGTAGGGCAGTCCTGGCCCTCCATCCAGCTGTCGCTGCGGGACCAGGGTTTCAGAAGCATCACTGCCCGGGGCTACCGCTACATCGAGTTCGATGATGGTGCCAAGGTCGACATCCACAACCCTGAGTGAGTGAGGGCTGCTGCCCCGGCAGTGCGCCTTTGGCTAATGGCTCACTGTTAAAAATTAGCTTTGTTTTGAGGTAACTGCCATCATCCAGGCCACTCAGATCAGCCCCACAAAAACATTTGACTGGATCTTACCTCCCAGAGCAGACCTGCAAAAATATCGCACTGAGCGTGTGCACATTGGCAATTCGGCACTGCCGGACAACTAGCCATGGCCATGACCATGGCTTCCTGGTGCTCTGTTTGCTTGTTCTTCTTGTCAGGCACACGCCATACTCACTCCTGGCCTGTGCTCCATGCCGCAGGTTTGTGTTCAAGAACCTGGTGGGGACCGGCAAGCCTCGTGTGGAGGTCATCGGGACTGCATTCTTCACAGACACGCACAGCGGTCTGTGTGGCGTGATCCACTTCGGGGAAGCCACAGAGAAGGGAGCCACCAACCAGCCTGGCATTAAGCACCGCTCTGACACACTAGCTGGCGGCATTTATGAAGTGGCAGGCGCAACCATGGTAGGAGCACATGCGCACGGCTGCCATGTATCTTGGATGTCCTTTTGCACGTGCACCACGTGTTCGGATGTGTGTGCACATGTGCTCTTGCACCTTCACACCTCTTGGCTGCTCAGAAGCTGATGTTGCAGTCTGATGAGGCTCTCTGCTCACATATTGATCCCATGACTTTCCACGGTGGCAGGTAGTAACCTGCTATTCATGGACATTTGCAAGCGTGTAGTTCCTGTTATTCAGCGTGCTTGAGCTTAAAAGTGTGCTTTGGCAATTCGTGCTAGCTGTTTGCATGCCCTTAGCACTTGCATACACATGGACTGGTGCACGCCTTCCACAGGCTGATCCCTCATGGATCGGGCAGCAGCAGGAGTTTCGCAGACAAGGCCACCGCCCTCTCAGCAGCAGCAGCAATGGCAGCAAGGGGGCAGCAGAGGTTTTTAAGTCTGAATATTCTGGCTGCCAGGGTGTACTCCATGATCAGGAGGCTCCAGAGGTAAAAGCAAGCGTAGGGATTGCTCATGGGGAGGGGAGTGAACATGCAGTGGCAGATGGCAATGCTCAACAGCAGGAAGGCCAGCATCTCTGCAGCAGTGGGGGAGGCGGAGGCAACACCACTGGTGGTAGCATCTTTTCTGGATTTAATAAGCTGGTGAGATTCTAAAAGTCGTGCAAATGGTCAGATCGACATACTTAAAGCTTCAATGAGCCTGGACCTGCTCTGCTTTGAAGACCTGTTTTTTTGGCTTGATGATGTGTGACGAGCACCTTCCTGGGCAAATGTGCATGTTATACAAACACACACACAAGCACATTCATGCACACACAAAGATGCATGCATGTGCTTGCACAGTGCATCTAGGTTCAAGAAAAGGCAATGGACTGATATCAGTGACCAAAGCTGCTCCATGTGATCCAACGGTTGGATTGGTAGAATTGCTGCGAGGTGAGCCCGTTGGAGAGGCGAACTCAGTGCTCATACTCGAGCTCCAATGCCTTGCATCCATGGTCAGATGGGACTTGAGCTCAAATGCCTCAGACTTGAGCTCCGATGCTTTTTGCATCCATGGTCAGGTGGGCGGTCTGAAGTCAGGGCCAAACAGTGGCGGCGCCATTCGTAGTATGGGGGCGGCACTTGGCAAGCTGCACATCGGACCCTCGTGGGGTGGAGGCAAGAATGGTGGCCAGGTGGGTGCGGGCAAGGAGTTGGAGCGGCCCTTGAGCAGAGCCCAAAGAGCTCTGTGGCTCTATTTTCCGCGTGACCTTGTGCCCGGTGTTCCCCTGTTTGCAAGGCGCTCCACACGTGAAATCAATTCGAACAAATTAATCCCTGCCTGCCGTTGTTTTGGCGCTACAACCCAGTTCCCCTTACAAGCACTCATTGGCATCGGCATGAGCGCTTGGCACTGTTCTGGCATGAACGTGTGCTGAAGTCAACTTCCCAACTGCCTTTAGGCCCAGGATAGCACGTGCGGTCCTCAAGGCATGTGGTATTGTTTAACCCGCAGTCCCCTGGAGAGCTGCCACCAGGGCTGAAGGAGTATGGGAAGCAGGTCCTGAGCGTGGAAGGGAACTGGTTATCACACATGGATGTGGGCGGAGAGCGGTAAGCACGTGCATGTGTCGCTGGCTGTCACACATGGATGTGGGCGGAGAATGGTAAGCATGCGCATGTATTGCTGCATCATGAACGTGCGTGCTCCACTCCAAGCAAGCACGCAGGGTGGATGCGCCAATGCTGAATTGCAGTGTTTCACATGTGCGTGTGTGCCAGTGCGGGCAACTTCTACGCCTTGCTTGCATGCTTTTGGTGAGTGTGGGGGTGTGGTGTGTGTGCATGCGCGCGGTTGGCATGCTGTGTGCTCGAGAGCATGTGCACTAGTAGTGCCTCGTGACGTTTATGAACATTCTGTGGCATCAGTTCTCACATCCAAATTGTCCACTTGTAAATGGATGTGACCAACTAGATCATCACAGTATCATCTTGGGCCAGTGCCGGTTTGGGGGCTGCTGCTGTGGGCTGCCCGGTGCTGCTGACCTTGCCTTAAAAATGGTCGTGGATACGTGAACAAAGGATGATTTGCTTGTGAGCGTACATCACGTGAAAAGTATGAGTATAGCTGTGAGTATAGACTGGCAGGTTGAATGCCACTTTCTTGAGGGAGATGTCTGTATTGCCTGCATTGGCAGATTTTTAAGTTGCTTGCATTGGCCAAGCAGGTTTTGTCTTCTAACCTGGGCCGAAAAGATTGAGAAATCATCCCAGGGAAGGGGGGGGGGCTGGGCTCTTGTCAGTAAAGGCGGCGTTGATGTGCATGCATGCAGCTGGGTGTAGTGCGGCTGGCATGAGTTGGGTCAAGGTGCTCTCTGTGCAAGCATGCTCTATTGCCGTTTGTTGACGCTCTTTGCTTCTTGCGCTGGCCTTACACACACGCTTGGCGCTGCAAGCATGCCCTGACCGCTGCTTCGGCTCTGCTGCACAGGGTGTGGACGTGGGCCTCGCAGAGGCGCGCGCACTTCCTGCCTGTGGATGACCCCCTTCCATCAGACTGCCGCTTCAGGCAGGACCTGGTGGCGCTCCGGGCGGGGGACCTGGCTGAGGCAGGGAGGTGGAAGCAGTGCCTGGAGCAGCGGCAGCGCAATGACAAAGCGCTGCGTGAGGCAGGCAAGGGTTGTGGTGCCAAGGCGTGAGCCCGGCCTCTGCCCGGCGCCTGGCAGCCGCAGCCCAAACCGCATATCCCCTTGCAGCAGCAGTGGCAGTTGCCTCCACAGAATTGCTTGCGCGGGCCAGCGAGGGCAAGCTCCAGGCCTTGGGCAGGTTTGTAAACATATGGGGGGAAGTGAGCGTCGGCAGAGTTGTAAACATGGGGGGAAGTGAGCGTCGGCAGAGGGGGGTTGCATGTCCACCCACTGTCCCGAGTTTTGGTTTGGGGTTCAGTCAGTGTGGACGGTTTGCCCCTTTGAGGATCAGTCAGGGTGGACGGCTTGCCCCTTTGGGGATCAGTCAGTGTGGATGGTCTGTCCCTTTTGGGCTCGGTCAGTGTGGAGTTTGCCTTCACAGGGATGAGTCGTTGTGGATGGTTTGCACCTCTGCCCTGACCCCCCAAAACAACCCCCAAATGCTTCACAACGGTGAATATATCCCTCTTGCAATCAATTGCACCAGCCGGGTGCTCCAGTCGCTCTGTCCGGAAATGGCCACGATGTTCGGCCAGGATCCACCCATGCGCTTCAAAGGGGGGTGCTGCAAGGGACAACTCTGCCTTTTAGTCTTGTGCGCAGGGCATATGATATGCACATAGTGATGCATCATTATGCAAGGGGGCATGGGGCCATTGGCAAGCAAAAAGTTGGGCCACGGGTTGTGCAATTAGTAGGAAATAAGCAGGGGGCAAGAGCACGTTGGGCACTATTTGGTCAGCAGGCCTTGAAAGGGGCAGTGTCGCTGGTGCAGAACTTGCGGGGCTGGCATTGTAGAGAGGGGCTTTGTTCAGGTGTTGGTGCTTAGTAAGTCAGCAAACGGTGTTAAGGAGGGGTCCTACAGGGGAGCTAACAAATTCCTGGTGGCCCCTTGTGTAGCTTGGCAGGTATTTCTGAGTACAACAGATGCTGCAAAGCAGGGGAAGCAGGAGTTGCCAGCAGGCTAGCATCAAGCTCATCCCTTCTTAAGCAAGCATACATGTAAATGATCCATGTACTTTTAAGGTTCCTCTGCCGCCGGACAGTGAGTAAACAATTGACAATACTCGTTAGGAAGCAGGCCTCATGATACCTTTCAGAGCGACTTCATTTGTTTAATTCTTTCTACTAGGATTGCTGCCATTTATGTGCCCTAATTCTTATTCCTTCCGATTTATTATGTGATTCAGTTTGTAAGGCTGAGAATCTACCTTAGAAAGGGAGAATGGAAGGCTATGCCAGAAAGGATGAACCTGGTGGTATGCATACAGGAAGGCATGTTTTCACTGGCCTCCTCCTTTTTTTTAACAAACAACAGCCGTGCAGTGCAGTATCCACAAAGCGTCCCAGCCAGTTGGAACCATGGCAATATAATCTTTGCCTCACTGAGGATCCTGTCCCTCAAAGGAATCCCAAGAATTGCAACTCTTGTTCAAAGGGGTTAGAAGAGAGGGCCTTGGTCAAGAGATGCGACAGCTAGCCTGCTTGTAAAAAACAATGAGATAATGAAGGGTCCTGCAAGCCCTCCCACAGAGCTGGGCAACGCATCTGGTTGGGAGTCAAGCAATACCTACCCCAACCCCCGCAGCAATCAGCCACATCCTGGCTGATCTGGCATGGCCCTCCCGTGGAAAGCACCAGCTCAGCCAACAGCAAATGCAACCGCACCAGCATCAGGGGCAGCAGCAGTCTTACCAGCAGCAGCCTCAGGGAGTTCGACCAGCCCGCCAGGCCCTTCCCCAAGATCAGGCAGGAAAACTCTGCTTGGTGTCCAATCGCTTCACAGTCAGGCAAGTCACCGCCATTCAAATGCTGGATGTAGCGGAAGCTAGGCAGAAGGCGTGGCAGCAGTGCGCGGAGTCAGCAGTGGCCCTA
>LKMJ01004753.1_pt1 | contig 12797 bp, 15 predicted proteins | sample 643391 | NCBI WGS metagenome assembly LKMJ01 (sample SAMN04112250, study PRJNA286221) | soda lake metagenome | biome: soda lake; feature: Kulunda Steppe; material: water; isolation source: sample PL-Br10 brine of Picturesque Lake | place: Russia: Kulunda steppe | collected 2010-07
GTGGCTCAACCAACGCCGTCCTCCACATCCTCGCTCTGGCCGCCGAAGCCGGGATCGACCTCGAGATCGACGCCTTCGACGAGATCAGCCAGCGCACCCCCAAAATCGCCGATCTCCAGCCCGGCGGCCAGAAAGTGATGAACGACCTCCACGAGGTCGGCGGCGTCCCGGTCGTGCTCAAAGCACTCTCTGACGCCGGCTTGCTCCACGACGACGCCCTGACCGTCACCGGAAACACCATCGGTGAGGACCTCGAGACCATTGATCCGCCTGCAATCGCCGACCTCGAGGCAGATTACCTCTACCCCGTCGAGAAGCCAAAAGACGAGCAAGGGGCGATTCGGATCCTGAAAGGGAACCTCGCCCCTGACGGTGCGGTACTCAAGATCACTGCCGATGAGGAGTACCACCACGAGGGGCCAGCCCGGGTCTTCGAGAACGAAGAAGACGCAATGAAGTACGTCCAGGAGGGCCACGTCGAGGTCGGCGATGTGCTCGTGATCCGCAACGAGGGTCCACAGGGTGGGCCAGGAATGCGCGAGATGCTCGGGGTCACCTCTGCGGTCGCCGGCCAGGGCCACTCCGAGGATGTCGCGCTGTTGACTGACGGGCGGTTCTCTGGGGCGACCCGGGGGCTCTCGATCGGCCACGTTGCCCCCGAGGCCGCCGTGGACGGCCCCATCGCCGCCCTCGAAGACGGCGACGTGGTGACGATCGACGTCGCCGAGCGGGAACTGTCAGTCGACCTCTCCGACGAGGAGATTGACAAGCGACTCGCCGCCCGCGAGCCACCGCAACCCCAGTATACCAGTGGTGTCCTTCGTAAGTACGGCGACGCGTTCGGGTGTGCATCGAACGGCGCGGTCACCAACCCAGCAGCGAAGCGCGACTAGCACCCTCTCGGTTTCGACTGCGAGAAACTGTCTGTGCGACCTCGGGCCGTGAATCACCGATCACGTGACTATCACAACCTCGTTGATACTAATCTGCCGTAACTGTACAGCGAAGGACCTCTGTCGCCAAATCTTACGAATTCGTGAGCAAGAAAGCTTATAGCCACAGATTCGACTCATCGTAGCATGGCACCTAACGCACAGGCCCCCACAACGATGGATGCCCTCCCGAATCTCGTAACGATCGTCGGTCGCGGCGTTCCCTCCCAGTTCGAACTCGCCGTTGACGGCCGACTCGAGCCTGCTGGCGACGAGTCAGCAACTGGCGGAACGGTCGTCACCGAGAAGGTTGCCGAAGGAACGATCGAAACCGGCGTCAGGCGGTTTCGGTTCGTCGGTGATCTAACAAACGTTCGACTCGTCGACTGGAACGGCGTCGCCGCCCCCGACTCGCCAAGTACCCCGACTGTCCACGTCGATTACAACGTTCCATCCCGGTAGCACAGACACCCCTTAGTTGCAGATACCTGCAGGCGTTGCCAACGTCACAACAGGCATTGACGCCGAGTGCCAAGCCGTGTCGATGCCCACGGTGACTGTCTCGGCGGGTGGCCGACTCCACGTCGGCTTTCAAAATCTCTCACTCGCCCGTCGACGGTTGTACGGCGGGATAGGCATTGGCCTCACAAAGCCACGGCTTACCGTTACGGCCAGCCCCGCCACGGAGGTCGTCGCCGAGGATCCGGTGGTCCACCAGTATGCGAGTCAGGCCGTTGCCCTCCTAGAGGGCGTTTCCGGCGTCGAGGTCGCCGTCACCGACCGGCTGCCACGTCACGTCGGCCTGGGAAGTGGGACACAGCTTGCCCTTGCTGTGTTGACGGCGACTGCGAAGGCTCACGGCCGCGAGCCGAAGGTTCGAGAGCGCGCGCCGGCACTGGGTCGGGGCGGCCGGAGTGGTGTCGGTGTCGGGATCTTCGAGGCTGGCGGGTTCGTCGTCGACGCTGGCCACCCGACCGAGCGGTTTACCACCACTCCACCAGCAGAGGGCGACTGGACGGTACCGCCAGTGGTCGCTCGCCACCAGTTACCGCGTACGTGGCGTTTTCTGCTGGTCGTCCCCGACACGGACCCCGGCCGAAGCGGGGCCAACGAGGACGCGAGTATGCGGGCGGTCGTCGAGCGTGCCGATCCGGCGGTCGCAGACGAGATCGCCGGGATCGTGACCCGTCGCTTGCTCCCAGCGGCCGCCGAGGGGCGACTCGAGGCCTTCGGTGAGGCAATCGGTGCGATTGGCCGCAAGAACGGGAGCTGGTACGCCGACGCCCAGGGTGGACTCTTCCGACCACCAGCGGGCGTCCTCGTCGAGAAGCTGTCGGCCTCTCCGGTACTGTCCGGTGTCGGTCAGTCGTCGTGGGGCCCACTCGTCTACGGGCTCACCGATCAGAGCCACGCCGAGGAAGCACGCGCTGGCGCTGCAACTGTTCTCGAGGAGACGGGACTCGAGGGTGAGATCCTGCTCACCAGTGTCACGAAAGCGGGCGCAACGGTCACACAGGAGTGCCACAACAGGTAAGCGACTGCTCGCGAACGGAGGGGCATGCAGCGACTCCCATTTGGAATCTCTCGACTGGACCAGATCATCGGTGGTGGTGCGCCGCGTGGAAGCGTCGTCTTAGTTGCCAGCGACGTCGGCGCTGGCGGACGGGAGTTCTGTTATACGAGTGTCGTCATCAATGGGCTCGGATTGGCCGACGACGAGCTGTTTGACCACTACTACGGACCACTCGAGGGAGAGACGGCGCTTCCCGAGGAGATCCACTACATCTCGTTTACCCACGGCCGGGCGGCGGTCGAAAACGAGATGACACGCCTCCTTGACCACGCGCTCGTCAGCCGCGGGATGGAACACGTCTCGGTCGCCGAACTCGCCCACGAGTACTTCCAGTCGACTCCCGTCCCGAGAGAGTGGTACACCGGCTCGCCGGGAGACATTACCGAACTGGGAGACCGACACAGTCGCCGTGACGTCCTCGATGCCTTCGCGAGCTATCTTACCGAACACGCCGACTCGAGTCTGGTGATCGTCGACTCGGTGACCGACCTCGTCGTCTCACAGGACGCTGGCCCGGACCTCCGAGATCTGACGGTTCTCCTCAAAGGGCTGGCGAGGGCTATGCGTCGGTGGGATGGGCTACTCCTGTTACTGCTTAATACCGACGTGCTGACCGAGACGCAGTTCGGTCGGCTAAACGAGGCGAGCGACGGCACCTTGCTGTTCGAGTGGGAGCGCGGCGGTACCGAGCGAGATCGTACGCTGATCGTCCAGCAGTTTCGCGGAGTGCTCTCCCAACTCGAAGACGAGAACGTCGTCCAGTTCGAGACGGAGATCACCCAGGACGGCTTGGACATCAGTAATGTAAAAAAGGTGAGATAGATGTCACCACCAGTCACAGAGATCCTACGAACTCGGCCATGAAGACATAATACGTCCAAATTCAGATGTTTTTCCTCGACAGCAAGCTTATCACCAAACGTACCTAACTGGTAGTCGATGGTTCTCGACGAGGAAGACGGTCGCCGCATCCGGGTGGTCGTCCCACCCGAACTGGACGAGTGGCTCGCAAGCATTGCCGAGCGTCGTGAAACGAGCCGGGAAGCGACCGTTGGAGCGCTGTTGACCGCTGTCAAGAGCGCCCTCGCCACCGACGACGAGCCACTGGCTGGCCACCCCTCTCAGTTGCCGCCTCTGGAGCGTCGCCTTGAGGAACTCGAGACGGGGCTTGGAACACACCGTGAGAAGCAGGCGACACTCGAAACAGATCTCGCGGCACAACACAAAGCGTTTCACACCGCACTCGAGGATGTCAGATCACGCGTCGTCCAGCTGAAACGCGAACTCGACCAAGACGTCCCGGCCGAGGTCGAGTCACTCGAGGCCGTCGCCGACGACGTCGCCGCCCTCGAAGCCCAGGTAGCAGGTGGCTTCGAGAACTTTGAGTCGGTCCTCGAACACGTTCTCGAACGACTCGACGACCTCGAGGGCCGGACGACGACGGTAGCGGATGCGGTTCTGGAGATACGAACCCAACAGCGCAAACTGGCGACTCAGGCTGACCGACGGGACGCTGTCGATCAGCTCCGAGCGCGTGCAACCGAACTCGGGACCGATACCGCGGTGTGTGAGGAGTGTGCCACGACACTCGACGTGAGCCTCCTGACAGCACCGGCGTGTCACTCTTGTTCGTGTCCGTTCGTCGACCTCGAGCCTGCTCGCTCGTTTTTCGGTTCGCCGACGCTGGTGAAAGGGAGCCAGCCGATGAACGAATGCGACAGTCTGTCCGCCGACGGTGCTGATGTAATCCATGACAGATGAGCCATCGACCGGCGACGCAGACGAGCTGCCCTTGGCAGCACTCGCTGCGACAGTCGAAGCGGCCGATTCCTCGACACTCGGGGCGTCGCGTTTCGACGAGCCCACACTCGACCCAATTGACGAAGCCAGACTCTGGGCGGCTCTCGAACGCGGAGTGAGCCACGAGCAGCTCTCCTCGGATGACGCCGTCTGCGTGATCGACGCCGCCAAGCACTGCCATCAGTGTGAGCATTTCGCGACCCCACCGGCAATGGCGTGTACGCTCACAGAAACCGAGATCCTCGAGGTCGTCTCGATGGGACAGTTCCGGGTCAGAAACTGTCCGGTTGTCGACGAACGCTGAGACCGCAGAGATTTTTGTGCCGACAGACGTGGATTACCGCATGCAATTTTGCGATGACTGTGGCTCGATGATGAAGCCGGATGGCGGTCGCATGGTGTGTACGACCTGTGAGACGGCGGTCGAACAGGACCGAGACCAGGCTGCTGCGTTCGTCTCGACCGCTCACCAGACCGACGACGACGTCATCGAATCGAGTGAGGACGCGAACTTCGAAGGCAAGCCAAAATCGACCGACGTCGTCTGTACAGAGTGTGAGACACAGGAAGCCTGGTACACACTGAAGCAGACGGCCTCGGCCGACGAGCCGCCAACGCGGTTTTTTAAGTGCACGAACTGTGGACACCGCTGGCGGGAGTATAATTGATTGTCAGTCGTCTTCTTCTTCCTCGGCGGCTTCGACGTATCCCTCGAGGTCGTCGGTCGCCAGCGGGTAGCGGTCGACGATGTTTTCATCTCCCGGAAGGGTTCGTGAGCTGAGTGTCCCCTCGTCGGCGTCGTCGACGCCGTCCCATGCCCCGTAGTAGTTGCCGAGCTGTCGATCCGAATCGTACACCTCGATGTCTGCTTCGTCGGTCGTAATTTCTACGTCCCCACCGTAGAACGCGTTCAGATACAGCTCGCTGGCTGGGGCGGCACCATCGATGAGCCACGTGACACCCGACGGTGCGTCGAAGGTGTTGCCTTCGAACCGGCTGATGTACGCGCTGTCACGGTTCGTCCGAATCGCGCCGTTGATTGCTGAATCGGTGATTTCTGCGTCGTACTGGCTGGTAATTGTCACCGCGTTGTTGAACTCGTTTGGATCGATGACACACCGTTCGACCTCGCCGCTGCCATTGACGAGCAGTCCCTCGGTGAGGTCACAGTTGAGCAGATAGAGGCCGTTCAGCTCCGTCTGGCCGTCGACTGTACTCGAGACGACGAAGCCACTCCGTCCCTCGAGGGACGTTCGGAAGTGAGAGTCCTGCACCTCCAGGGGTCCACCAGCGACAGGTTCCTCGAACTCACAGTCTGTCGCAGTGAGTTCGTGTCTAATCGACGACGTGAACACCGTATCGACCGCCGTGACCGGTCCGTCGAACGTTCCCTCGAGTCGACAGTTGTTCACCAGCGTGCGGCTCTCCGGGTACTCCTCGGCAGCATCGTCGTCGAACTGGTCAAGCCAATCGTCGTCATCGTAGTCGGGAACGCGCGTATACGAGACCTCTTCGGGGATTTCGAGTGTGAGGTTCCAGAACTCAGGTGGGCCCTCCTCGGGCAGGAACTGCTGGGGACCACGCACGGTGAACGCCGACGCTTCGGGTACGTCAATGGTAATCGTCGTCTCAGCTGGATCGTCGCCGACGTAGGCAAACGTCTTTTCGAGTTCTTCACCGTCGCCCCGCTCTGCGTTGCGTACTGTTTGCTGGACCGTGTACTCACCGGGCTCGAGACCAATGGTGACTCCCGAAGAGAAACTATCGTAGGCAGCCTGCAGCGTCTCGTAATCGGCCTCCTCACTCGAGCCGACCATGACGTCGGGATCAGGCTCGTCGGTCGCTTCCTCATCTGTTTCAACCTCTTCTTCGTCTTCGGTTTCGTCTTCACCATCGGCTTCGGCGTCGTCATCGTCATCGGATTCCTCCTCAGGATCCTCCGGAACCTCTTCGTCGTCATCGTCATCGTCGAGACAGCCAGCGAGACCGACAGTTGCTACTCCCACCGTTGCCAGCAGCGCCCGACGTGTCCGGTTTGCTCCAGTGCCAACCCGTTTCATACATACCACCTGTGGTGAAACAGTAAAAATCTTCTTCGTTCCTCAGCACTCGATTCGAGTTGGCCCACAACGTTCAGGAGTCAGCACACGAATCAATGCAGTAGATGGCCGAGGGCAACCGGTTGCCTGGTGTTCGTCGACAGGAGGCATCGAGAATCGTCCTCCACGTCGATGCCGATTGTTTCTACGCCGCGTGTGAGCGGTTGCGCGAGCCAGCCCTTCGCGGTGAGCCGGTCGTCGTCGGAATGGGATACGAGCCGGGGAAACCGACCGGTGCCGTCGCAACGGCGAGCTACGAGGCCCGCGAGGTCGGCGTCCAGAGCGCACAGGCGATCTCGACAGCACTCGAGTATCTGCCACGCCGGCGGGCACTCGAGCCCGACGCAGCCGAGTACGACCCAGAGCTATCCCAGGCAGAAACCGGCTTTTACCGGCCAGTCGATCTCGACTTCTACGAATCGGTTGCCGCGGATGTCCAGACGATCCTCAGGGAGTGTGCAGACGTCGTCCGTGTGGTGAGTATCGACGAAGCCTACCTCGACGTCACCGAACGCACCGCCTGGGAGGTCGCCGAAGGATTCGCCAGACACGTCAAAGATCGAATCCGCCGCGAAGTCGGCGTCACTGTCAGTGTCGGCGTCGCGCCAACGATGAGCGCGGCGAAAGTCGCAAGCGAGTACGATAAGCCAGACGGCCTCACTGTCGTCGAACCTGGGGACGTCACCTCGTTTTTGGCCCCGCTTCCAGTCGAGGACCTACACGGAGTTGGCCCTGTCACGGCACGGTGTCTCCGGGATCGGGGCCTTGAGACCATTGGTGACGTCGCCGGGGCCGACCCCGAGCCCCTCGTCGAGCAGTTCGGCGAGCGGGGCCAGGAGATCGTCGATCGAGCCCGTGGCCAGGACGATCGAGCCGTCGAGGCGCGCGGGCAGCCCAAAAGTTTCTCCAAAGAGTCGGCGTTCGCCGAGCCCGAGCGCGATCCGGAGCCGAAATACGCCACAATCGAGACGCTTGCGGCGGCCGTCGCCGACCGCGCACAGCGTGAGGGGGCCCTCTACCGAACGATCGGCCTAAAAGCTGTCACACCACCGTACGAGGTCAACACCCGAGCGCAATCGCTCTCTGGCCCCGTCGACGATCCCGATCTCGTCACAGAGATCGCCCGCGACCTCGTTGCCGAGTTCGACACCGACCCGGTACGCAAACTCGGCGTCCGGCTCTCGAACCTCGAGTTCGCAGCCGCCGACCAGACGAGTCTCGACAGCTGGGAGGACAGCTCACAGGCCCGACCTCGAAACCGAGAGCAACGACCGTCTCGGGATCAGTCGTCGCTGACAGACTTTTCCTGACTCGGTTATATCAGCCAACGAGTGTCGCCACACCCTTTGTCTGGCGGTAGTCTCGCCCGAGAATCGCCTCGAGTCGCTCGACCAGCGTGGTCCGGTCAGTTTCCACCCACGTCGACGGCGTTTTGACTGGGACGACGAGAAAGCCCCGTCCGCGAATCTCGGTGGCGTGGAGTCGATCCATCTCGAGGTCGAGCCGCTGGCGCTGGGTCGTGTACGCACGGAGGACGTGATCGGTGGCGCGTTCACCGACCGGCATGAGGATGTGTGCGTTGATCGCCCGGAGTTCGGCGTCGAAAAACCGCTCGAGGTCGTCGTACTGGTCGGCAGTCGGCTCGTGACCGGCCGGCAGCGAACACATATGGACGTAACTGAGGACGCAGTTTTCGAGAGACGGCTCCTCGCGTTGGCCCGAACAGAGTCCAACGGTCTCGAGGACGGCCAGGAGTGGCTGACCGTCTGCTGGATCGGTAAACGGGATCCCCGTACGCTTGCCACCGTGGACACCCGGGTGGTCCCCGATGACGTGAAAATCGGCGTTCGCATCACCGTACGCGAAGACAGCCGAGTGATCCCCCGACTCGCTCCGGTCGAACGGTGGCCGGAGCCCGAACGGATTGCTGGTTCTATCGGTGACGTTTTTCACGCCCGGGCGAAGGAAGTGGACTTGTTTAATGGTCGCGGTTGCCGCTACTCTTGTCAGTCCTGGGCCTCGACGTGTCCTCATCACTCGAGCGCAACAACGTGACGGAGACGCGAGAGACGGCGTCGAAATCTTTCAGCCGGTAGACGAGCGACCGAATCTGGGCGACCTCGCCATGACAGAAGATCGACTCGAGACACCACTCGCCGTGGTGGACGTGACAGGTGGTATCGATGACGGTCTGGTAGTCGTGTTGGATCTCGTGGAGCTCCTCGATGACCTCGTGGTGGACGTAATCGAAAACGATCGTCGCGGCGACCGTCCCACGGGCTTCCTCGAGATGATGGTGGGACTCGACGTACTCCTGGATCGCTTCACGGAGTGCTCGAGATCGTGAGTCGAGTCCTTCGGCTTGCCAGGTCCGATCGAACTCGGCTAACATCTCCTCGGGGACATTCAGGCTCGTACGCATACTGCATCTCTTCGGGCCCGGAGAGAAAGGGCCGACGGTCAGTGACGCGTCGGTGCCGTTCTGGTGAGTTGTATCCCAACGGCAAACAAGCCGAGCAACGCGGCCGCAGCGACCAGATAGAGGTAATCGAGTGCCGGATCGAGCGTCATCGTCGCACGACGACCGAGGAAGATGACGACGAACGACGTGAGTCCAATCCCGGCGAGGGTGGCCATCGCCCGCTGGCTCTCGAGGTCGCGCCGGCCGAGCATCAGGGCCGCAATCACAGCCGTAAGCAACGTCAGCGTCACGCCGTACTGGGACATCTGGACGCCCGGCGAGTAGGTGGTAATATCAGCGAGGACGAACGGACTCAGTGCGACGTGGACAGGCACCGAGACGATCCCGAGGCCGAGTGCGCCGAGTACGTGCCGCTGGTCGAGTGCAGGCTCCCAGACCATGATCGTCGCGACGACGAAGAGTGCGAAGATCAACACGGCGGTCCAGAAGTGCAACGAGAGGATGTCCATCTGGTACTGCAACACCGTCTCCCGGCCGAGGACGACCTGGATTGGCGTGAGAATCATTCCAAGGACGACGAGGCCGGCGACGCGGCGTTCGATCGACGGAAGCCGCCACGCGGCGAGCGCCGAGCCGACGATCGCAAAGCCAGCAAACATCGCGACGAACCGATGGACCCACTCGTAGAAACTCGGCAGGTTCGCCGGGAAGAGGTTCCACGGGCCAGCATCACACTGTGGCCAGTTCGCCTCACAGGCGAGTCCGGAGCCGGTTGCCTTCGCGGCAACCCCAAGCAGGATCGTCGCCGCAACGAGTGCGAGCGTCGTCGCAAGCAGGTGCCGGAACCCGAAGCGGCTAGCGAGCGGGCCATACGGCAGGCGGCGGAGTTGTGCAGTCGACACGGGTATCTGGCGGGGCTTAGGAGGCTCCCGTCTTAATCCTCTCGAGTCACTCCCAGATTCTTGGAACGCTCGAGAACGTCAGTCAGTACCAGTCTCCTCCTCGGCAGCGGTCGGATCGTCGACGGTGATCGTCACTGGCTCGGTACGGACGTTCTCGGTGTCTCCGTCGCGATCGAGCGTAAAAATCGCATTGAGTTCACGCTGGACCTGATCGACGACACCACCGACGAGGTCGCTCGGTCGAATCGCCGTATACTCATAGGGGTTGTTCCCCGCTCCGTCGTTCGCTCGCTTCTCCCGGGTAACGCGATCCTCGTCGTGGAGTGCTGCAAGTGCCTCCCGGACGGTACTGGGGTAGAGTCCGGTCCCAGTGGCGACCTCTTCGGCGGTGCTTCCCGGATTCGAGAGGACGAACACGTAGATCTTCGCTCGGGTCTCGGTATCGAGAATCCAGGCTAACAGGTCGACGATTCGCTGGTCGACCTCGCCACTCGTTTTCGATCGGCTGCCGGCCGGGCCATCACCACTGAGCTGGAGCGCATCGTCATCGGTATCTTCAGAACCCATGTACTCTCGTCACACACCGAACCCGGCTGTCCCAGTAAATCTTTGCGCGGCAAACAACCTCGACAAGAGGTCGCTGCCGCCGGTGACGCAAGCCCTTTGCCGATCCGACGGCAACGAACTGGCATGGATTTCCCGCCAACCCAAGGACTCGACCAGGAGACCGTCAACGAACTCGTCGACGAAGCGATCGAAGAACACGAGGTCGTCCTCTTTATGAAAGGAACGCAGCTAATGCCCCAGTGTGGGTACTCCCGAACCGCACTCGGGCTCATCAACCAGTACCGTGACACCTACGAGACCGTCGACGTCCTCGAATCACTCGGAGAGTACCGAGTCGCCCTCGAGCGCCACAGCGGCTGGGAGACGATCCCACAGACGTTTGTCGACGGTGAGTTCGTCGGTGGCTCGGACATCCTCGTCGAACTGGAAGAACGTGGCGACCTCGAGGAGACACTCCAGCCCTAATCGCCCGGACGTTCAGCCGTCGAAGACTGTCACCGGCCCACGTACCGTGGAGCCAATAGCAGGTCATATAAGTCCAGCCCGCGTACTATGGAGTAACTCTCGCGGTCAATCCACCCCCACTATGTCAACAGAGGATTCCAGACGCGTTTATCGACTCCACTCGACGCTCGAACTGCCACTCGAAGACCTCCGAGATCATCTCGAGACCGCCTCCTATCCGGAGGGGGTCACCGACGTCGAGCTGACGCGTCGGAACAACACGCTGATCTTGAAAGCCGTCGCGGAAGATCAGTCGGTCAGTAAGTACACCCCGTCGGCACAGCTCAAAGCCAGCGTCACCGAAAACCGCGTCTACGAGGAAGATCCAGACGAGCGACGGAACTCGTTTCGCTGGGACGAAGAAGACGAAGAAGAAATCGAGTCCGAACTCGTCGAGTTCGCCGCGTTCAAAGGCGACCGCGAGACTGTCCTCCAGAACTCGCTACTGCAGTACGAGATGTTCCAGGTCCTCGTCGAAATCGCCAAAACTGCTGAAAAAGGAACACTGACTGCGATCTCCGAACACGACGGCGAACTCGAGGCCACCCGGATCGTCGAAGGCGAACCCCGTGCCGCAGACGTCGAGGTCGTCGAGGGACCACGTGACAGCGGCGCTGGCGATAGCGGTGTCAACTGGCGAGATAACAAGTTCATCAGCGACTAACGATCGACCAGCGGCCGCGTCTCTCTTCGTGCCAGCAGATAGTAACCTGCCACGGGTACGACTCCGGTACCGTCGCGCTGTCGACGCGATCGACGTCGAAAAACTGTCCACGAACTGGTGTATTCGTCCCGACGGAAGCCCCAGTTTCTGTCAGCTCTTGTTCGAGGTCGAGGAAGGAAGCGGCTGCCTCATCGACTGGCCGTTCGTCTGCTGGTGTATCGGTCGTATACGCTCGGTCAGTCATCGGCCTGGGACTCCGTGAGAAGCGTGGATACGAGCCCAGGAGACAACAATCAACAGGCAGTCGACCACGACGCAAACGGTCAACCGGCGAGGCGAATACGCTCACCTGCACTGCTCGCGTGGCCGAGAACCCGACAGCTTTGTACTCGTGTTTCAAACGGGAGCGTATGACAGCTGCCGTACCCGTCGTTGGTGGTGGACTGGCGGGACTTCTCGCTGCCACCCACCTCGCTGACGGCGGTGTCGACGTGACGCTGTACGAGCGACGGGCGTCAGTCGGTGGACGCGTTCGAACCACCATGCGTGATGGCTACTGGCTCGACCACGGCTTCCAGGTGCTGTTTACTGCCTATCCGGCCGTCGAACGGGAACTCGACCTCGAGGCATTGGATCTTCGACGGTTCTCTCCGGGGGCGGTTCTCGCCCGGCCGGGCCAGCGGTCGATACTCGCCGATCCGCTGCGAGAGCCACAGGCGGTACTCGACTCGCTTTTTACTACCGACGTGACGCTTCGGGACAAGCTGCGAGTGCTGTGGCTTAGACGAGAGCTGTCCCGCCTCGAGTTCGATGCGATCTTCCAGCGGCCCGATCAATCAATTCGGTCGGCCCTCCGAGATCGTGGCTTCTCTGAGCGATTTCTCGAACACTTCGCGGCTCCCTTCTACGGTGGAATCACACTCGATCGATCGCTTTCCTCGTCGAACCGCATTTTCGAGTATACGTTCAAAACGCTCGCAGCCGGTTCGATCGCGGTGCCGAGTGCAGGCATGGGCGCAATTCCGGCGCAGTTGGCCGAGCAGGCACGCGACGCTGGCGTCACGCTCGAGATGTCGACCACCGTCGACGCCGTCGAGCCGACTGACGATGGTGTGACCCTCGTTGCCGATGGGGAGACGCGTACGGTCGACGCAGCCGTCGTGGCGACTGATCCGCCGACAGCCCGGGAATTGACCGGCCTCGAGTCGATCCCGACCGAAGGAGTTGGCTGTGTGACCCAGTATTATCGGCTGCCGGCCGAGCGGGCCCTCGAAACCGGCAAACGACTCGTGTTGAACACCACAGACGACGGCCCAAATCACGTCGTCCCACAC
>LKMJ01004754.1_pt1 | contig 12794 bp, 18 predicted proteins | sample 643391 | NCBI WGS metagenome assembly LKMJ01 (sample SAMN04112250, study PRJNA286221) | soda lake metagenome | biome: soda lake; feature: Kulunda Steppe; material: water; isolation source: sample PL-Br10 brine of Picturesque Lake | place: Russia: Kulunda steppe | collected 2010-07
CCACGTGTGAGCGCATGGCACCCTCAGCACATCCACGTGTGAGCGCATGGCACCCTCAGCACATCCACGTGTTAGCGCATGGCACCCTCAGCACATCCACGTGTGAGCGCATGGCACCCTCAGCACATCCACGTGTGAGCGCATGGCACCCTCAGCACATCAATCCCCTGCACACCCACCCGGGGCGGGTGACCAGGTGGCTTTAGCCCTCTAGCCCCACCTGCCTGCACCGGGATGGCATGGTACGCCTGTGGTGCACATGAGTGTGTGCACTCGGCCACACCCACACCTGCACACCCACACACGTGCACCCACACATGCACTCCTTCGCGCACCCACGCATACGTCAATTGAACATACAGCTTGCGGGGGCCCCCCGCGTCTTGTGCCCACACCCACACCCACACACCTGCAGGCCAGCAATCTGCTGGGTCAGGCCCTCCACCTCCGCGCGGAGCGCCTTGACCAGCGCCTGCTCGCCTTCCAGCGCGCTGGCGGCGCGCGCAGCCTCGCCCTTCACGCCCTCCAGCGCCACAGCCAGCTGCTCCTTGGCGGCACGCTCAGCCTGTGCACACGTTCCCAGAGCCAGGGGGCCGCGCACACAAGGGCGGGTTGCCTACACAGTCCCTGGGGGGCCATGTGCCATGACTTCGTGCTGCCTGCGCTTCTTCAAGGCTTAAAGGCTGAGTGCTTACACACAGGCATTCGCCACAGGCGCAGAGGCTGTGCCGTGTCAAATGGGTGGCATGCACATCTGTTGGTGTGTCAAATGGGTGGCATGCACATCTGTTGGTGTGTCCCTGGGCGGAGCGGCGGCCGTGCCCAGCACTAATTCTGGACACCTGAATGCATGTGTGCGTGTGTTTTTGCGTCACCTTCTGGCGCACCTGCCCTCCTATTTTTCCCAACACAGGTCATGGGTGGGTGGGTGGATACACGTATGTGTGTGTGTTGACACGGGCGCACCATACATCCAAACACCTCTGCGTGCGCCATGCATGGGGCTGCCTCAGTGTGGGGATGCATATGGGGCTGCCTCAGTGTGGGGATGCATGCATGGGGATGCATGGGGCTGCCTCAGTGTGGGGATGCATGCGTGGGGATGCATGGGGCTGCCTCAGTGTGGGGATACGTATGGGGCTGCCTTAGTGTGGGGATGCATGGGGCTGCCTCAGTGTGGGGATGCATGCGTGTGCTGTGGGGTGGAGGGCCACTGGAGGTGCACAGCCAGGGGCACTCAGGGCAGCACCCAGGTCCATATATGTATCCACACACCTAAGCACCACGGGGAGGCACTTCTAGCTCTGGGGCGGCACCTAGGCACAACATGTATCCACACACCTAAGCACCACGGGGAGGCACTTAAACTAGCTCCGGAGGAAGTCTCTTGACACACATGGAGCACGCAGCACTGGTAGGTTTCCAACGCAGGAGGGGGCACACAGCACTTGGGCAGCGCCCACCCACAGGGCAGCACCCAGTCTTACCCACAGGGCAGCACCCAGTGCCACCCACAGGGAGGCATCCCCCCCCCCCCCCGAGCGTCCCCCACCCACCTCAACGGCCTTCTTGCTGTCTGCCAGCTGGGTCTGCACATTGGACAGCTGGCTCTGCAGGCAGCAGCAACATATGAAAGGCGGCAGGTCAGGGGCAGGGAGGGGCAACAGCAGCATGTGGAGAGCCGCAATGAGGGGGCAGGGAGGGGCAGGAAGGGGCGGCAGGGGTTGGGGCGGTGTGCCTTGAATAGAGCACTCGTCACCCAACAGGGTGAGGGGGGGGCAGGGGGGGGCGCCTGCTTGCGCGCACCCATCAAGGTGACAGGGGGGGTTGCTTGCGTGCACTTGCTTGCTTGCGCGCACCCAACAGGGTGAGAGGAGGGGTCTGCTTGCGTGCACGTGCTTGCTTGCACGCACCCAACAGGGTGACAGGAGGGGTCTGCTTGCGTGCACGTGCTTGCTTGCACGCACCCAACAGGGTGAGAGGAGGGGTCTGCTTGCACGCACGTGCTTGCTTGCGTGCACCCAACAGGGTGACAGGAGGGGTATGCTTGCGTGCACAGGGTTTGCCTTGTCGGGGTCGTGATGCTGCAGCGGCAACAGCGCTTGATATGGGGCCTGTGGGCCGCCCATGGCGATGGCGGGTCGTGCATCAAAACTCGTGATGCTGCCCACCCACGCCCTCCAAGGACCGCCATGCTCTCCTGCCACCGCGCATGCTCATGTACAGCCACACACCCAGCGCGCAGCGACAACCCCCCCACCTGCATGCACACTTTTGGAGAGCGACCAAACTTTCGCATGGCTGCGACACGCTCACCAACAGCGGCGCGGCCAGCGTGCAGCAGGGACGCCACCCCCCCAGCCAGCCAGCCAGCCAGCCGCTGTGTTCATGTGCGCACGCACCTTCAGCCCCGCCACGCTCTCGCGCAGCTCTGCGGCGGTACTGCGCTCGCCTCCCAGCATCTTCTCCGCCGCGGCCACCTGCGCCTGCAAGTTGTCCACCTGCGCACGGGGCGCAGCGGCACACGCACATGCTTGCACATACCCGATGAGCGCGTGCAGCGGGCCGGTGCTGGGAATGCCTGCGAGAGACGGCCATTCATGCCGCACCTTGCAGGGCCGTGTGTGTGCATGTGTGTGAGCGTGTGCGAGTGTGTGTGTGTGTGTCCATGTGCGTGTGTGCGTGTTTGCGTGTGCGTGTGTGCGCGTGTGTGCATGTATGTGTATGTGTGTGCACTTGTGGCATTTTGTGTGCATGTGCCTTGGTTAACATGCTCATCCGGCAGCAGCAAGGGTCCTGCGTGTGTAGACAGTGACGGCCTGCCTAGGGCGCACACGCACCCTGATGCACATGCCAGGCCACGCCACGCCAGCATGCAGGCAGGCATGCAGGCAGAGGCCTGCATCCCACAGATATGTACACACGCTGATGCACACACAACCACAACAGGCAGGCAAATTGACGTACGATGGGTGCACGTGCACGTGGCCACACACACCCAAGCACGCCGGCACGCCGGCAGCCAGGTAGGCAGGCAGGCAGACAAGCGGGCGCACGCACCGTGGCAGCCAGCTGCTCATTGTCCACCTTGCTCTGTGCAAGCGCGGCCTCCGTGCTGGCGAGTGCCTCGCGCGCCTGCTCCAGCTGCTCCTTCAGCTGTTGCCCCTCGTGGCGCGCTGCGTGCATGTGCGTGCGTGCGCGTGTTGTGTTTGTTACGTCTGTATCATGTGTTTGCCCTGTGCGCAGGCCTTGGGCTCAGCACACGAGAAGAGCAAGTGGCACCTCACACAAATAAACGCAACACACAACACTCGAAACACAGAGTCCCACCCCTCACCTGCAGCTGACGCGGTCTGCTCTGCCTCCAGCGCCTGGCTCAGCTGCTGGTACTCGCGCTCCGCAGCCTGGCGCTCGGCTGTGGCTGCATTCGCGTCCGCCTGCATGGAAGTGCACCCACAGCACACAGGGGTATAAATAGGTATGAAGTGCGCCCACAGGACAGAGATGCATGAATATGTTTGATGTGCAATCACAGCACACAGGGGAATGAATATGCATGAAGTGCGCCCACGGCACATAGATGTATGAATGCGTATGAAGAGCACCCACAGCACACAGATGCATGCACTTATCCCCATGCTTCTATGCTCGTGCTGGATCAACGTCTCAATTCCTAAATCAAGTATTTTGCACCCAAAAGCACTGGCACCTGCGCAGTCAGGCCAGCAGGCAGCATACACAGCATATGGCGCTGTGCCGGGGGGGAGGACGGGGGCATGGGCAGTTGCCTTCTGGCCTCTGTTGTGCCCATCAAAAAGAAGGGGTAAGTGGATCGATTGCGCAACTTTAACACATATGAACATGCCCGCGAGTGCGTCGTGCGCATTCTCCTCTTTGTGAAGAGTGTGTGTGTGTGAATACGTGTGAGGATACAAGAGCGTGAACTTGAGATAAACCATGTGTGTGTGTGTGTGTGTTCGTGCGTGTGTGTGTGTGCAAGGGCATGTGCGTGCATGTGGGTGGGCGCATGTGGGGCGGCGTTTGTAGGGTGAGGTAGTGTTATCTGCAGAAGCCTCAGAGGGCCCATTGTGTGGAGGTGGAGGTGCAGGCCTCCCCACTCCATACATGCTCAAAAAAAAGGGGCCTGTGGCACCGCGCACATGTACAGCCCGGCACGAGGGCAGCACACACAGACACACATGCACACACACAAAAGGGAACATACATCCTATAAAAGAAAGCCTCTTTGGTAAACTGGGAATGCTGCTCACCGGAAAGGAGCTGCCCATAGGCGTGTGGGCATGCATGTGCACGCGCATACACGCACACGCACACACATATACATGCACAGGCTGCACACAGCAAAGGGGAAGGAGGGCGGCGCACCTGGGCCTTGGCGGCGATGTCGCCTGACGTCTCCTTCAGCCGTCGCATGGCGGCGCGCAGGTTCAGCGCATCCTGGCCGACCTGCAAGGGTCAAAGGGGGAAAAGCAAAGGCTACAACGGCAGGGCCAGGAGGTGCTGGGGGTGGGCGTCCATCCCCCTGCCTGCCCGCTCCACAGTGGCATGCAGGTTCAGTGTCGGCGCACACAAGGTTCAGTGTCGGCACACAAAAGGTTCAGTGTCGGCACACATAAGGTTCAGTGTCGGCACACACAAGGTTCAGTGTCGGCACACATAAGGTTCAGTGTCGGCACACACAAGGTTCAGTGTCGGCACACATAAGGTTCAGTGTCGGCACACAAAAGGTTCAGTGTCGGCACACATAAGGTTCAGTGTCGGCACACAAAAGGTTCAGTGTCGGCACAAAAAAGGTTCAGTGTCGGCACAAAAAAGGTTCAGTGTCGGCACACAAAAGCTGGCCTGCCAGGGTGTGGGAAGCTGCCCCTGGGTGCGCTGGACGCACTGTGAGTGCCCAAAAGGGCCGACTGCGAAAGGAGACCCCTTTGGAGCAAAGCAACAGAGCCCCTTGACTTCCGCTTCCCCAGTTACACCACAGAGCGCAAGCAGGGGCACACAGACAGGCCCGCCCAGCCCAGCCCACCCAGCTCTGATGTGCAGGGAGCACATGCAGCCAGCTTGGCAAGACTGGCCCAGCCCACCCAGCTTTGGCTCATGCCCCGGCCGAGCGGACCACCCTTCTGGACAGCGGCACAGCGGCACAGCGGGTGCGCCAGGGCTCGACCAGCGCAGGGGGTATGTGCAGGGAACCAGTACACACACACACACACACACACAAACACACGCAGAAGCGCAGCCCACTGTGCCCGGCAGGCCCATTGATTTAAAAAAACATTCTCAGCCCACAGCCCACCCTGGGCCTTTCCAGGTCCTTGGGCACTCACCTCCGCCTGCTCGCGCATTCAGGGCGCACGCGTCCCATGTGCGTCACAGCCCCCTGCTTCTGCCCTTACGCACCATCCCTCCTCTGTGCGCCTCATGCCCTCAACCCTCACACCCCCTCTAGCGCAGTTGCGCGCGTGGAGCGCGCACGCCACGGCCTCTCCCTCCATGGCACACATGCCCCGCTCCACCCCCACCAGCAAGCCCTGACACTCCTCACGCAAGCCGGACACATTTATGCCCAAAGCCCCCCGGAGACGTACCTGTGTCCCGAGATGCAGTCCAAGACACAGCCCCAGTTGCAAGCCCAGAGACGTACATGCATCACAAGCTGCTTTTCATGGCACAGCCCCAGTTGCGAGCCCGAAGGCGCACGTGTGCCCTGAGCTGCGGTCCAAGACACAGCCCCAGTTGCAAGCCCAGCTTGCCCCACCTTCTCCAGCAGGCCCTGCTGCTCCTCCATGGTGGAGTTGGCGTTGGCAACCTCCCTCTGCAGGTCTGCCGCTGCACCCTCAGCCTGGTCGGCGCGCACGCGCTCGGTGTCCAGCTCGGCCTGCGTGCCACGCATCGTGTGTGTGTACGTGTGTGTGTGTGCGTGTGTGTGCGCGTTTCTGCACGCGCACATGTGTACACGTGCATATTTGCATGCGTGCGCGTGCTTGAGCAAAAATGTGGACGCATGTGCACTCAGACACGCCCACAGATGGACACCATGCGCCACTGTTGGGAGTGCCCGAGCGCATGCACAAGCGGGAAGGCTTGTGGGCGTGCTCCATGTCCGGTTGGGAGGAAGGAGCGGGGGCAGGGCACAGCTGAGCGTCACAGCTGAGCGCCACAGCTGAGCGTCACAGCTGAATGTCACAGCTGAGCGTCACAGCTGAACGTCACAGCTGAATGTCACAGCTGACCACACACATGCTCTCGTGGCGAACATGCGCATGGCAAAACAAAGCGGCCCCCTCTCGCGCGGAGAGCGACCACCTTCGCTCCTTGCTACACGACCAGCAGCGGCAGCAGGGGGAAAAAGCCAGCCAGCCCATGGGGCGCAAGGGCTGCGCTGGCTTGCAACATGTGTCAGGCTGAGCATGCAGGGCACGTGCACTTGGCGCACACGCACTGCCTGCTTGGCCCACTTGCACCAGGTGCATGCACCCAAAGCCCATACATGGAATATGAATGAGCAGAGCGCATTTTCAATCAGCAGAGGGACGTTTAGGCAGGCACGTGCCTGCCGGATGGGCTGGGCGGGGGAATCGCTGAGCGCATGGTGTGAAGCGAGGGTGCTGTGCGCATGGTGAGAAGCGACAGTGCTGAGCACATGACGCAGCGGCCGTGGGGGTCACAGGAGCCTCTCCCCGTATGTCTTGCGTCACTTCCCACAGGCACGGTTGCAGGAGTGTCCAGGGCACTGTGATGAGGTGCCAGCAGGCAGGCCGGAGGTCGGCCGCGCTGGCAGAGGGGTGCTGAACCAAAAGTCACAGGGTGCTGAACAAGTCTCTCGAGCTCTGCATGCGGGCATGGGTTGGGGCATGTATCTGCTTGCCTTCAGTCCCAGCCCTCCGCGAAGCAGAGCCGGGGTGGTGCACGCGATACAAGTGATGCATGCAATGCACAGTGGTGCACAGGGACGAGGTCGGACCCAACGGCAGAGGGGGGCTGAGCAAGCTTTTGCAGGCAGGCAAGAGGTCGGGGCTCCTGTGCCCCACTTCCCACGGCCTGGCGCTGAGCAAAGAGGCAGAGGCGCGCTCAGAGGACAGGCAGCCACATGCCCCGCTCCATGCGCTGCTGCCACAAGGGGCGCGCCGATGCACAAATCAAGCCGAGCCTGCCTACACATGGGGCCCCCCTCGTGAGCGCTGCTCACACGCTTCCCATCCTCACAGCCATTGTGAGCCCTGCTCACGCGCGCCGCTGCTGCCTGAGGACCTGCTGTCACATGCGCTGCCCGTGCCCTGCCGCTGCCTGAGGACCTGCTGTCACATGCGCTGCCCGTGCCCTGCCGCTGCCGCCCAAGGCCCGCCTTGTGTGCTGCCCATGCGCTGCAGCTGCGCAGCCCACCTGGCTTCACAGGAAAAGGCGTGCACTGCACAGGTCAAGGCGCACCTTGAGCGCCTCCCCAGCAACAATCGCGGCCCCCAGCGCCTTCTCGTTCTGCTTGGCCTGCTCCATGCTGGCTAGCGCGTCCGCGCCCACCTACGAGGCACACGTGTGGCAAGCGCGGTCACGTGTGCATGCATCGAGGCTACTGTGCTCCATATGCTGGCAAGCGCGGTCATGTGTGCATGCGTTGAGGCTACTTTGCTCCATATGCTGGCCAGCGCGTCCGCGCCTACGCCTGCACACGTGAAACGTAGGTGCTAACATCATGTGTAGGCGCGCATGTTGCAGGGCCATGGCAGGCAACCACGCCCCAGGAGCACACACTCTCAGCCTGTAACCATGCCCCAGGAGCTCACACTCTCAGCCTGCAACCACGCCCCAGGAGCACACACTCTCAGCCTGCAACCACGCCTCCGGTCCTGCTTTTGTGAGTGGCTGTGTGGCCGCATGTGTGCTCTTGTATGTACACGCACACCTGCACTCACTTACACCCACACCTACACCCCAACCCCACTTACACCCACACACAACTGCTTGACGGCGAAGGCAGCAGCACGCCCAGCACTGGACGTGACCCCATCCGTTGTGCCTCATATGACACACCCAAGAGAGCCCCTCATATGATACACCCAAGAGAGCCCCCCACAGAGCCCGCGGGGCGCCCCACCTTGGCCGCCAGCCCCCGCTCCACCTCCAGGCTGGTCTGCACGCGCTCAAGCATGTCCTGCGTGGCCTTTGCCTCAGCCTCGGCCGCAAACTTGGCGGCGCGCTCTGCCATCGCGGCCTCCTCGCTGGCCGCCGCCTCTGCCCTGCACGTGCAGAGCCACGGTCGCATCATCCATCAGTCGGTGCACTCCCGTTCCTGCGATGCTGTCGATGGCGGCTGCCCCTACCTCGCGTGCACGGCCATGGCCGTCATCTGCTGGTGGCCACGAATCGTGGTGTTATGGACAATGCCCCAAGCGATGCATATCCCAAAGCAAGCCAGGGGTGCTGTGGATTGCAGCTTGGGCAAGAGATGATGAGGACCAAGCATGAGAGGCAAAGGAGCGCGCTCCCCAGCCGGCCAGGCCTCGACCACAGCTGAAACCAGTCCCTGCTCATGCTGATCGAGGCAGGCACCCAGGCGCGCGTTGCGTGCGCGTGCACGCGCGCTGTGCGGGAACAAGGAGCGGCCGCACAGCTGCGCGCTGGAGCATGCGCACGCGGGCTCATCAGATGGCGGACGTGAGCTTTTCTTCTACATCAAAAGGCCCTCACCTGATGGCAGCCGTGAGCTTCTGTCTGATCGGCCTCAAAAGGCTCACCTGATGGCGGCTGTAAGCTTCTTCTCTGCCTCGAGGGACTGCTCCGCCAGCGCGGCCGCGCGCCTGGAGCTCTCCTTTTCGCGCTTCTCCACCTCGAGCTGTAGGCAGGTGGGCGCATGCCGCGTGTTTGCATGTGAGCCAGCCACCCCCCTTAACAATGGGGTGGTGAGGTGCTGGGCAAGAGGGCCCGCACAATGGTGCTTGAGTACAAACGGCGCCTGAGCACAAACGGCGCCTGAGCACAAACAGCGCCTGAGCACAAACGGTGCCTGAGCACAAACGGCGCCTGAGCACAAACAGCGCCTGAGCACAAACGGCGCCTGAGCACAAACGGTGCCTGAGCACCAATGGTGGCTGTGACAAGGGAAGTGGGGCCCTCTGTTGTGTTCCATCATGCCCAGGCAGGGAATACGGGCGCGACCGCCTGAGCACAACAGATGCGCACGCCTGCTGTGGAAGTGCACACCAGCTGGCGAGCGGGCGTGCGAGGGCAGCAGCAGAGGCTTTGAGCCTCAGTGGGAGGGGGTCGGCTCTCAGCGGGAGGGCAGAGGGCACAAGCTGAGGCTTGACCCTCAGCGAGAGAAAGGGCACACGCGCCCCAAACCAGCGCTCGCACGGCAAAGATCCAGGGCAGAGCTGGGGCCCAAGGGGGGCGCGCACACGCACGCGCACACACAGCCTCTGCGGGAGGCAGCAAGCAGCGCAGCCCCCACCACAGGCTCTGTAGAGGGCCCTTCACCCAGACCTGCCCCCACAGATGCCTGCACCCACCCAAGCCAGCACCCACCCAGGCCTGTGCTCATCCAGCGCGCCGAGTTTACGCTGGACCCATACACAACAAGCGCGCAAGCCTGCACCTAGGCCTGCGCTCATCCAGTGCGCCGAGCCCTCGCTGACCTGTGCACTACAAGCGCACAAGCCTGCACCCACCAAGCGCGCCGAGCTCTCGCTGGCCTGCAGCATCTCCGTGCGCAGCCGCGCCACCAGCTGCTCCTCCTTCTGCAGCGCTGCCCGCACCTGCAGGCAGGCAGGCGCGAGCACAAGCAGCAGGTCGTGAGCACAGCGCGCGAGGGGCTCATGCCAGATGGGGGGCCCTGTCCCTATCCCTGGCCAGACATAGCAGAGGCAGGGGCAGGGCCAATAGCAGAGGCAGGGGCAGGGCCAATAGCAGAGGCAGGGAGCCCGTTGCCTTAGGAAACTGTGGAGGCATATGACGTGAGTCAAGTGTGTGTCTGTGTGCGTGTGTTGTGAGTTGAGCCGCGAGTTGTTGGCGGCGCCTCTGGTCGCGCACTGCGCCACCCTGCCCTAACAGCCTCCACGGCTATGGAGGAGCCTCGAGCAATCTCAGTGACAGTCGATACCAGTTCAGGGTAACTCGGACCCTGCCAGCCCCTTGCTTACGCACCGCGTCCGCTTGCGCCCTCACATCCTCCACAGCCCTTCGCTCCGCGCTCAGCTGGCTGCTCAGCTCCTCCTCAGCCACCTGCATGAGATGCGGGTGAGATGCGCGACATGCGCATGACGTGCGCGTGAGCTGCGCGTGAGATGCACGTGACATGCACGTGACATGCGCGTGAGATACGCCTGAGTGAGGTGTGAATGGGTGGGATATGCTCATGGGTGAGTGAGGTGTGCATAGGTGGGAAGCGCGTGTGCGCAAGATGTGCACATGGGTTGGGTCCCGGTGCAGCTAGCTGCACCTGGAGCATGCACATGTATGGGAGCATTGCCTGTGATTGAGAGGTGAAACGGTGTGGTTACCACAACCAGCCGTGAGGGTGGGAAGGTGTGAGTGCGTGCATGCGCGCGTGTGTGTACGTATTCATGCGCAAGTGGATGCTTGCATGCATGCATGCAGATGCACATGTGTGTGAAAAGCAAGTGTTGGCACTGTGAGGTGTGAATGGGTGGGATGCTCATGGGTGAGTGAGGTGTGATGCAGCTTGAATCAAAGCCGTACGCCTTGTGGACAGAGAGGCTGCTGCCGCCGCAATGCTGTGTCCGCCACCACACGAGCCCTCCCAGGAAAGCGCACAAAAAATTTTCTAATGAACTGCAGCAGGAGCGGTCGGCTTCTCCTAGGCATAGGCTAGCCACAGGAGGAGGGCTGCCGGTATTTGATGCAACGGTCTGGCACACCTAATGCTGCACCCTCCCTCCTCTGTTGCCTCTTGACTGAGCGCAGCCGTTCAAAGGAAAGCAGCTAGCCACACAGCACAGACGGGCACCAACGAGCAAGTGCCCGTGCTCAGCCCGCAGTGCATTGAGGCACTGTGCATACAGCTTGTGCGCGTGCACACTCACATCCACGTACGCATACGCACAAATGCACATGCGCATGTCAGCGTACGCGTACGCACCTAAGCACATAGGCACATGCGCGCACACGAACCTGCACACGTCCACAAACTCCACAAACACATTTATGCACACACAAACACACACAAACACACGCGCGCATCGTGCGCACACACCGCACAGGCTCTTGGCAAGCGATGTGCCCCCCCCTCCTTTGCGGGCCGTGCGCAGCCCTCCCCCTCAGCCGCGCCCACCTGCTTGTTCCTGTTCAGCACGAACACGTAGCCTGCAAGCCCACCCCCTGCGACGATGCCGAGGCTGTTGAGGAGCCCCTGGGCAGCGCTCCCTGCATCCCCCTGCGCCAGAACAGCAGGGAGCGATCGCGCGCGGTGGGTGAGGAAATGGGCACATGGCATAGCAGTAAGGTCATGGGGGATGGTCATCTGCCCCAGCTGGCACTGCACAACCTGCACCCAGCCGGCCCCCTCACCTGCTGTGCAGCTGGAGCAGCGGGGCTTGCGCCCGAGGGTGGTGTAGATGGGGTAGCAGTGGGGACGCTGTCGCTGGCTTGCGGCTGCTGCTGTGCCTGCTGCACCTGCGCAAGCTGTTTCTGCTGCTCCTGCTCCTGCTGCTGCTTCTGCTGCTCCTGCTCCTGCTGCTGTTGCTTCAGCAGCAGCATTTGGCGGTCCAGCTCAGCCTGGAGCTCTGCAATTTGTTGCTGCTGGCGTGTGGTCACACTCTCCCGCCTGCTCAGCTCTGAGTTGAGGGCCTGAAGGTCCTGTAACAGCTGTGCGCTGGATTTGGTGGGCTGCTCAGCCAGGGGCGGGGGCTGCGTATGCAGGCAGCCACAGGACATGGGCCGGCACAAGTGCGAGGTGAGATGCGTGAAGGGTGCGTTCAGCACTGCAGACCAGATGCATGCAGTGGCTTGCCTTTGAGGCAGGCCGCGGATGTGTATGGTGTGGATCCCCTTAGAGGCAGGCCTCGGATGCATACGATGTGGCTTCCCTTCTTAGCAGGCAGCAGACGCATGTAGCGTGTGCACTCTTAGAGCCGCACACAACGGGCGGTGGCGACACAGCCCACACAGGCGAGGGTGCCCCATCCCGCACACAGTCTCATTCATTCATGCCCTTGGTTGGCCTCAGGTGGGAGGTGCCAGGGGGGCTGCTTTCTGATGAGGCTGGGGCTGGCCTGTCATGAGCGAAAGACTGCGCCCATAGGAGGCGTGAGCGCAAGTTCTGCAGAGGGCTGCACGCCCAAAAAGCCAGCGGTATTTTGTTTAATCGCAAGCGCGGGCACCGCTTGGCTGCTGCGCCCTTGTGCTCTGCAAGCCACATGTCCGCCTGCAAGCCCTGGATGGCAAGGGTTCTTTAAGACAAGGTGGGGAAGCCCAAGGGCAGGGCTTTGCATTGCAAGCAACGTCAAAGGCTAGAGCAAGCAGGTGGGGGCCCAAGGCTTACGTTCAAGCTGCTTTGTTTCTGCAAGCACGTCAGCAACAAGCGGAGGATCCATCGCTGCATAGGGCTGGCGGCAGCGGTGGATCAGATGACCTCGGCTCCAGGGTGGCCCATTACTCTTGAGGCACGCGTGCGCTCTGAAGAGCAGATTCCTTGCGCAATCCAGTTGAACGGATCTGTGTGCTGCTGCAGCACTCACCGTGACCACTGACCACTCACCGTGACCACGGGGGAGGACCACTCACCGTGACCACGGGGGAGGACCACTCACCGTGACCACGGGGGA
>LKMJ01004755.1_pt1 | contig 12794 bp, 10 predicted proteins | sample 643391 | NCBI WGS metagenome assembly LKMJ01 (sample SAMN04112250, study PRJNA286221) | soda lake metagenome | biome: soda lake; feature: Kulunda Steppe; material: water; isolation source: sample PL-Br10 brine of Picturesque Lake | place: Russia: Kulunda steppe | collected 2010-07
GCTGAATCAGTGGTTGTATCAAGTTTGTTTGCTTGTTACATGACGCGATCGGACACAGCAATGTCCTTAAGGCAGGCAAAGCAGAAGAGCTGAAAAACGCTAGGAAAAGGAGAACTGCCAGAAAAGCCAACTATCTAAGAGGCTAAGAGGCTAAGAGAGTACCAAGCGCAGTTGATTCCACCAAACCTAAGTTGCCATACTGGTTGATTCAACTGCAGTTGATTCAACCGGAAAAAAACAGGTCAGCCCATGTTGATTAAACTGTAATTGAATAGACCAAAACAGTTGATTACCCAGTTAAATCAACTGCAGTTGTTTCGCAGCTGAATCAACCATCCAATCAACCACAGTTGAATTAACCAAAAACAATGTGTCAGCCCATGTTGATTCAACTGCAGTTGAATCGACCAAAACAGTTGATTACCCAGTTGATTTAACTGCAATGTTTTGCTGTTGATTCAACCATCAAATCAACCGCAGTTGGAACATCCAGCATTTGTCAGTTGATTTATTGTTGAAACAACCGCAGTTGAATCAACCAAAAACCATGTGTCGGCCCATGTCGATTCAACTGGCTATTTCAACCAGAAAATGATTGATTTACCTGCATTTCAATAGCCCAAACAATTCCGACGGCCCCCAGGCTATTCTGAACGCAACAGCCTCTCAGCCTGGCACTCCCTTAATATACACGCTTGGCACAGCCTTCTCTTTCATCTTCTCTTCTTTCCAACTTGCAAAGTTGAACTTGGAGGCTTGAAGCCGTGGCTCTAGCAGGCTGAGAGAGTTTACGAGCCTTACAGCAAAGGATTGAGTTCGTATGTGAGTGCCTGAACTGCCAGTGTGCAAAAACTTTTAGAACACCACCTTGCTTCTTGTGCCCTTTCCTCTTTAGCTGATTTTGTTTGCAGTCCTGATTGCCTTAAGCTAAGCTGCCCTTATTTGGTTGGCGCAGCTAGCACAGACGTAATGCTATCTTACCAAAACCAACCAAACCAAGTGAGCCGTCGCAAGGACGCTAGTGGCCAAATTGAGTGGGCATTTTGCAGCTGCTCGTCATGGGTGCTTCCTTGAAGGCAGCCTTTCTGAGGGACTCATGCATGTTTCCAGAACACAGTCCTCATCATCCATATTAATCAGATACCAAAATCTTCAGTCAAGAAAAACTGCGTAGGCAGTGAAAGAAACTTTCTTTCACTGCCTCAATTTATCTACTTGGTTGAACCAAGTAGATAAATAGATAAATCTTTGTCAACACAAACTTACAATTAAGGTTCATGGACATTCAATGACGCTTCAGATTGGTGCAAGCTATCCAGAAAGTTAGGTTCGTAGACACATGGAAGCTAGTTGCACCTCTGGTGGAGTGTCTTGTTGCACACAGCAAGTAAACAGCGATCATTCAAGTTAACCACACAGCAACCACGCAAATTAACCACGCAGCAACCATGCAGTAACCTTGCAAACACAACTAGCCACTGTGCATCTTGTTGATTGGCTCATCTAAGCCTTGTACAGGTGGATAGGACCCGTTGTAGGGTCAGCAAAGCAGCTTTTTATAAGGCGATCATCCCAGCCAGCAATGGGAAAGAAGTTGGACACGACCTGCAGGTCACATTAATGGAGATGGCTCATTAAGCGAGCAAGATTTAAAGGTGTACAGAAAGTGTGTCATACAAATCAAGAGCAAAGGCAGTTTTGCCTGACAACTAGTATGCATGCAAAGTTGCCCTCACAATCCTCCTCAACATCTCATATGGATCTCGTTTGGAACAGGGCAAGACATTTAGAATTCCCACTCGCTGCATTGGCAGATGCACCATCTGCTCAGGTATTGGCATATGCGCAAGCATTCATTGAAGGTCTTAGCTAAAGCTAGCCCATCACCCCGAAGCGTTCCAGCTAAGCATGACACCAAAAAATAATTTATCGGCCAGTCTTGCCTAAGATGAAGTGCAGCTCTGACTTAAATGGGGCTTCATGCGAGCTATTATGCATAGGCATGCCTTGACAAGGCCAGATCTACAACTCTTGTCCGACAAGGAGTCCTTACTTCTACTAGAAGTTCTAGTCCTGTGGTCAGCTAGCTGGCATCAAACTTGTGCCTTAAAAAAGAATTCCTAGCATGCAGCTTGCTGCAGCATTGTGTGTTTATGTAATTGATCACACTGCTTGCCATCATTGCCTTCCTTTCTTTTCTTTGTCTCTTGCCTTAGTTCCTGGGCGCAGCGTGGGATGCAAGGCCTGCATGAGCTTTTGGTTTCCCTGCTCGCTGAGGTACCTGACAATCACAAAAAAGTAATGTAAAGGTGACGTACAAGCTGCATCTGTCACAGGCACAGGGCGGCGCAAAGGCCGTGGTGTCACCAGGGCTGGCTGTCATCCAGACGCTCCAGCTTGCAATTGAATTGCATTTAAAATGCTTGAGGTGCAAAGCACAAGCGCAGCTGCACCAACACCAGCAGTGCTCCTCATCAGGTAAGACTATGACACATGATGGCTGTGTTTGATCAAATCATCCGGTTTGAGGGATGCACATGAGGCACATATGGCGCATGCACGTGAGGCACATATGGCGCATGCACGTGAGGCACATATGGCGCATGCATGTGAGGCACACAGCATATGGCGCATGCACGTGAGGCACACAGCAAATGGCGCATGCACGTGAGGCACACAGCATATGGCGCATGCACGTGAGGCACACAGCATATGGCGCATGCATGTGAGGCACACAGCATATGGCGCATGCATGTGAGGCACACAGTACATGGCACATGCACGTGAGGTACACAGCATATGGCGCACGCACGTGAGGCACTCAGCATATGGCGCATGCACGAGAGGCACTCAGCATATGGCGCATGCATGTGAGGCACACAGCTTATGGCACATGCACGTGAGGCACACAGCATATGGCGCATGCACGTGAGGCACACAGCATATGGCAAATGCATGTGAGGCACACACTACCATATGGATTTTGGAGTTAAGGCGCTTAAGAGTAAGAAATCAGTGCACCTCCTACAGGTGCAGACTCTGAGCACCATTCAATAGGGTGGGGTCGCCAGCACCATTCAACAGGGTGAGGTCGCCCCACAACAAAGCCAGCTCACAGCAAGATTGCCAGGACCTACAGCGAGATGATGGTGGCAGCAGACACATCCGCCTCTGCTGCATCCCCTTGAACCATTGTGCACAGCCCTTGCGCTTGTAAGTGTTGTGCAAAAGCATGCCGGGCAGCGGCCACGAGCTCCGGATCCAGCTCATACCTGCACAGTAGAAGTAGACAACCAGGGTATCATTGATCCCAAGATCACCAGTCACCTTACCAGCCCCACCCCATCTTTGAGCGCTGTTCTTCATGAGCCCTTGGAAATTGTATGTCCTCCCGGCAGCTATGCTCATTGACACGGCGTGGGCTTGGCAGGGTTCCATGCTGGCCGACTATCAATCAAGGAAGGGCTTTTGTCACAGCATGGGCATTCCATGCTTGGGAGTGAGTGCACGCTAACATGCTCAAATTGAGGCATTCCACGCTTGCCGATCATTTCGTTGGCTGTTGCCAACAGTGTTGGCGTTTCCCCCCCCGGTCTTTAACCACCCCCAGTAAGTACGGCGCAGCTGACATAGATTGCTCGATTACAGTAGAAACGTCATCATTGCAGACATGCTCTGATGCAACACCCACCCAACAGCTCGTGCTCCTCGTTGGGCAGCTGCTATGAGCTGCGGGCAGTTTTGAAGTGCAGGCATGAGGAATTGACCTATGGGTCAAGTGAGCTGCATGAAGAGAGTGAGTCACTCAGGTGTGAGTAATCTGTGCAGCATCTTCAGCATGCAAGGATTTGTAACCAAGGGCGCCGACAAGCGTGCTCAAGCAAACGCCGGGTGTGGAATGGGTACACCTGCATGGCCTGGTCAGCATAAAACCATCCCGCAATTGATCAATGGCATGGCGACAGGAAAAAACAACTTGGTGTTTCCAATAGGCTTTCCACAAAGTCCAGATGTATGTGGCTCAGATCTCAATTGGAATACCCGGTGGTCAGATGGTTACTAGCTCGACTCATCTTCATGATCCAAAGATTGACCTGGTGCGATCAGATTAAGCCATCCTAGATATTTGACAGCAGGTTTGCATGCAAGAGAGTGAGGACCTACTTAAGCATACAGGAAGGTTAGCCAACCTCAAACAGGATGTACCCAACCAATCAACCTGCCCATACTGTAGACCTGATACGCTCACCTGATGCCTCTTCCAGGCTCATCCACTCAGCAACAAGGACCAGCATGTACATGCCTCAAGTTTGCATGATCAACGAACCATTGCACTCGTTTACCAACACATCCACCTTGCGTCTACAGCTTCTTCCCACACACACAAACGCATGCCCCCCTTCCCCCGATATACACTTGCCCAAATACCCACCACGCGCCCATCTCCTGCACCCATGTCAAACAGCGTATCCCTGGGCCCACACTCCGTGAGTTCCAGCATCCTGGGAGGGAAGCACAGGCATGCTTGCAAAGATGAGGGCACAATCCCCAGCTGATTCAATTGAGCCGTTTGTGCACGCTGCCAGTTGTTCGGCCAGTGTGGGCTTGCTTTTTACCAGCTTTTGCAGGCTGCTTGCCTGCGTTGCACGTGTTGCGTGCCGTGCACAGCCTTGCTGCATGCTCCTGTGTGCGCTTCGAAGGGGATGATGGCACATGAGTGGGGCGGCTCTTTGACAGATTTGTACCTCTTGAAGGACCTAGAGCGTGGACATAGGGCAAGCACCAAGAGCATTGAACCTGAGCGAGGAGTTGCTGAGAACTGAAGATCGTGGACTCTGGGTAAAGATTAGGGGCAAGGACCTGGGATTGGGACTGAGGAGGAAAAAAGCCCATATCTAATGGGCCATATGCCTGCGGCAAGGTACCCCCGAAAAGGCATCAGCACAACACATGCCTGGGGCAAGGACCCAGGGTAAGGGCCCAAGGCAAAAGGGCTTTTGAAGCAAGAAGGCATGAGTGGGAGCAAAGAGGGTGCTGTATGTGGGTCGAACCGAAGGCTGTCGAGATAGGGTGCATGGTGGGTGCTTGCTGGTCTCAATGCCCCCCAATGCATGCAGAGAAGGCAGCACAAGCAGGTTAGGCATCTGATTGCCAGAAGGGGGGAAGTGGAGGCAGCACAAGTAGGGCAGGGATCTGATTGCCTAAGCGGAAAAATGGAGGCAGCAGAAGCAGGGCAGGCATATGATGGCCAACAAAACAAAATGAAGGCAGCGCAAGCAGGGCAGGCGCCTGATTGCCTAAGGGTGGAGAATGAAGCGAAAGAAGCAAGGGTGGTGCCTGGATCTGAAACGGGATGCAGGTGGCTCCCCATGCCAGCGGTGCGTGGGCCTGAGGGGCTAGGGTACCACAATCTGTAATCTTCCTGCCTACCGCTGAACTGTCGAGTGGCTTGAAGGGTAGAACACCTACAACCGCAATTCCAGACTTGTTTTAAGTAAGAGTACACTGCAACCGGCAATTAGCTTTGCTAAGGTATCTGCAAGCTCAATGATGCACACTGCTGGCGCAAAGAAACACAAAGTACACCAGAGAAAGACGCCCAAGAGCCCGAGGGAGAAGGGATAAGAGTCGACCTACCGCAAAGTACTTGGTGGGCAGAAGATACCTTGTCCAACTCTTAGCCAAAACCATTTGCTGTTTTTTTGGCTAAGTCAAGTACATGATCTCATGCACAAATGTACAGAATCAATGGGTCAAGCCAGTTGTAAAGACTCAGTTACATGGGGCTGCTTCATCTTGCTCAATTAGATATTTTGGGCTGTGCAGACAGCATATGCATACAATTAATTTAAAAGAAGATGGAAGGCTGATCACTTAAAAGGATGAAGGGCATCACTAAAAAGAAGACGCCCTTTCAGGTGGGTGGCTGCGTTCAGTGAGCAGTGAGCTAGAATCATGATGCCATATCAGACATGTTTTGGAGACATAGTGGCAGATAACTTGTGCGCTGATGTGCCAGTAATCTGCACCTGCATGTTCCTTATTTGCACAGAGGCACAAGGAGCAGGAAGAGGAGCGCAGAAGGGTGAGTGCCACAGCATTACTACCTGCTCTTATCCATTTAGCCAATACTGTGTTTGTGGTGCAATATGATGCTGCATGGGCGTCAAGGGAGAGCTGATTGACACGGACAAGTGGACGGATCGGTTGCTTGCTTGCCCAAACTTCGCAGAAAGAGGAGGAGGAGGCAGCCAAGGTTTATCAATCCTTCGTAGAATCCTTTCAGTCGGAACCCAAGCGTCCAAAGCCGCAGGACGATGGCAACAACATCAGGGCCTTCGTTCGAGGAGGTCAGCAACCGAGGCTTGAAGTGCACATTTTGATTCAACACCTTTAAACATACACATATGCTCAAAAGCACTTACACACAAGCACAAGCATGTCCATTCTTACAAGTACATGCGTGCGCAAACTCGCACACGGTTGGACCTGCGAGCGCACACGCGCACACGCATGCACAAACACATGCGAACATGCACGTGCGCATGCACACAAACACATGCGCACACATGCACCCACACACAAACGCATGCACACTCAAGCAAGCAGGCGCGCGTGCGCTTACTCATACTTGCACCCACGCACAACACATGCGCACCCAAGCAAGCATGCATGCACACATAGTGATGCACGCATGCACACACATGCTCACATGACCACACAGCCACACAAAATACACGCGCCCACAAGGGAATGCATTACATTACATCTGTGTTAATAACACAAACACGCACAAACACATGGACACATGGATACAAACACTAAGCAGATATGCGCACAAGCTTTTACATAAAATGCAGGCACATACGCGCGCTCACGCACAAACAACAGTCTCTACACGCGTGTTTGGTCCTGCAGGCACTGTCATGCCGGGCCAGCGCCCAGAGGATGGTGGGTTTTTGGCTTCCACAACAACCGGCACCTGCTCTGTCGCTCATTGCTATTTGAACAAAGCTCACGCCGCACTGCTCGTGGTTAGAAGCATTGCTTGCTGGCTCTGTAGAGCCCGCTCAGTGCCTGCATTGTGTTCAAGGCACACTGTTGCACTGCCAGCCATGCAGCGAGGGCACTCATAAAGCCCAGCCAAGCGTGCTTGCTGGTGCTCCATTGCCAAAAGCCTGGCAACTTGCAACTCTATCCTTGATCTTTGCTGGTGCCCATGGCGGAATGTGTGGGGCGAGGTCGAGAACCTGACTGTGCTGATGGCAGGGTTGTGTGGCCAAACAGTGCAGTGGCTTAAATGTCAAGGTAGCCCCGCTTTGTTACAAGAGAGGTGTTTCTTCAGTGTGTCTGCAGTGTGGTTGCAGTGTGTTTACGGTGTGTCTGCAGAGTGTTTGCAGTAGCCACACACTGGTAATGCCCAACGCCACTACCCTGCGGAATGTGTGTCCCCACCCACATGCCCCTCCGCCCTTGCCTGTGCATGTGTTCCCCCTTTTGCAGCGGTGGCCGCAGACCCCAAGCGCCCCTCCCGCTATGTGCCCTCTTTCACCCCTGGCTTGCTGGACAAACCCAAGCCAAAAGCGTTTGATGACGACGAGCCGGATGAGGTGTGCAGGGGTGCTTGTCTGTGTGCTGTATTGTGCTGGGCGGGTGCAGAGGTACCCGCCTGTGTGCTGTGTGTCCCAGCAGCGCTGAGGGGCATGCCTGCGTGTGCCTTGCACTCCTGTGATGTGGCTGTGCATGTGCATGTCGTTGGTGCCAAGCACGTGTGCGCCTGCGCGCTGTCCGTGCTGATAGTGTGGGACTGAGCGCGACGCGACCCTGTGACTACGCGGTAATGCACGTACATGCAGTGCGCGCAGGTGGTGCCGAGGGGCATGCCTCCGCATGGCACTTTAGTCCAGGGATGCCCGCGTGCTCCTCAACCTGCGCTGCTCGATGTGCCCACAGGCGCCGCCCATGCCGCAGCCCAAGAAGCAGGAGAAGGACAAGCCCCGTCAGATCGACCTGATGCTGGAGCGCCTTAAGCAGTGAGTTGCTACAGCTGCCTTGCCGCTGTTGTGCGAGAGCGCCCCATGCGGTGAGCTGCTGCGGTAGCACTGTCGTCGTTGTGCTGGAGCGCCCCATACGCACCTGCATCTTGCCCATGCTTGGCCCATTGGCCCCAAATGGGGCCACAGCCCGCACTTTAGGCAAAGGCTCAAAATGGTCTCAGCTCATCTTGGCAAAGGTTCAGTAAGGGCCGCAGCAGCAGAAGCTAAATAGGGGGCCACCATTTGGCCTAAGCAAAAAGGGGGGCTTCATTCGGCAAAGGCAGAAAAGGGGGCCACAGCTTGGCATATCCAGGCTGGTCATCGGGTGATAATTTGGGGCAGCTCTTTTTTTAATCGACAAATGGCGTCATCCAGTCCCAGATCCAAATTTGAAGAGACCTGACAATGTTCTGTGGGGCCTTGTAAAGTGTGCCTGGGCTCATTGAGCGGCACAGAGGAACAGACTTCCGCCTGGCTTGGTCACTGATCTTGTTGACCTGCAAACGGTGTTGATCAGCCCCGGATCCAAATTACTGGAGTTGACTGTGTTCAGTGTGTTCAGTGTTACCGTGTCGATCATGCCTGGCTTGATTCAGCGGGCTTCCTCCAGGCTTTGGCCACACCACTGCGTTGTGCAGCTGTAGGGGCGCAGCGCAGGGTCAAAGGGATGGGGGCACAGACTAGGTGCGCATGTAAGATATGGGCACAGGCACCGGGCCGTGACGGCATGTATTACTGTACTTATTGAATTTTTTGGCGTGTGGTAGCTTAAGGGGCAGGCACATACTGCCTGCTGGTGAGCGTGTTAGCATGTTTTGGTGCGTGCCAGTGTGCATGTGTGTGTGAGGGAGACGCAGGGGCTGTCGAAGCTGTTGAGACAATTGGTTGCAGTGGCACAGGAGCGAGCGGGGGAAGCATGCATTCTCGTGCCTCTCCCCTGCCTGCGTGTGTGTGCCTGGGGCGCAGGCTGTGTGCCGTGCGCATGCATGTACTCATGCCATGAGCCGTTTCCAGGCCATGAGCACACTGCGAGCCCCACGAGTGTGTGTGCGGTATAGTGTGTACACATGTGCGTGTGCCGCGGGCGTGCCTGGGCAGGGAGCAGCAAGACCGTGAGGAGCGGGAGCGTGCGAGGCGGGAAGGGCGCGCAGGCGCAGGGCCATTTGAGGCGGCGCCTCAGAGCGTGCTTGACGAGATGGGATCCTTTGACAGCGGTGACCCGTACACCACCAACCTGTGAGTGCTTAACACTCACTAGGTGAGCTGTAGGGGCGCAGCGCTTGACGTACGCATTAAAAATGCGCATGTGTGTGTGTGTTATGTGCGTATGTAATTGATGGGTGTGTACGTATAAATGTGATTTTGGGTGTGTGTGTGCGTGTACGTGTGCCAGCCACCTCCTTGACTGGGTGTTGTGTGCCGGGTTCAGGTTGTCGGCTGCCTGGCCTATGCAGCACCTGCATGTAGCAGGTTAGCGCACACACGCACGTGCAAGCGCGCAGAAGCCCACTGGCTGCAGGATGCACGCACACAAGTGCGCGCCCGCTTGCACAGCGTGCACATGCGCCCCCCCACCCCCCGAACACGCCCACACACCCATCCACACATAAGCACACACGCGCGCACATGCGCACACAAACCATCATGCTTGCACACACATGCGCATTTTTAAAGACACACGTGTACACATGCTCACACACAAGCACAATGCTCCTGTGCGCTCAGGTATGTGGGTAACTTGGCCCCTGATGTGGACGAGCCAGTCCTGGTCAAGGAGTTTGGCAGGTGAGCTGTGGAGGGCAGTCAGTCAGAGCACTGGTCACAAAGGATTTGAAAGTGACTAGAAACAGTAAAGGCGCAGGAGCAGGGAGGGGGGCAGGCCAAAGGTAGCAAGCAGGTCTGAGCAGATGTGAAAGGGCGCGGGGTTGGGGATGCAGGGAGCAGATGTCGAAGTGGCGATGGCTGGGGCCCCAGGTTTGGTCGTAGCTGTGAGAAGAAGGGGAGCACTTGAGGAGGGCGGGTTGAAGCGCAGAGGGCAGGCTTAAACGCTGAGGGGGGGTCTGAGCACAGAGGAGCAGAGGCCCATTGTCGGAGAGCCTCGGTTTTGGGAGGGTTAGGATGCATCCACGATGTGTGCATGCGCCCACACGCTCTCCCTCAGGCTTGTGGTCCCCACGCTCTCACACATGCGCATGCGCGTCCCTCACCAGGTTTGGCGCCATTGGCAGCGTGAAGGTCATGTGGCCGCGCGATGAAGAGCAGCGCCGCAAGGGCAGGAACTGCGGCTTTGTGGCGTTCATGGTAGGTGGTGTGTGGTGGCAGGGGGGCCTTGGCGCTGCCGGTGTGTGTGGGTCCTTGGGGAGCTCTTGGCATCTCTGAAGGGCCCTGTGGTGGGTCTGTGGCATGCATGGCAACAGGTGGATGCTGGGGGTGGCGCAAACCAGGCATGGCACCCTCAGTGTGTGCAGCAATCTGGTCGGCTTTTGCGTGGCGCTTGCGCACAACATCTCCAGGCAAAGTGCGCAAGCCCCAGGTTTGTCGCATGCACCTGCGCAAGCATCTGCAGCATCGCGTGTGTGCACGAGCGGGGCAGGAAGAAGCGCTGGGATGCTGGGTGCATGCTGGAATGTGCGCTGGGCATGGTGCGCGACCCGGAGCTGCACAACCTAGTGCCTCAGCCCAAGTGCGCATGTGCTGATGTTTGCATGCATGCCTGCCCTCAACCACTCCCGCGCCCACACGCGCGCAAGCACCGGATAAACACCATGGGCAGCATATGGTCCTGCCTGACCCGTTGTGTCTCCGCACACACGCCTGGCACATGCTCATGCACGCTCGCGCGCACGCCCCCACCCGCCCATGCACGCCCGCAGAAGCGCGAGGACGCGGCGCGCGCGATGGAGGCCATGGATGGCATGATCCTGCACGACTTTGAGCTGCGCATTGGCTGGGGCAAGGCCATGACGCTGCCGCTCACGCCTGTGTGGCCGGGTCCGGGCATGGGCGCCAGCCACAAGAGCGTGCCCTCCGGCCTGCCCAACGCGTATGCCACGCACGCGCTGCCGCGCGACCAGCAGGGTGCGTGGCGCGGGGGCGTGCGTGTGAAGGGAGGAGGGGAACGGGCTGCCTGCTCGCTGCAAGGGGCATGTAGCGGCCCGCCTGCTGCACTTACGCCATGCGCGCACTGGCCCTTGACCAGGAGGGTGTGTGGCAGTGGCAAGCGTGGCAGCGGGGTGCATGGCATCCGCGTTCCACACCTCCGTAGCTGGGGCACATCTGCACAGCCTGGGGGACTGGCTGGAGCGTGCCGGCAGCTGGCCAGGTCTTGCGCAGCATGGCTGGTTCCCTGATAGGCTCCTACGGCAGGCGCTCCTTGCAGCAACGGGAGACCAGCATAGCCGGCTCCTTGACGGGCTCCCATGGCAGGCGCATGAGGAATGCGCTCCTTGCAGCAATGGGAGTCCAGCCAGTGGGAGTGCAGGGAAACACACCGCACACTGAGACAGGCGCCCTTTCTTGCACACACATATGCTGCTGAGGGCATGCTTCCAACGTCCCCAAGCACACGTGCACACGCCGCCCACGCAAGCGCGCGCGCGCACACACACACACATATACACACATGCGCAAACACGCTGCGCCGCGCCTGCCCCCCTCCTCGCAGCGGTCGTGGCCGCGATGGCGAGCGCGCCTGCGTCGGCCGCACACGCGGTGGCAGTGGTGGCCAGCATGATGAACAGCCAGCCCGGCGCAATGCCCTGGTCGTCCGGCGCTGAGCGGCGCGAGCAGGAGCGGGGCCTGCATGACGTAAGTGCTGGCGCTGGGTTGGTATCTTACACGGTTGATGCGCGTGCGTTGTAGCATATGATCAGGAGGGCTTCCATGGGTCTTGCGCAGTGTGCGAGCAGGCAGGCGCAGAGCAGCGCAAGCAGGAGCAGGGCCTGCACAGCGTGAGCGCTGACATGCGCGCGCAGCGGCACGAACAGAGGGGGTGGTGTTGATGTGTCTGGACGCGTGCCTGCATGTGCAATTAAGGAGGGCCCAAGCTCATGGACGTGCCCATCTTGGAGGATTGTGCACGCGGCTGCGTACACGCACACACTTGCATACACAACCACAAATCGACACATGCACACATGTACGCGCACATACACACACACCCGAGCGCGTGCTTGCGCACTCATGCGCAGGGCGTGGGCCCAGACATCGAGGTGCCCATCATAGAGGACCTGCGCGAGCGCTTCATCATCGACTCCCTGGCGCTTTACGTGCTGCGGGATGGGTGCGCCATCGAGCAGGTGTGTTGTATGCACCGCTAAGCATGGCTGAGCATGGCGAGCACCACTGAGCATGTCTTGAGCGTTGCAGTGGGTGCGCCATCAAGCAGGTGTGTTTGCACCGCTGAGCATGGCAAGCATGGCTGAGCATGGCGAGCATGGCTGAGCATGTCTTGTGCATTGCTTTGGGTGCGCCATCAAACAGGTGTGTTTGCACCGCTGAGCATGGCGAGCATGGCTGAGCATGGCAAGCACCACTGAGCATGGCTGAGCATGGCGGTGGGTGCGCCATTGAGCAGGTGTGTTTAAGCACCGCTAAGCGGGCGCGCGCCTGACTCAAGTCTGGTCCCTCTCTCGCCTCCCTCTGCCTCTCCCTTTCTATCCTCCTTCCTCTCCCCTTTCTCCCTTCCTCTCTATATCTTTTTTCCTTCCTCTCGCTCCCTCCCTCCCTCCCTCTCCCTCTCCCAGGCCCACATATAGA
>LKMJ01004756.1_pt1 | contig 12793 bp, 17 predicted proteins | sample 643391 | NCBI WGS metagenome assembly LKMJ01 (sample SAMN04112250, study PRJNA286221) | soda lake metagenome | biome: soda lake; feature: Kulunda Steppe; material: water; isolation source: sample PL-Br10 brine of Picturesque Lake | place: Russia: Kulunda steppe | collected 2010-07
GAGAGAGAGAGAGAGAGAGAGAGAGAGAGAGAGAGGAAGAGGGAGTGGCAAAGTTGTACTGCAAATGGGTGTCAGTTTACGTGGGTGTACAAGCGCCTGCAGACATTTGCATACGTGTGTGCATGCATTTGTGTGCACACATGGGCGGCCTGCCTGCAACCTGTGTGGCCTGACCCCCTGTGTCGTGTGTACCTAATGCGCAGACCGTGGCCAACCTACGGGCCACCACTCTGGACTCAGTGCTGAAGCTCTTGGATCGCCCATCTGTGAGTGAGGCGGGGAGAGCCACGTAACAGACCTAGCGTGCGTGTGGCTTCCCTGTGTGTGGCTACCCTTTCTGTGGCTGTTCTTCCTATCTCATATGCATGTGGCTGCGCTGTGTGCGGGGACTCCCTGCCTGCGTGTGTGACTGCTCTGAATGTGCAGCTCCTTTGTGTGTGCCGCCATGAGGCTGCACCTCCAAATACGTGGTTCTCTTGTGCGTGTGGGTGAGTGCGTGCGTGTCTGTGTGTACGTGTGAGTATGCGTGCATATGTGTGTGCGTGCGTGTGAGCATGCGTGTATGCGTGCTTGGTTGCGCGTGTGTACCTGCATGCGTGCGTGCATGTGTGTGCATGTGTGCATGTGCGTGTCACCGCGCTTGGACGGTGTGGCCATATGCCTGACCGGCGGGGCTCATACTCTCAGGGCTGACAGGGCACTCACATGTGGTGTGAGCGCTCGCGTGCCCCACTGCGCTTGACATTGACAAGGCGCTCACATGTGGTGTGAGCGCTCGTGTGCCCCGCTGCGCTTGACATCGGTTGCAGACAAGGTCCAGGGAGACGTACGCCCTCCAAGCCGATGTCATAGAGCTGCATGAGCGCCTGCGCAAGCTGGACAGCATGGTGGGTGTGGGTGTGGGTGTGGGTGTGGGCGGGCATGCGTGTATGTGCACCCATTGCGCGTGCACGCGCCCACGCGCAGCTGGCATGCTGTTCGGAAGGGTGCAGTCACATGCAGTCGCGCTGCTGCTCCTTCATGCGGCGCAGCTGCGTCAAGTGGGCGCGCTGTGCATGCTGCGTCAAGCTGCATCAAGTGGGTGCGCTGTGCATGCTGCGTCAAGCTGCGTCAAGTGGGTGCGCTGTGCATGCTGCGTCAAGCTGCGTCAAGTGGGCGCGCTGTGCATGCTGCGTCAAGCTGCGTCAAGTGGGCGCGCTGTGCATGCTGCGTCAAGCTGCGTCAAGTGGGCGCGCTGTGCATGCTCGCACACAGATCGGGGCACCTTGGACTCGTTGAGTGGGATGCCGCCAGAGCGGCATTTCAGTGTGAAGCAAAATACAGGGGCCAGCACACAGACAGTTTACTGTAGCCTAAAGAGGTGGGGCGCCAAGGCTCGCTGCACGCAGGCGCAGCGGGCCCAAGCAAGGTGCGCGTGTGCGATTCTACTCCAACCCAACCCGCCCTTTTGCTGCCGCAGTGCTGCTCACCCCATCCTGCACGCGCATCCCACTGACCATGCTCCACCGCCCGCCCTGTCCTGCCCGCAGCTGTTGCGCAGCCCCCAGCCCCCGCGCCCAGCCCCCAACCCACGCGCCCACCCGTTTTTGGCAGGCCGCCAAGCTACGCTGCAGCGCGGGCCCTCCTTGTCCGCGGACTTGGCATGCCCAGCCCGGTCCGCCCCCCTGTTGAACCCCTGGTTCACGCTCTCTGCCGGCCGGGTCTCCTGCAGCGGCGCGGGCGCTAGCCCCGGTATGTCCCCGCGCCCGAGCCAGGGCGCGCTGCTGCCCTCGTCACGCCTGGAGCAGCAGCAGCCGCCGCAGCAGCAACACCAGCACGGCGCGCAGCGGCAGCAGGCCATGGGGCCGCTGCAGCGGCGGCTGGCCGCGTTGGATGCCTGCGGAAGCGGGAGCGGTGGCAGCAGCGGCCGCCTGCACAAGCCGGCTACATCGTCCCCACCCGCTATGACCAGCTTGGAGGTGGCCGGCCCTGAGGCAAGTGTGCATACGTCATTCCTGAGGCAAGCGTGCATATGTCATTCCTGTCACTGTTGCTGAAGTCAGTTTTGGAATGGGGCAATGTGCACAGGGGCTGCTGTGTGTCGTGCAAGTGCACGCGTAGGGTGTGCGCACATGTGTGTGTATGTGTGCGCGCGTGCGATTTGCGCCTGAGAAAGCATGCTGTGCCGGGGCCCGTATGCTTGCAGGCGCAGCCCAAGACCGCGCTTGAAATGGCGCTGCGCTGCCAGCGGGCGGCTGGAAAGGTTAACAGATGGGATGGCACTGGCGCTGCGTCAAAGGTGTGATGTGTGTGTGTGTGCATGTGTGTACGTGTGTTAATTGCATGCATACGTGCGTTTGTGTGTGTGTGCATGTGTGTGCGTGTGTCAACTGCATGCATGTGTGTGCGTGTGTCAACTGCATGCATGCGTGCGCTTGTGTGTGTGCGTGTCTGTGTGTAAATTGCATGGGTGTGTGTGTGCGCGCGTGCGTGTGTCTCTGTGGTGGGGTGTGTTAATTGCATGCATGTGCATGTGTGCGCGTGCATGTGCATGTGCGTGTGCGCGAATGTCCTGTATGTTGGTGCATGCATGCGCTTGTGTGTGTGCGTGTCTGTGTGTTAATTGCATGGGGGTGTGTGTGCATGTGTGTGCGCACACATGCGTGTGTCTCTGTGCTGGGGTGTGTTAATTGCATGCATGTGCGTGTGTGCATGTGCATGTGCATGTGCGTGTGCGCAAATGTCCTGTATGTTGGTGCGTGCGTGCTCCGGTCGTGGCCTCATTTGACGGCACGCACGCACTATGTGATGGCCTAACATTCGGCCTCCACACAGCAGGCGTGTGCGCCGGCCTTGGCCTTGCTTGCCTCCCTGCACCTGCCCCTCTAATCCCGATGAAGCTTTCACTACAGCATGCAGAGGGCAGTTGGTGCGCGCTAACCCTTCTGCCACTTGCTTTGATCTTTTGCTGTAGCTCTCGTGAGTCCAGCGCTCACCCTCAGAGCCTCTGCCCCCTCCTCAGCCCCGGTGCTCCCCTTGTTGCTCTCCCATGCCCCAGTGCTTTCATGTTTTTGGTCGTGCTGCGGCCCTCCTGAGCCCGGCGCTGCCTCAGGCGCCATATGCCGGTGCCGCGCTGCAAGCACTGAGCTAGCCACACCATACCACAGGGGTGTTGCGCTGCACGGGTGCTCTGCACGCCTCGCAGCCTCACAAGCACCACCTCCACCTCATGCCATGGAGTGACCTGGCATGAAAAGGCTGCGCAGAGGCATGGCCCGCGTATGGAGCCGGTTCGGCTGGTGGGCTCTGTTGGCCCTGGATCTGGCCCTCCGCCATGAGCTGTGATTGCGGCATGAGGCAGCCCCGTGCACCTGTGCATCAACGCTTCCTGCAAAGCATGCCTTCACCCAGCTCCTGCCAAGCAGGCTGGAGGGCCTGGGGTTTATAATATAGTGGCGCTTATCATAAGCTGTTCAATTCTTCTTCAGCCGTGCCCACAAAGCCTCACACAGCATTGCAGTGTACAACCCCTTGAGCAGGCGGCCAGCCCACCCGCCAGCCTGCCTGCTCATAGTGGCCGCAACAAAGCCCCACTTGACGTGCCCCACGTCTCCCGCAGGCGCAGCCGCATGCAGTGCCCCCACGCGTCCGCTTCTCTGACGCGGGCGGCCCTGAGCCCGGTCCCAGCAGGCCCAGCCTGCCGGGCCAAGGAGGGCTGCCTGGCCGGCTGTCGGGGCCCGCCCGGCTGCTGGGCGGGCGCGGTACGGGTGGGGAAAGCAGCGGCAATGGGCAGCAGCAGGGCGCGCGCGGTGCTTGCGGGGAGGGCGCAGGCAAGCGGCTGTCATGGCTTGGAGACGATGGCCTGACGGACGGCCAGCACGGGTCGATCTTTGATATCAGGGGGCGGCACAGGGAGGAGCCGGAGGCCCAGGCCCAGATGGGCGGCGTGCCAGCTGCGCAGCCCTCCGTGTTTGCCTCACCATGGGTGGCAGCCCAGTGGAGGTGGGTGGGCAGGCATGGAGCAGCAGACACGGGCAAGGGGCAGGTGCGCGCGCGGGGAGCAGGCGCAGGTGCATGGGTGGGGTTGGGGGGAAGAGGGGTGCTCTGCACACGCTCTAGCTTGGCGCCACCTTGACGTGACTTGAGTCAGATGTTGTCGATGGTTGGGGAAGAAAAAGTTAGCGCACGTGATGTGCCACTTGCTGGGCATTGCTGGGTCAACACCTCAGATGTCAGTGCAGCCGATCAAAGATGAGTGATTTTGCACCTGAAATAAAGTGGGAGAACAAGGTCTCCTGTGGCAGTGCTGCAGGGTGGCATACGTCCACTTCCATGACTGGTGACCACTCAAGCCTTCCTGACTCAACTGCTAACCCTTTAGGGAAACCCCTTGCATACAGTATCGCTATCCCATAATTCCGTCTGTAGGCGCCATATGCACCTACAGGGCGCCTACAGGTCAGGCGCCTACAGGTCAGGCGCCTGTAGGCGTCGATGCCGTAGGCGTCGACCGAGGCACCTACGGCACCCACCTTCGCACCCCCCGCGTCTATGACGCCTACGGCACCCACCTCCGCACCCCCCTGGGACTATGAGCCTGCGGCGCCTACAGCGCCTACAGCACCTACAGGATTTTCTATCACACGTCAAAATCTATAGTGCCTATAGCGCCTGCAGCGCCTATGGCGCCTATGGGCCTTCCACCCTCGCCAGCATACAATTTAATTTACAAAGTGATCTATTTAGATATCAAGTTAAAATAATGTTTATACACAACAAAGCGCGCCCAACACCCATCGCAAAGCCGGGGGGTGCAGGGGGGGACGCAGCCCCCTTGCTTAATATTGATAAAATGTTTCTCGGTTTGTCTGGGCTAGGGCTAGGGCTAGGGCTAGGGGTAGGGGTATGGGCTTGGCCAGGCCTGTAAGCGCCATATGCGTCTTAGACGCCATAGGCGCCATAGTTCAGGGGGTCCCCCAGAAATTCCTGTAGGCGCCGTAGGCGCCATAGACGTCGTAGGCGCGGTAGTTTTGGGGTCCCCTCCAGAAATTCCTGTAGGCGCCGCAGGCGCCATAGACGCCGTAGGCGCTGTAGTCTTGGGGTCCCCTTTAGAAATTCTGTAGGCGCCCTAGGCGCCATAGACGCTGTAGGCGCGGTAGTTTTGGGGTCCCCCCAGACCCCATTCCTGTAGGCACCGTAGGCGCCATAGACGCCATAGGCGCCTTAGTTCCAGGCGTCCAGGTCGACCCAGGCGGGGCTGTAGGCGCCAACTGGTAAGCGCTGTAGTTCCCCGTCATTTTATTTTTTAACAGGCATAGACGAGAACTACAGCTAAAACTTTTGTGTCTTCAGATGGCACTATGGAATAGCAATACTTTCTCACCCCTTGGCACGTGAATGGGCTAAAGGCCTGATTCTGTCAGATCGTGCATCCATTCAATCCATGCTGCATTGTACCATTTTGCTTCTCTTTTGGTGTGCACATACAGGGCGAGCAACAGCTTGTGGTGATGAATTGAGCTTCTTTTAGGGCACACCTTAGCACGATTGCCAGCTAAAGCCTAAAACATCCAGGAGGTACGGAAGTGGCACGGCACAGAGAAACAGTGCAGAGGGCATCAATTTGGGCCTGGTGTTTGTGCCCTTGCAGTCTTACCCAGCTCCCATCGCCCCTTTTCCTGATCTTAGAGAACATACTGTTTCCTCTATGAACACAACTCCAGCACCATAATATCTATGTATCAAATATGTATTCATTGTAGCAACACAGGATCTGAGTCCTTGTGCAGCAAGGAATCTGCAAGTCCTGCTAGTGTGACCCCTGAATTGATTTAAAAGTGGGAAAGTTTCACTCATTGTTGTCACTGCAAAAAGTTTTACCTAGCTTTTGATCATTTTCATTTTAATCATTTACTTCTACTATCAACATTCATTGGCACACTCATGGCTCGCTCAGAATAGTTTGAATGTTAACTGTTACTGTAGCCTGGCTTGTCCTGGATGGAGCAAGCTTCTTACACATGTTTCAAACACGCAGAGGCTATTGTTTTTATTTTTTGTACTGTTAAATGTACTGCTCTGTGGCATTCATGCAATTATCAGTGGAGGTTGTCCGTGGAACTGGATTTGGTCATGGTCGCAGTGATGATGGTGTAACTCGGCATTTCCCAATACCTCGCTTAATTAAACTTTTCTATGTTTGCTATTTTGCTTTCAGTGGTGTTTTAACGGCATCTACTTTTTTGCAAACACCAGTAGCACTCAAGGTTGGGAACCCCAACATGAATAGAAGGGTTTCAATTTTACTGCCTAAGTTAATACAGCTTCCTCTTCTTATGTCATATGGCAGTTGACCTGGTTGCTGTTGTGCTGTTAAAACTAATGGTCGCTATGAGTACTACAGTTGGTTGTCTCCACTGGGCAAGAACTAACTTGCTATGCTATCTGTCTACCCTGGCTAGTTATGGTATGTTGAGCGTGCGTTTATCAGGTTGTTGATTTCAAATTCAATATGCAAGAAATTTTGCAATCAGACAAATTGTAAACCCTTGATTTAGTAAGTAGCTTGGGGGACCAAGACAAACTGCTTCTCAACTATTCAGACGCTGAACTCGGAGTGCAAGGTTCCCTGCCAGGCAGCTCATTTGAATTGTTAGTTGCTGTCAAGAAAGGTCTGGCTACAGCTGGTTGTTGCTTGCTGATTCTTAGCTAGATAAATCAGTCTTGCATGAGAATGGAAGTTCAAGTTCACAACTTGTTTACTCCATGGGTTGTCAGATTCGTCGTCCTTTGAGAAACCTTGGCGTGCCAGATTGTCTAGGCTGGTGTCTGGTGCGGGAGCAGAGAGATTGGGGCAGGGTCTTTGTTCATCAGGTAGGTTAGATTAGGTTACAAAGCTGTACCTGCCAAACGAGGGCAGCTTAGCTGAAGCCAAACAGGCCTGCAACCGAAACCAAAAAAGGCAAGCTACGTTGTGTCCTGAAATCTAGGCACAGCAGTCCAGGTACTCATGCACGTACAAGGCCAGGCCTTTGGTGTCTGCTTGGCTGATAAAGTCTCTTAGCCTGTTTGAGTTTCTAGAGGGGGAGTGGAACAGTTGATGGTGCTTGATGCGCAATTCTGCCAAGTCAGCACTTGGGCAATCTTAGAGGACATGCTCTTCCGAAGATGAGTCATCTTGCACACAGTGCCAGTTGCAGATTCTAAGCTCGTAAGGAACTATGTGTTGTTGTTGCCGGAGACGCTCGACATTCAAGTTGTGACCTGAGAGTCTGAGTCTGGAAAGGGCACGCGAAAGATGATAAGGAATATTGTGTCATAGATATGAAGGCAGAGTTGGTTTGGATGCGCGTTTCTAATCATCCCACCAGCCAGGCTGACTCCCTATGAGCACTCCAAAATGGGTGTGATAAGTCCTCATGATTCTGCTGGATGCATGTGCATCATGTGGGTGAATCTGATCCAGATATTTCCATTCTCGGATTGTTTGCTCACGCAACAGTAGTTCAAAGTCACTCATGTTGATTTTGGAACGGCTCATGATAGCAGAGGCATGCACATCAGTCCCTGGAATTTCGCAGGGAATTTCGTGAAGAGCAGATAAGACTTCATATGTCCAACTTCCTTTTCGGTGAGCCAGCCTTAAATCAGCTTCATTGATCTTGCTCAGCAAGGCATTGTTGCTTGTCAAAAAGCTGTTATATAAGCGAGCAACACAGCGGAACCAGTAGAAGTATAGGGGCAGCTGACCTGTCTCTCTAAGAAGGCAATGTGTGTTCGTGCTTCGTTTTACACCCAACAGTACCTTTAGAAAGGAAACGTGGTGGATGTGGGCTTTGGTTGTAGCAGATGATTTGAATGTCAGAGTCTTTGTAGCCCACACTTGACATCCATAAAGGCCGGCTGAGAGTGCAAAGACTTAAAAGATCCAGAGCATGGCATACTTCCTGTTCTTGATGCTCAACGTTCATCAGGTACTCTTGAATTTTTTGTTCAAAATCTGCATGGATAGTCATTTCCTCTGGTTCCCAGGTGGGGTTCCAGGTCACCACTTTTAGTTCCTCGTTTTCCGCAAAGTGATGCCGAGACTCTTTCTCTGAATCAGTTAGGCAAGCACAAGCCTGGCAGGCCCAGGTTTCAGCTTTTTTAACAAATCATCGGTCTTCGTCTTTGTAACAGCCAAGTCTTAGGAGGCAGGACCAGTGATAAGTGCGGTTGCAGACATCACAGATATACATATCTTCAAAAGCCTCTGCTAGCACCCCGGGACTCCTTTCCTTTCCAATCAGAGCAGATTTTGCAGCAAGCACAATGAATATCAGAGCGTTTTGTGGCAGTCACAGAGGCTTTCTTAAAGCCAGCCACGGTGAAAATGGGGATGGCCCACTTTTCTATGGTCTTAGGGGCCCAGTGGGTGTGGTACTACTTCTGGTAAGTTTTTGGGGAGCTGTTTGAGCCCACTCTTCTTTGTGGTTTGAAAAGTTTGTGGCGGTCAATGAGTTTATAGTTGAGTTCGTGCTTATAGATGGAGGTTATGGCTGTGATGGGCTGCGTGGCTTGGGCCTTGTTCCTTTAATAGTGCCATACTATATTTGCTCTGTCTTGCCCACTGGAAGGCTCAGGTAGAAGAGCTGGGATCGTCATGGAGAGCTTGTCTTGTCCCAGGTATCCTGTACGTGGGCACTTGCTGAGGGGAAGAGGTTGCAACCTCTGCCTCAATTAAGTAGGAGGGGTAGTGAGGTCCTCTGAGTTATCTCTGAAAAGGGGGTTGATGTGTAAGTTGGTTGTTGTGACGTCTAGGTGGTGTTGGAGGATGATGAGGTGTTGTGAATCTGGAACTTGGTTTGAAGGGGTGCCATGCTTTCTGCATTTGCGTTTGGGCTGAGAGGAGGCGCTGATCCTGTCACCCGCAGCACGCTTGGCTAGTCTGCCATTTTGTAGTTGACTTGTGTTCCAACTTCATGCTTTCGCCATCTGCTGAACACAAGGAAAATGGGTGCTCCTAGACTCCAACTTGAAACATCCAGTAGAAATTTTGGATAACATACCCATACAAATGCTAGGAGGCATGCAACTACCTTACCGATTGTACAAGCTGCATGATCAAAATCCTCTCACTCCGCCATACATGGAAAGTCAAGAAAAGGCATTCTGCTTAGTACATGCTTTCAACATGGCCCTAGGAAAGCAACTCATCACAGGAAATTCAGTCCTGTCACGTGCTGAGAATCTGGAGAACTGCCTGAAAGCTAGACTGAATGAAGCTAATATAGCCCAAAATAGGGCCCACTTCCCCCCCAGACTTAATCTACAACAATTTCACTCTCCTACATTAGGAAAGTTCCACTCCTACATTAGGAAATTTCACTCTTCTACATTGGGAAATTTCTCTACTATTATATTAAATCACTTTCTATATCATCAAGAATGGAATATCGAAATGTACTACCTGAAATATGTGAGTCAAGACATGGGCAAATGGGCAAATAACATCAAAAGTTATTGAGGATATAGTGTCAGTCGCTGCCTATAAGGGAGCAGTGATAACGAAAAATCATAGAAACCAGGCCCACGCCTGTACAATAATTAGGACGAGACATATACCGCGAACTGCACTGAGTGGATACTGCTTGACTCTGAACACAGCTGCCCTATTACACTAGACTCGGAAAGAGATTGGTACATGCTATCAGGAAAAATTATCTCCTTACTCAGGCGATATCTGGCAAGTAAATGCTGCGCATGCAGATCTACGTACAGCAGACCCTACAATCCCTTTTGATCCACTAAAGTATGAAGCCTAAACAACCACATCCATAGAAAAAAGATATGCTCAAGCCCTTAATCCATGTGCCTTAACAACCTGCAGAAGAAATATTGTACAGGTTTTACAGAACTTCTACAGCAACAAAACAAACCAGACAAAACCAATAACACATTTACACATTTGCACCCTGAATGTCAGAGGCCTGTATAAAAGCCGCTTGGACATTCAACAAGATCTGTACTGTCACAAACCAGATATATTGGTCCTTACAGAGATAAAGCTATATAACTTAAGAAGAAGGCCTTGGCTAAATGATCTGCTCAAAAACTACAAGAGTTGGTCTTCCCCCAGTGCAACTGGGGGCACTTTGGTTTGTGTCCGGAACGAGCTGACTGTCCTAAACCCAACGAGCCTCATTGAGATGGATACTAATGGACGATTAGTGGCTGTAAAAATAGATGCTCAAAACACACCCCTCCTACTCTTGGGAACATACTGGCCGTCAGGCAGTAGCGAAGAGGGTCTAGAATTGAAAAGAGAACTGCAAGCTCAGATAGTACACTATATAGAAAACAATAGCCAGGCGATCCCAATCGTCCTAGGGGATAAGAACGCCACACTCTATGATGACGATAGATCAAGCTGCCTCCGTTACCCAGCAGATGTTATGTACAGACAGTTTGTCGCTGAAAGCCAACTATCACCCATAGATGCCAAACACGGAAAAATACAGGAAATCAACCTGATTAGACAATGGACACATCAGCAGGTCACGGCTTACTCAGGTAAAAACTTGAACACCCAATACACAAATATATAATACAGTAGAAATGATGATATGCTCCTCCCAGCAAAGATTGCTAGCAGAGTTGCTTTCATAAGCAAGTGTTACCTTGGCTATCAAATCGATTATATACCAATCTATACAACAATCACCACTGACATCCTAAATTGCCAAATTCAAAGACCACAAACAAGCCAGCCCATGACAGGAAACAAAACTAAAGCTCTTGTACGTCCAATCTCTGAAGCTGATCAACTATCCTTCACCAATGCCATCCTTGATCCAGCATACGGATGCTACAAAAATTAGAAGTGATTTAAAGATCACTTTACCCAATTTATGATGAAGCACGAGGATTCCTAACCAATCTTGAAAGCAAAAGCGCCAAGTCCACTTTTAAACTACATGAGCTGGGAAAGATGACTGCAACAGAAGTCGCCGAGGAGCAAGCTCAAGCTATTACAGACTTGTTATATGCTGCCAACAAAGTGTCTCTAGAGGTAATCAATACAACTTCGGCTGGCACAAATACGGGCCAGCACTAAATAAACCGCCCTACAAGTAAAAAGAGACAGAAGCTCACCAAGCAATTGAACACAATAAAATGCCTCAAATCTCATCTCAACTCTGTCACCAGCTCAGCAATGTCCTTTGAAGAACTAGAAGAACAATACTCAGAAAACCATTCCCTCAATTGTGCTGCGCATGACTTGAACAGCTTCATGCCTGAGCACATCGGACAAGGGACTCTACACAAACAAATAAGGAATGCTGAATATCATATCAAGAGGGAGCTAGCCCTTGTAGACACAACACATGCCAAAGAATGCCATCAAATAGAAAGAAAAAAACAGCAAAAGACAATAAATAAAGAACCAAAAAAAGCCCATAAGCAAATTTTTGCAAGTTATCAAGTTATAATCAAGTTATAATCAGAAACGGTCAGGCTTATCAGCCCTCAAAGATCCAAGGACAGGCAACATAACATCTGACCCACAAATGGTAAAGGGTATCATTTATGAGTTTTACAAGCAATCCATGTCAGCTGTCAAACCCAAAACAGGCAAATATCTACCGAATAAAGCACCCCGACATTACCCATGGGAACAAATGCAGGCCCATGATCCATTTGTACTTGAGTCACATATAACAAGGGATGAAAAGGAAGGAACACGAGAGAGACCCTGGCTACACTCCTCAATCATAGACCAAGCTGCATTCCACGAATGCATACGATCATTAGGCAATGATAAGTCCCCAGGCCTCGATGGAGTGGTGAATGAAATACTCACAATGCTGCCACCTATTTTCAGCCAAACAATACACAAGCTTTTTACAATAATGTGGGCTACTGGCTACACCCCGGAAACCTGGAAAACAAGCGAAACAGTCCTCATAGACAAAGAAAAGGGGGATGAGACTGACATTACATCTTTAAGACCTGTAGGATTGGCCGATTCTCTATATAAGCTCTGGACACGCATGGTGACAAACACTTTGTATGAATATGCAGAAGCAAATGGCCTACTAATTAGTAGGCTTATAAGTACCAGCCGGGCGGACTTTAGAAAGCAGAAAGATACAATAAACCAGCTTCAGAATATCATATTGGCCCTAGAAGACGCTAAACTCTTTAAACAAGACATGTACGTGTTGATCGTAGACTTCACCTCTGCGTTTAATACAACAGACCATGACAGGATGCTATGGATCATGTATGACCTAGGCTTCCCCACGGACGCCATAGAGGTAGTTAAGAACCTTTACAAAAATGCGACAACCCAGGTCCGCCTACCCCAAGGAGGGCACACAAAACAAATTCCTGTCGAGAGAGGGACAATACAAGGAGATACTCTGTCCTCCTTTTTGTTCCTCTTGTACATTGAACCACTCCTCAGGTGGCTTCAAGTGGGAGGACGTGGGCACCAGTATTAAAAACCCATCAAGACACAGCATACCTGAAACTGATAAAATTAGCAATGGCTCTTTTGCAGACGACCTCCTATGATTAACTCAAAGACTGTGCGATCTTCACATACAAGCTGGCAAACTCTCAAAATATGCAGATTGGGCAGCCCTCCAAGTGTCAGGTAAGAAAACAAAAGTAACAGGTATTCTACATAAAGCCAAGCAGACCGGCATCTACGGAACGGATCCGAGTCAACATCTAAAAACCCAGCTAAATGAAAAGGTATTTGTTCAAGGACAGCATGCTCAATTCATAAGAGACACGGACCCCTTCAAATACTTAGGCGTCACTCTCA
>LKMJ01004758.1_pt1 | contig 12788 bp, 13 predicted proteins | sample 643391 | NCBI WGS metagenome assembly LKMJ01 (sample SAMN04112250, study PRJNA286221) | soda lake metagenome | biome: soda lake; feature: Kulunda Steppe; material: water; isolation source: sample PL-Br10 brine of Picturesque Lake | place: Russia: Kulunda steppe | collected 2010-07
AAGGATGTCCTGACCCTATTTCACCCACAGAACTCTGTGGGCCTTGGCAGGCCGCAAAGTCCTTCAAGGCCTCTAACATGAGGGCAGGGACTCGGTCCACTACTCCTGGAGCGTGGCTCAGATCAGACACTATGGGTGTTTTCTGTATGGCTGGTGTTCACCAGCAACCTGAACAGTCAAACTACCTGGCTGAAGGTCAAACTTACACTTGTAAACTTGTGTTACTGCTCAATGCAAGGACACAGCCCTAAGTGCCATGCAAAAATACCTGTGTAGATTTTGGGAACTGGCACAGTATGCAATGGCAAGTACGCTCTCACACCCAAACTCAGAATCACAACCTTGCACCCTCAGAATAACCCTGTCGTTCCGAATGTTAATTTTCATCAGAAGGGCCGCTGCCGCTTGTACAATCAGAACATACAACCTACCACCAAGCATTTGGGTCCTGCTTCTTCTATTTAATGGACCTCATCAATTTCCATTACCGATTGATACCCGCACCAGCAAAGTATGCCCACACAGCTCAACCTTTGTGTGATATTGTTTGTACTGCTCGTCATTGGGGTGAGTTGTAAGCAATAATAAGGAAGCACAAAGTGAAGCAGGACACAAAAGGGAGGTATGTGAGTTGAGGCTCTGCCAGCCTGGCATTTGCTGTGCAACGAGGATACAAACTAAAAAAAGACGAGCCGCAAAAGATTTGAGCACAGTTTCAAACCGCAAACAATTTGAGTTCCTGTCAGAGTTTCATCCCACAAATAAGATAATGAGTTGCTTTTGAGGCTTGTTGCACTCTAGATCAAGGGCCATTTCATTCAAATCCCTGCTCAAATGCAAGGATCACTTGTTGTACATCTCAAATTGTGAGCGCTTCTGCTGCGTGCTCTGTGGCCGCCCGCTTCCCCGGCCTTGGTAGCCACTAGACCTTCCACGCCCGTAGCCACCACTGCCACCACCACGGCCTCCATAGCCACCTCCACGGTCATTGCCGCCGCCGCCGCCGCCACCTGACACAGGCACAAAAACGAGCGGGTGAAGTTGAGGCCAGTGCATCCGTGCAAGAGCATGGCTTGGACACTTCGGAGAGGTAGGCTCAAAGCAGGTGTAAAATGGTGGGCATGCTCTTCTAGACGGTCGTTTCTATGAAGGATTGGGCCGTGAATATAGACGGGACAGGTAATTAAGCTATCAAATTTGTGTGAAATCTTTGAAGTTGCCTTACAAAGAGCTGATCAAGTCCGTTCAGCATGCGCTAGTTGACACCAAAGACAGCAATGGGGAGCATCAAACAAGGAGAGGCTGCAAGAAAGCCTTGTCATGATGCACAAATGCACACTGAATTTGACAGAGACAACTTCAAGGCCAATTTGTTTGCTTTCACACCTAGCTTGTGCTTGAGCAACTCCAAACAGCGCTGAGAACACCACAGGGAGCACACACACTGCCCACCTGCATACTGCAATCGTGCGTACTCTTTAGCAGGTAGGGGAGCCGGGTAGTCTACCCCAATTTCTACACCATACCTGCAAGCATACACAGTTCCCCTGAAGGTCAATCAAACTCTCATGGCAGCATCAGGACCCAGGCCAGGTGCACACAATGCAGTGAACCAAACAACAACAAGCCTGCCAAACAATTATTGGAGCAACAGCCATGCAGCAATGGGTACCAGCTGCCTGCGCCAGAGACTTGACATGCCTGCCTTGCAGGGCGGCAGAGACTGCACTTACTGCCGCATCTCCTCTTTGCTCATAAGCCAAGGCTCATGGATTCTTGAGGCCGGGACATTCTTGAGTTCAGGTACCCAAGCACGGATGTAGTCTCCGTTCAGGTCATAGTCCTGATATGGGATGAATCAAATGTCAGCGCAACATTTGGGACTGGGAAATTGCATGTACGCTCTTAATTTCCATGTGCTGAGACTCATGGAGGCCATATGAGGTGCAGGGTTTCCTCCAGACACTCCTTGGCGTCCAAAGCACAAGCCTAGAAATCATCATATGAGAGAGCCAGCCTGAGGTGTAGCACGGAGAGTTGCCTTGGGCTTGACTGCAAGGTAGAGCTCACCTTTGACTGCTTTGTGATGTTGAATGCATTGATGCGTCCGCCTGTCAAGCCTGCAGCTGCGACCCTGCATGTGCATATAGATCAGGTGCATACTGGCATGACGAGGATAGCTTTTGGTTGTGCATCTGCTTCAGTCATAATCTACTCTGAAGATTTAATTGCTTCCCCCAACCCCCACAAAGGCATTAAATCAGGAGGACACTTTTCTTGTTGCACATGCATCAAGCAGATGTGTTTGAGGATTTTACAACAACCTCCCTAACCCCCCTTGTCCCTCACCAGTTCCCCCAATTAGACGTGACATCGTAGTCAAGAAGGAGGCTCTCAAACCAGCAGGCACCCCTGGAGTCAGGAAGCATCAAGAAAGAGGATGCTTACCAAACTGCAGGAGCACGCTAAATAATAATCTGTCCACATCCAGAGCGCCAACACTCAGCGCTGTGGGACAGCTTGCAGTAAATGGACTGCTGCTGCATTTGTCCAGACAATTCAGCACACAGAGGGCTGTCAGGTCCATACATGAGAGCTGTCGTGGGTATGTGTGCAGCTGGAAAGATGCCTGAGTGTCTTTCAGACTATCACTCAAATCTTCAAGCACTGACTCACTTGCGCCAATCCACGCCCAGGTCAAGTATTAAGTGGGAGGCCACATTCTGGCGCCCACGGTTGGACATAAAGCCTGCGGGCGTACAATGAGGGGTTGCATTTGAATATGACAGCCTGTGAGGAAATGCAATGAGGGGTGCAGGGGACTATTAAAGCCTGAAAGGGGGTAGTTTGTAGCTAAAACCTTGAAGAGAGATTCAGCACATTCCTCATTGAGGGGAACACAGTGAGAAGCAGGTTGGATTTGTCACAGGCGCGTGCCATTTTGAACAGGAGAGCGGATGCATTGCATCAAGAAGCCTTCATCGCCCGGCTTGGTAAAATAGACTGGCAACAAAGACTGATGGACGGGCTTCCTTGTAAGTCAGCATCATTGAATGTGTCCTGGGATCTAGCTGTGCTTAGGCGTATGAGACAAAGCAACTGGCACGCGTCTGCTGCCATCCTCTATGGTTTGCAGCAATAAAAAAATTCACGAAACTTGAACATTACATACATGAGATGTAACAGCATGTGGCAACAAAAAATCAAAACTTTTTTTGGCGCAAATCAGTTTTAGTTTGTATGATCTGTGACAGCATGCTGCCAAGCCTCGAGCTTTACTTGCAAATGATGCATGTACTGAGGAGCAAAATATTGCAAGATACATTGAGCAAGTAAGCAACAGAGCAATTCCCCCAAACTGTGCTTACAAAGATGCGCAGTCTGGATGGTGTGGTCAATTGTTCTCCAAGAGCCTCTGCCCACAGGCTTTCCCTGTTCCAAGCTTACTTTCAATGCAGAAATTTCTCCGATGCCAGAACCTCATAACTCAGACATAATTTTCATCGTTTCATAGATATGCAGACTTGGCTAGCATTTACACTACGGGCAATTTTGCCCATATTTACACACATATGCACGCATGCATGTGCACATGCACGCACACAACCTGTGGCTGCAAGCTCTCGCATGTTGGCATCAACCAAGGGCAAGCCCGTCTTTCCCTGGACCCATCGCTCATATCGTTTTGGATCGTTTACCCATGGCAGCTTCTTGCCTGTTAGCAAAGGTCAGCGCAAGTACATTAGGTGCCTGTTGGTCATTTATGTTGTAAAAAGTTGAGGGGCAAGCTGAGTGGTTTGGCAGTAGTTGCTTGCAAATGTTGGAGGAAGGTCCTGCTGGATTTAAAGCATCTTAGATTCAGTGTAAGTTTCAGCTAAGCAGACATCCTTAATGTAATTAGTTATCTTGTGCACATACCTGCCAGCAAGCTTGCATGCGTGTACACGTACATCCAGCTTTCTTTCACACAATGCACACTTCAGAGCTCGTGTTCACTTAGTGAATGGACTCTGGCAAGATGTGTGGCAGAGATCTTTTGATGAAAAACAAAATAACAAACTCACCGATGGTGCCTGTCTCGTAGAAGATCCGATCTTCATGCTTGGCCGCAAAGAAGCGGAAAAAATCACGCCAAATGAGCTCAAAAATTACCCTGGTAGGCAGACAAGACAACGGCCGCGCCAGTAATTCATAATGGCACACATCTCCTTAAAATTCTTGATTGTAGCTAAGGGAGAGCTTGTGTGTGATCCCTGTTTTACATTGCTGAACCTCATTGCACACAACAGTTTCATGTAAAGCCTGCTGGCAACGCCCAGACGTCTTACCAGTAGGTGGACTTGTTGGAGACCCGCTGTGCCTCATACTTCTTGATTTCATGGTAGATCGTGCGCGGGGAGATGCAGCCAGCAGCCAGCCATGGAGCAAACTTGGTTGAGTAGTCCCCGCCAAGCATACCGTTTCTCTGCGGGTGCCATCCAGTGCACAGCCACAACAGGTGGTCGGCGCGCACCTTCTTCCAACGGAAATTATTATGAAGAGACTGCACCCTTCCATGCTGCTGTCCAGGGTTGCAGTTTGAGACGTTCTTGATGCATCAAACATAGCATAGCTTGGCCGCCCCTACCGTGTCGAAGTAAGTTGCAATGAGGTCAGAGTCCCACAGGTAGTACTTGAGGCGTGCCAGAGCGACTGCCTCTCCTCCCTGCGCATGCAACATGGCACAGCCATGAAGGCAATTGTCTTACCTGCATGTGCCCGAAGAGCGCTAGGTGAGAGAGCATGCTTCAAAAGGGCAGGGGTACACACACTATCCAGAGTAGCAAGCTTGTGCCAGATAGACTGATGCTTTGGGAACCAGCTTTCTTGTTATCGATCCAGCCATAAGCTTACACACAAGCGGCTGTTTGTTTTCAGTGGGCCTGGTGCCTGCTTAGCTTGCCATCAAGCACACTGACAAGTGTACATAACACCACACAGCCAACAAACCTGGAATTTTAGCACGGCTTGGGGATGGAATGCAGCGGGCTGGGGAGCACTGCCTTGGGGCCATGGCAGTGTTTCAAAGGAAGGCTCTGCCTGCATGGAGCGTATGCAGGAACAATGCTTGAGTTTTGATGTGATGCTAGGTGCTGACCTCACCTTTCAGATTGGAAGGGCAAGCTTCCAGCACCCTCAGCACTGAAGTTAAATTCAGAAAGGGCTCCACCCTCCCTCACGCTGCACCACATTAAAGTGGATCCAGTGACTGGCTTCTCACGGCCTCGTTGAAGCTTAACGGTAGGTGTGCGTCTCTGTTTAAGGCTTGTGCATGTCATATTGGAGCACAGCAAGGCTGCAGTTACTGCCAATTATGACAACAGCAGACATAAGTGTGGACACCCTTCCGACCATGACCGCCAGAGCTGCGCAACAGAGGGGGCCCTGCATCCTCTGGTGAGGTGTATGCAAGCAATTACCTGCAGCGCAGTCTCCAATAGCACCTCCGCATCTGCAGCATTGCTGTCATGGCTACGAGCAGGCAGTGCGCTGGATGGCACGCGCAGCATGCTGGCAGTAGCAGGGAGGGGCAGAGAACCTTTCGCGGGCGCGGGCAGCGCTGGGCGCACCTGGGAGCCTTTCTCTACCTGCAATCATTGTTGAAGTGCTTGCTGCGCTAAGCATGGTGCGGTGGCCTTGCTCATGATTGTGATGGATGGCAGCTCATGCCTGTGTTCCTCATTGCCAGGATTAGTTACGAGTGCTTCAAAGCTTTGGGTCAAGTGCACATTGACAGGTCGTTAAGTGGACAGCGCGCAAGCAATTTACGCACAAACCCTGCATCTGAAGGCAGCATGCATGCCTGAAATGCTACAGGGTGAGGGGGGGCACTGAGCCATGCTGTCGTCTGTGAACTACGGACTCAATGCACGCATAAATGCAAGGTGCTAGAAACATATGGCATGCTGACGCATGTCAGAGTGCCAGTGCAGGTGAGTACGGTGGCCAGGGTTAGCGCTGGGCTGACGTTTGATGGCACAGGAAGTAGCTTCAGTGTATCAAAAGGCTGCAAAGGAATTCCACACCTCTCTCACAGGCTGAGTGTGGGCAGAGGACCCCCTCACATCCCCTGCTCATGGCCACCCTCACAGTACCCTTGCTCAGTCATTAATGTAGACAGCTTGCCAACATGTAGGCATGCACGCAAAGACAACTGCACGGCTTGACAGTCACACCCTCTCGCCAATTCTGTGTCATGCCCAGCCAATTGCATGCACAGCTCCGCACAGCATGCGTTCTCCGCATATCAGGCAAGCGCTGGCACACAGTTGCTGCCAGGCAGTCGCACCTTCTCCCGGAAAGAAGTGAACCCATCTGGCATGCCTTTGATGCCTCTGGCACCAAGTGGACCCTGGGCTGCCTGCACATTGTGGCAACAAGTTGACATTCTATCAACAACAGAGCCAGGACGAAGTATGCTGTGAGTGGAGTTGCGCTTGGTGTTGGCCACCATCTTGACCTCACATTCAGGCCTTGGGCTTTGTAAATGCATGCATACATACATGCATGCATGCATGCATGCGCGCATTAATACATACATATATATACACACACATACATACACACATTAATACATACATATATATACACACATACATACACACATACATACATACATACATACATACATACATACATACATACACACACACACACACATACATACATACATACATACATACATACATACATGCACGCGCCATGAGCCGGTGAGGCAGGGAGAGCCGCTAGCGGCAACTGACCATGAAACTCCTCCATAATGATATCCTCTTGCGCCATGTATGATCCCCACCATTCCTTGTGGTCAGGGCACCATACGTAAGCATCCACATGCATGGGCCACCTGGACGCTCATGCATGTGCAGCTTGATGGTGCAGAGGATGAATTCACACTGCCACTCCAATTCTTCACCTGCAAGTCGTCCCAGTGGTACAGCGTGTTGCTCCATAGGCGAACCAGTCTTCCCCCCAGCGGCTTCAGAGAGCGTTCGAGCTGCATTGAGCAATGCACCCAGTTTGCTGTTTTGAGGTGTGCTGCCATGGCAGGGCGGCTTGACATGCTTCAGCTACATACTAATCAGCACGCATGCGATTGCATTGCTGAGCTACAGCTTTCGGGCAGCACTTGTGGGGTGACACACACACACACAGAGCACAGCCGGGAGCTACTGTTACTGTCCCGCAGCGCCAGACAGTATGTGCGGTACAGGTATACTGCCCAATTCTGGAGCAAGCTGAATCCCACAGGACACCCAAGCTGGATCCCACAGGACATGCAAGCTGAATCCCACAGGACATGCAAGCTGGATCCCACAGGACATGCAAGCTGAATCCCACAGGACATGCAAGCTGAATCCCACAGGACATGCAAACTGAATCCCACAGGACATGCAAGCTGGATCCCACAGGACTTGCGGGGCTTCATTGCGTGTGCCAATTCAAATGTGCTCAGACATTCCAATTGGGCCTGCCCACAAGGGGCCTGTGGCTTTAGTGAGCCACATGCAGCCTCTATGTGGGCTGGACAGGGTCCTGGAGAGCAGCTCAAATAAGAGCTTGAAGCACCAAGGTTGCATCGGTTGCATGCTCTAAGCAGCAGTCTAACATCCCACGGCGGCCTCAAAGAGGGACTGCAGTGGTGCCACTCAGCTGTGCACGGCAATTGCCACTTCTCAGCTGGTGTGTGTGCAATTGCCCTGCAGTGATTACAGCGACTTCCAGCAATACATCAGATCGCTGGCCAGATCTCCTGCGACAAAGCGCTCTGGCCGCACGTGCATGTGTGCACACTAGGCAGCCTGTGCCTGACCCGTCCGAGAGTACACGCACCCAGCCAAGGTGGAAACATGTGTTAGACTCTGCCGCCTGTTCCTCCCCATATGTTTATTCTGTGTGATCTCGTGCTCATGCACCACACGCATGCACGCACGCACACTCACAACCTACGGCACATGAGCCCCCGTGCTGCCGGAAGGTGCCAAGGACGGGGCTGCACACTCACTGCTGCCTCGACCTTCAGTTCTTCGCTCGTGACCTCCTGGCTGCAGAGCACTAGAGGGACTGATGAGCCTTGGGCCAGCTGCGGGAGCACCACCTCAGGCTTGCCCACCAGGACAAGCAGGTCACTGCCTGTCGTGGCCTTGAGCCGCGCCTTCAGATCTTGCACACTCTGGACCAGGAACCCAGACCTGCAAGAGGCGCAGCAGCACCAGCCCATGAAACCGAATCACAGCACCTGTGCAGCTGGCTGGGCTGCCTGTGACCATGCGACGGGCACCTGAGGGCTCCAGCTACACACACAACAGCCGCATGACAGGGGACTGACCAGCGTGGATGGTGCTGATGCGCCACACACCTGAACACTCCGGTCTTCAGGTCACCGCTCTTCATCAAGGCATAGGTGCGGGGATCAAAAACATAGACGGGGAGCACCTGCTCTTAACAAGGGCAGATTCTGGCGTCAGGGCCTTCCCAGCCAGTCAGTGGATTGAGGATACACATGCTAAGCAGTACTATTGTGCGGCACGCGTGCAAAAAGCAGTATAGGACTTTGAGGCTCTCACCTCATCATATTTCACTGGCCCTTTTCTGCCAGCGCATAGGGATGCAGCCTCGTTGAGCAGGGGGTTGTCCAGGAGGCGCAGGTCATTCCTGGGTGGAAATTGGGCCGCAGTAACACAGAACAGGTGCAGGCCAAGACAACGAGCGGGGCAAGCTGTGATGGCAAGTCATGTTTGAAGAAGACAGCCAGGGTCCTGAAGGCTGACTCAAATGTAGCTGGGCTTCCATTCAGTGGATGTTCCAGGGCACGGACAGTCTTACTTTACATGCCATAAACTCTGCTTCTATCCAACTCCGACTTTGTGCCTTGTGCACCTGTGCTTTGCAAGCCAGCCAATGAACCAAAGCGGCGCGCTGCGCTATGGTCACGCTAGGCTGGTATCCTGGGTTGCACCAACCTGAACCACACAATCAGCCGCCTCTTTGCACTTGCGCCTTGCAATGCACCCTGTCCTTTGTCTGTTGCACCAGCGCTGAGGGAGGCCATCAGCCGTGTGACCACTCGTTTTCTGCCTGCTTGGCAGCGCCTTGGCACGCCACAAGGCACAAAGCTCACGCAGAGGGAGGGCTGCACTCGTGTAGAAAGAGCTCTGCGTTGCAAAGACTCAGAAGGGAGGCATCGGGCTGCCAATCTGCTGGCTGGCTGGAGCCTATTGAGGGTGATGTGCTGAATTGTGGCTGCGGCAGGTCAGAAGATGTCTTTGCGACAAATCTCTCAACAGCACAGGAACAAGCTGTGATGTCTTGTGTTGAATAACGATTGGTCGAGAGGGTAAGGTTCGGCGAGGCTAAAATTAAAGGCAATGAATGTTAACGTAACATCAAGCGTTTTAAGTGGTTAAATGCCAGCCCCTAAAAAACCGCTGTCTGCTGCTGCAGAACAGGTTAAAAGGGCCTCGCTCAGCCTGCATCAGCACAACGCCAGACTCCAAAGGCAGATGGAACAGGAGCTCAGAGATCTGCGGAAGGAGGAAGCTGAGCTAATAAAGAGAGGCTCCAGTCACCCAAATTCTCATCGTGCTCAGCAGGTGCCTCTGACCCATCCAGGCCTAGGCCCTGTTTCAGCTGTTGCAGTCACACTGTGTACATAAGATCTGCAAGAAAAACAGGCCAAATGCTCCTTTATAACAGACTGAAGGTTTCCCGATTGACACGCAGGTAGCTCCAGCTGGAGAGGTACCGAAGCCCTGTCCGCCTCCTAGATCAGGCCAGGAAGACAAATGGCTGCGAGAGATGTTCCAGGCTGTGTTTCCTGACTTGGTAAGCAACTTCTAGTCTCCAAAACATCCATTCTCTAGCTGTACCTTTCCTGAATGCTTTCCTCGATTCCTTCCTTCAGGGCTCCTTTCGAAGCTGGGGCACAGCAACCAAGGTGCGTGCTCTAATTTCTGGGGTGTTTTAAAGAGCTTCACCTTCAAAACCACAGGTTTATGGCATGGGATACCACATTTCAGTCACGTGGTGGATGCTGTAGATGCTCAATCACAGATATAATTTCTTCTGGATCTTTCGCCCTAGAAGTGAAACACGTGTGGATTTGGCTATCTCCGCAGACACCCTGAATCACACGTAGATCATGGCTCTTAAGGAGCCTACTATTAAATCTCAATGAGCTTTGATCAATTGCTGTCATTATTGTAAACATTGTCAACATTATATGTGCTGTGCTTTGTCCGTGTACTAGATGAGTGTGAACAAGTAGGTGAGTGCATTCTGTGTCAGAGGGCAAGCCTTCCTGAGCTTGAAAGGTATCCCAAGGTCACAAAGTGGTGCTCTGCAAGCTTCTGAGCTCATTGTTTTCGTCTTGGCCTTCTGCAAGGAACTGCTGCACAACTCTAAAAGTTGTTGAAAGCTGTTACCATGGTGGAGGTGAGCTGGTGCGCACTAAGATATGACTTTTGTGAGGCTTTTTCCCACACATATCAAGATGCCGCTCATCTAGAGCGCAATTGGAGAGGACAGATGATGGATTGCTGACAGGGCATTGGAGATTAAGCTGAAAGGCTCTGCAACTCTGTCCTGTTCCTTGTTTATTACCATACTTGATACATGTACAAATAGTTTGGAGTTGAAAGTTTTTAATTTGTATTCTGTCCAGTGCTTGCACAGGCTTTGAGCGCAAGCCAGCATGTTCAGAAGTGCATCAGAGGCTTGCCTACCACTTTGTGGCCTTGCTTGGACGCATGTGCAAAGTCTCAATTCACCCGTACCTAGACGCTTCTTACATTGCTTTTTTTGTTTGTTGGCCCTAGGTGGCTGCTTCCTCGGCATCCTTATCGCTGTCCCTGGCTTTTGCTGGGGCAATCTGGTACATGAGCACAAGGTGCGCAGAGAGAGTAAGCTTATCACATGCGCAGGGTCAGGCTGTTGCTCATTGCAAAATACAAAGATGTGTTTGCAACTACCCCATGTGTTATGCTTGCTTTTTTCGCTGCATATGTGTGCAAGTGCTTGCGCGCGTCCGCGTGGTGTGTGTTTCCATGTGCGCTTATGGCGACTGCTGTCTCCGAGTTGGATTTCCGAAAGGTTGCAGCTTGTTTCCCTGTATTGCAAATCCGCAAGGATTCTATAATAGCTGCGTGCCACCAGGGGAGCAGTCTCTTTTCCTGCTGATCATTACCTTGCACATACACCCTGGAGATCGATCAGTGTGATTGTTGTGCACTCCAAGTAACAAGCTTGCTGGCATTGGGGTCCATTAACTTCCATGTCGTCCCTTTGTATTCCCTGGCAGATCTGATGCTGGCAGTACATGCTTACTAAGTCACCTGCTGTTCGGTAATCTTGCTATATCTTGACAGATTTATTGCTTCATAAACTTCCCCTTGGTAACCTTCCCTCTGGTTAGGTTGCAAGGCTCCATACAGAGTCCGCAGGACTGTGTAACCTGCGCATAGCTGATACCTGGCCTCCGTCCATGTAATGCCTCCAAATGTACCTGGAGTTATCCATAAATGCACAATAACTCTCATCATTGGTCCTCTATCAGCTTCATGTAACACAAATTATCTTGTTTAGCTTCTGTTTTAGGAGCAAGCCTGCCTGCTTTACAAGTTAGGAGCAAGCCCGCCTACCTTAGCACTGAGCTAGTGGCTCTTTCAGAGGTCCCAAATTTTGCCCTGTCAAATGTGTCAGAAGATGTGCCTTCACGATAAACGTTGATCACCTTTGAGCTACGCAAAACTTTTCTCCTCATCCCCATCATCACAACAGATGTCCACTTTTACCAGAACCACTTATGCTTATGGAGCTTCCACTTTGATGTATCTTTTTGGTCCAGGCACTACCCTGCATTACACATGTATACATATAAACATATGTATTTACTGGTGCCTATCTAGGTGCAGGCTCAGGTTGCGCCTGAACAGCTCCAGCTAATCTGCCCTCGTTTTGGCAGGTACAGCTAACTGACCCTTCAAGTTGCCTATCTTTCTTATCTTCTGGATTGGAGTCGTTTGCCTACCACTGTTTGCAGGTATGAGGAGGCACAAGCACCTCAAGGACATCAGAAGCCTGAGGGTTGACCAGAAAAAATGGTGTGGTGGACTGGCTGCAGACAGCGACAGTGTACACTACTTAGTTAGCAGAGTCTGCTTAGCAAACAACAGGTTGCTCGAGGTGAGACTGCAATCTCTAATACCCATATTCTTCCCTTCTCTCTCTCTCTCTCTCTCTCTCTCTCTCTCTCTGTGTGTGCTTAGCCTGCAGACAGGCAAAGTCAGCGCTCCATGCAGCTGCTGTTGGATGTACTCACACTGGACTGAATGGCTTGGACTGGATGACACTGCCACACCTGTTGGCACCCCCCCCCAAGGAGTATCTACTCCATAGGCAATTCTAGTTTCCAGACACTACCTTTCTTCTTGAGTTTGCGCCTCTTTAGATCAGGCCCAGGTTGCAGGCCTTCTAGATTTTAGCTCAGTTGCCCTCGTTCAGCGAATACAGCTATGTAACCTATCCTAACCTCCTCCATAGGCACTCTCATAAGGTCAGCCTAACAACCAGGCTGGCGGTCAACACTAATACGTCAATTTACAAGGTCACTAGAGGTAAACTCATTCAAATTGAGAGCCTACGCTCGAAGGAAGTCGTTGACTGTCAACACATTGAAATCTGAGGTGATGTGCTTCAATTCCAGGTCTGATAACTTGCCCCCACTTTACTTTGATGGTACGCAGCTCCCCTAC
>LKMJ01004760.1_pt1 | contig 12788 bp, 21 predicted proteins | sample 643391 | NCBI WGS metagenome assembly LKMJ01 (sample SAMN04112250, study PRJNA286221) | soda lake metagenome | biome: soda lake; feature: Kulunda Steppe; material: water; isolation source: sample PL-Br10 brine of Picturesque Lake | place: Russia: Kulunda steppe | collected 2010-07
ACACACACACATACACACACACACACACACACACACACACACACACACACACGCAGGCCCCGGCGACTGGTCCCCGAACAGTGTGGGCATCAAGATCAATGGCAAGGATCTGAAGCTCGTCTGCAGCGGCCACCAGTTTGCGGTTTGGGAGGCCCAGAAGCCCTAAGGCGGGCAGCAGGCACTGAGGCAGGGGTGGAGGGATGGGGTCAAGACTGCAGCTGCCAGTGGAAGCCACTTGGTCGTGCGGCTGGTGACGCGATGCCGCGATGCAGTGCAGGCATTACAGCACTGATACACCCTCCGTGCCTTGCACTGAGCGCTGCCCATGCATGCAACTTTGCCAGGGCCTCCTTACCATAAGCTCATGCGAGCTCCTGTATGCTATAGGTCTGGTGGTGGTGCTGATGCTGGTGCTGATGGTTGTGGTGGTGGTAGTGGTGGTTATGGTGGTGGAGGCAAAAGGTTGATCTGTGAGGGCCCGTGTTCCCCCCCTCCAGGGCCCTGGCTACCCCGTTTGCGTGCGCGCGCTTGTGCGTGCATGCGTGCGTGCATATGTAGTGTGCCCATTGTGTGTGCCCAATAACTTGCTTCGCGACATCTGCAAACTACGGAAGGGGGGAGGCTGTGCTTAGGTGTGGATCCTACGCGTGTGTGTGTCTGTCGGTGTGGCACATGCTTGGGCCGATCACAGCCCCGGCAGTGGCAGGCCGTGTGTGTGTGCGCACTGAGCATGCACAAGGAAGCGCGCCCACAAAGGTGCAGGTGCACGCATGTGGATAGTGACGCCACAACCGCAAGGTTGGAGTGTGAATAGTATTATAACCTGGACAGAGGAATCTCACGCACCCGTGGGGGCGCTGCTTGCGCTAAAAATCAGGACGACGCTTGTGTGCTTAGCTTGTAGTATTATGACCATACAGTTGCAGAGGTGGTGTGCCGGTGCTCCAGGACCAGCACAAACCTCCCCTCCTGTCTCCGCGCGCCCTGCTGCACAGCTTGCACACACATATGGTGCGTGGGTGCTGTGCTGCCAGGGCTGCGTGCTGCGCCATGGGCGCATGTATATGAGCCTATCTAAAAATGAGCCCTGTCGCTGTGAGAGGCAGGACAGACAGGGCACGAGTGACAGCCATTCTTTCTAGGGCAGGTAGATCTTGAGTGTGAGCTCCCCGCTGTCGGGACGGCAAGCAGCAAAAGCACAGGTCTTGCAGCTTGATGGATTTGTGTGCACGCAAGGGTGTGTGTTTGTGCTTCTTGTGATTCTATAGCATGCCTGCTGGTGTGTGCACTGCTTCTCTGCTGCGATAAAAACACTGTACTGCACTGCTGAAGTCTGCTGACCATAGTTAACATGCTGCCATGTTGACGCTCAAGCCGGTAGCCTCTGTGTATGCCATTGTCATGGCCGACCTAAAACTATCCAACATTGCTGCTGCCAACAGTGCATTGTGATAAGTAGTCGGAGGTGTTACCTATTGATGATTGATGCGACTGATCCTATTCTTAAGGTGCTCTGCCCGTGCCCCCTTGGAATCAGGCATGCCCTTTGCGCTTTTTACTATTGTGTAACAGGACATACAAGCATATCGTCTGGGTCCTGGAACCAGTCGTTGCACCTCCTAGAAATTAATGCTGGCATTATGCAATGATTGCTGGCAGCAATGGTGCGCACATCCTGCTAGTAGGTGACGCTGAAGGGTCTCGAATAGGAGGAAGCTTACGCTGGGGGCCCCCCATAGTAAAACGTATGCATAGTATCTGGGATAGTGTGCCGTACGGAAAGAGTTCGAGAAACTAAGAGACAGACCACTCCTTTGAGGAGTGCTCCCAGTGTACTGTTCAGCTTACATGAGGCTTCTTGGTAACTTTATTCAAGCTGATGGATAGCAACTTTAGGAATAACCAATCTGTGTCGCCTGCCAGGCTTGCCAGTTGCAGGTTAGGTAAGTTACCATGGGTTTAGACCTTCAGCCAGATGGGTTGGTTAGGTTAGGCCAGATGGGTTGACTGCTGGGCTTGCTGGACACTGTCCACAGTGGCACTGCCGGCCCGACCAAAAAATCCATAGTCTCAGAAAGAAAAAGGAATGATTTGTATGTCTGCTTCAAGAGAAACAATTTCACATCATGTGAAATGATCCTCAGCTCCAATGTTGTCAAAATAAAAAGCGCCTGTGTCTCCAATGTAAGTCCTACCAGTACAATCAGCAAATTGTTCTTCGAATCTCCTCAAATAGCACATTTAAGCAGGGGCATAAAAAAGGACATGCTTTTCGTCCTGGACATCATGCAAGTCACGTTTGTCCCAGAGCCTATTGTGGATTTGCCAACAACTGGTTTCAGCTTGCCGGTTGTAGAGGTCTTGACCATCGTACGTAATTCATTACATCATGTAATTTACATGGCTGCTGGTCATTTATTAGTGATTCAACGTATGACACTATCAGAAGTAAAGCACATTTAGCAAGAGTTCTCCGCGACGTGCCAGTGCATGCTTGCAAAGAACAGAAAACTACACTGGCAGTTAAACTCCCTGCTTCCATTAAGGAAGAGAAGACAGAAGCATTGGCCCAAACTTGGGCCCCAAAGAGCCATGGGCTCCTCCACCTGGAAGAAAGGAAGAACTAATGAGAAGCTAGAGGATAACAAGCAGCCCCATGCTCCAGATCAAGACTTCGAGAGCAACTATTTTTCAAAAGCGCGTCTGTGCGTATTCTCTATTTGAAACAGAGCAAGCATGTTATTCAGAGCAGTCTTACGGGCATTTTGTGTATCAAGGCCGGGCTCTTTAAGACAGTGTGAAGTATTAGAGGTATAGATAGTACCTTTCACACCAAGAATGATGGTGTGAAGGATGATTCTTTTAGCCCTCAAACGCTTGCAGACTCTCATGCTGTTCACCAGAGGCCTCCAATTGGTGTCACACCAACTAATGGTCCAGGCCATGTACTCTTCATACTGTGTTGTCTGGCGATACCAGATGTAAAGAATGCTATAAGAAGGGTCTTTTATGGGCTGGCCGGGGAACGATCCCAGTTAATGAAGTGGCCCGACCCCAGTCCAGCCCGAAGCCTGAGCCTGGTGGTTGGGTACGTTGTTGGAGGTGATCTTGTGATCAAGGAAAGCTTGGTTTCGTTACATCTGGTACGAGCCTGAGATCACAAGCCTAAAATCCTCACCAACCAAGTGCCTGAAATTGCCTTGTAAAAGCCTGCAATGGATTGAATCAACATGCCTTAAAGCTTTCGCCTTGCCTTAGGACGTACTACAGCTTGAGCCTTGCGCTTTCTTTCTTTTCTTTTTGTTGTCACGACAAATTGTAGTCAGCGATGAATTGTAGTCAGAGTGCTTGAGTTAGATGGTGGGGGTTATGTATGAGGTGTTTTCCTAGTTTAGCTCTTTTAAATCCCCCTTGCGTCCCTGGATAATATTCACTGAATATTGGTGGCACCATTTCTTGCACAGACCTGCACAGATACACCGCGCTTCTGAACATTGAGCTTCAATCCTGCTTTTTCTTGCTTTATTTTGCTGAATGTGGGGGGGGGTTGGCTTGTGTATCTGAGATGGTAATTCACCAATGGCGGTGATTTGGCGTGACATTGTAAGTCATCAACCAAGCCGCCATTGTTGGACATGCACACTGTGAAAGAAACGTTGCAAGAACTTATTGAAAGAACAAAGGAATCTTTCCTTCAGGGGCCCTCGTGGCATGAGGAGAGGCACATGTCCGCTCCAGGTACCAGGCAATCCTGCACCAGCCAACGAATTGGTAAATTATTACTAATGCTAGGTTCATCCATAGGCGGTGTGGGCCAGGATGCCTTGACTGAATTATAAGTTATGCAACGAAGAACTAGTTGCATATTAGCTTCTAGCTCATACTATCTAATAAGTTAGTAGAGTAATGAAGAAGCCTGGAGCATTCAATGCTCCAGTTGCAAACCATGCAACCCTCAGCACGAGGCTGCGCATGGACATGTGTAGGCAATTGGTGTATTGGTCAGTGTTATTAAGTTGCTGGCAGGAGAATTGCAGCTGTTTGGGGTTTGTAGTAAACCTTCCAGAAGGCAAAGGGATGTCACGCTGAGAGACTGCTGCATCCAAACCTGGTATTTGGGCAAATAAGGTGTGTGGACTGGCCGCCTAACCGCTGTCAGCTGCGGCAGCTGACAGCGACAGTGTTCACCAAGCAGACAACAGGTTTCTCGCGAAGAGACTGCAGAGTCTCTGATAGCCTTGTCCTTACCGGGAAGGCCCTTCACCTTCTCTTTCTGTTCAGCCTGCCAGTAGTGCCACAGTCTGTGCCAGTAGTGCCACAGGTCTGCGGCCGACAGCCTGCCTGAGGCAGCATGTTCAGCCTGCCTGAGGCAAGGTCAGTTTTGTATGCAGCTGCTGTCGGACATACTCACACTGGATGGGTGGACTGGACTGGACTGGATGGCGCTGCCACGCCTGTTGCCCCCCCAGGGCTAGAGGGCTCTACTCCCTCGCGTAGATCTTACTTAATAGTCCTCGCGTAGATCTTACTTAATAGTTCAAGGTTGCAAGGAGCAAACAAGGTCTTACAGCAAGTTCATCTTTGATGTGCTCAAATAAGCTACGAAAGCTGAACTCACGACATGATCAAATACTCCATCAACTGACTTAACCAATCTCCGACTCACAATACAGCACAAATCTGGCACTGCACTAATCTGGCGTGACAGGGGAAAGAGGAGAAAACTGAGGAGACGAGGGGGGCCTTATCTAGCCTTGCAATGTGTCACTCTTGACAGTATTGCAAACACATCACAGCCTACCTGTGCAGGCCTCCCCATGATCTGCCCGGCCAAGATCAACCTGCCCACGTGTACAAGATCACTCCACCCATGACTCAAGCGGGTTACCCAACCCCAGCTCCTCCAGCCGAGATGCCAGGAAGGGTCCCACCTTGCTGGCATCCTCCAGGTCAGCAGCCTCTGGCAACACCAGCAGGCAGTGCGCCTGGAACTCAGGGTCGCGCTCAAACAGAGTCTGCAGAGGTGAGCGCCCACACAAGAATGGGAGCAGGTTGCGAGTTCTTGCATTTGCCTGTGCGTGTGATGAAGTGGTTGTGTATGTGTGCAGTCACAGCAAAGTGCCACAACAGCGGCGTATGCATGTGCGCGCCCAACAAGACACATGACGCTCTGCAAATACTTACACACATGCGCACAAAAAATGTGCAGGTCTGGCCGATGCCAAACACCCAGCCGGAGTGGCTACATTCAAACCAGGTATAATTATGTTTGCACACCTAAGCCAACCAGCAAAACCAGATGCTGCTGCTGCTGCTGCTGCTTATGGATACAGTGCCTGTGCAGCAACCCTGCAAGCGCATATGGTGTGAGCTGTTCACCAGCCCGACTGCCCCACCTGCCTGCTCCGCTTGCCTGCCCCACCGCCCGCTTCACTTGCCCGTGTGGCTGGCTGCCCGTCTGCTTCACTTGCCGATCTGCCTGCATGTCTGCCTGTCTGCCTGTCTGCCTGCCTGCCTGTCTGCCTGTGCCAATCTGTCTGCCTGCCAGTGCCGATCTGTCTGCCTACCTGCCTGTGCCGGCCTGCCTGCCTCCACACCCACCTGCAGGCTCCACACAATCTTGTCGCGCCGCACTGTCTCGCCCGCCACAAGGGCATCAAGCGTCTCGCTGGCGCGCTTGAGCGCAATGCTATCCTGCAGGAAGCACAGACGCAGCCACGGCTTGAGCAAAATGGGGATGGAGGCACGCACACGTAGAGGAGTGCACACAAAGGAGCATGAGGATGGAGGCGCAAAACACAGCAATGATCTTTGGAATTCACACCTGCCTGGCGTCCCCATTGCGCAAGTAGCCAGAGCCACTTGGGGTGCAAGTGCATGGCAAACATGCAGCCATGCATGCTGGTGCACATTGAGTGCGCAGGCATGAATGGGAGCCCCCCCCCTGCCCCCCACCTCCAGCTCCTTGATCTGCTGTGGCCAGATGCCCAGCTCAGGGTGGTAGTCGAAGTAGTCGTACAGCTTGCTCATGGAAGCATCCACCCACTTAGGCTCGTCGTCTGGCTGGAAGTCAAACATGATGCTGTGAGTGGGGGGCAACGGCGTGCGATCAGTCTTTCAGTTGTGACTCACATCTATCTGAGCGTAACTTACCCAAAGTTACTGCAGGTTGGAGCAGGAGAGGCATGGCGGTGCTGCAGATGGCGAAGCAGATGGTGGGCCCTAAAATCCTGCAGGTGGTGCTCAATTGGGCTCGCGCAAACACCACATGTCTGACCATGTCTAGCCATGCACCCAGCTCCCGTGCACCCCATGCACCAGCTGTCTGACCATGTCTAGCCATGCACCCAGCTGTCTGACAATGTCTGGCCATGCACCCAACTGGGTTGCCGTCAGGGTTGCAGGTGCTGGGGGTGCGCAAGTGCACGCACGCTCAGGGGCCTATCCAGCTGGAGTCTCTGGGCCTCTGGCTGCAGCCGCTGAATGCAGCGTTTTTTACAATCTATCTTGGATTATTGACAAGAGTGAGGTGCATCTTGGATTTTTAACGAGTGAGGCATGTCGGGTTCTGACAAAAGTGGGCAAGCCGCGGATTTTGACAAGAGCGACTTGATGTTTAAAGGCACGCCTTGAATTTGTGCGGCTGCAACAGCGCCTCTTAAGACATGCCCTTTTTGCCTGCCCTGCCAAACAGACGTTCACCCCGACTTTTGCAGCTTCAGTGACAAGTGACCATGCAAGGACGAGCGACCATGCACGGACGGGGACAAGCCACCATGCATGGACAGGGACAAGCGGCCATCCATGCATGGACGGAGTCGCGCAATGGCAGGTGCATTGAGCCTGTGTGGTTGCAGTCATGGGCGCACGCATGCATTCAACCACACATTGCCAGAACTCAGTCTACAGCAGCCTGCAAATTCCTTCCTAATCGGCAGCCACAGTTGCTAGCATGCAATGCTCATGCCGTTGCTGCGCCAGTACTGCTCCATCTCACAGCCTAAGCCACCCCAAAGACTGCTTTTTGAGACTGCCCTTAACGACTACCCTCAGGAAGGCCATGAAATCAGGGCAGCGTTGCTGGCCCCAATGCTGTCGCTGCTGGTGATGTCTGCTTTAGCCCTGTGGCACACGGGGTCAACTTCTCAACCAGACCTAGCTTCGGAGAGAAGAGCCATGACAACCTTCCTGCCGCGCGACAAGATAATGGATCGTGAAGCAATGCTTCTGGAAAAAGGTCATTATCTCCCAATCCTATACCTTATCACATGACAGGGAGGTCAACACAGCTTTTCCTTCACGTAAGTCCCTCAGTAAGACCGAGTTCAACATATGTTGTACGCGGGCGTCTTAAGCCCTGAGCACCAAGCGCTTATAGAGACAAGAAGGTCAGAACAGGGGGTGCAGCTGCCTGGCAGCATGCATTGTCCAAGTATCAATGGGGAGGCACATTCTTGTTTCGGACGCTTTCTCTGTTCGTGGTTGTGCAATGGTCGTTGCTATCACTGAAGCTGGCGCTGCCTTGTCTGGTGATAGGACAGTGACAGAGGAGAGGGCAGCGGACTCGAGTGATGCGACAGTTACACATGGACTGCAGTGGTGCAATATGGACTGACTAGGGCAGCGAACTGCCTGTTGTGAGTGCAGATGCATGCGTGTTGACAGTTTGAGCTGCTTATCCGCAAGTGACGTACGAACATTGGCACACATGAAATGCATTTGACCTTCAAAATTGACCATTGGACATGATATCCTAGAGATCCGACTGCATCAGCCACACCCCTTGCTTTCCGCCCTGACTGCTTCACACCTGCGCATGTAGTCCGCTGCCCATTCAGGGTTGAAAGCAGCCTCAAGCACCGCAGTCGTCTTCTTGTTGGCCAGCTGGTTGTCCACAAATCTGCGCAGGTTGGCAAGTTACCGCGTTGCACAAGTCAGAGCTGAGCACTTGTCTTCTTGGCCAGCTGAGTGTCAACACAACAGGGGTGAGGAGTGGCAGAGGTGAGGGCATTTCCCATTTGCACAGCCATGCCTTCATACGAAGATCGCAAGGGGTGGCGAAAGTAAGTGCACGTCCCTGTTGGGCAGCCAAGCCTTGACTTTAAGGCGGCAAGGTTTAGCGGGAATGAGGGCATTCCACTGCCGGGCTGCCAAATTTCCACACTAAGATAGCAAGGGGCGGCGGAGGAAAGAACATCGACATCTTGAGCAGCCGAGCCTCCATAAGGACAAGGGGAGCAAGGGGCAGTGAAGGTGTGGGGGCGCTGCCCCGCGGTCAGAGCACCAGATTTGCCTGCCTGCTTGACTTTCAAGCAAACATGTACGCTCACTGCAAGTATGACAGGGCTTGCCTGTGGAATTGGCATCCACCTGGCAGGGAACATAACATGGGAGTGTTCACACATGCCGACCAGACTGTACAAAAGGCAATGTCTCATAGGGATGGGTAAACAGGGTCTGATCAAAATGCCAGAGAGGCTCTATAGAGGCTCAAATAGGCTCTTTACAGGCTCTACAGAGCCTCGATGAGGGTTTGCCAAACCCCATTTACCCATCCCTAGCAAAGAGCTTTCCTGGTCGCTCCAGGGTTGTGTGCCATATGCTACTGGTTCCTCGCAACACTACACACTGCGGACCTAGGAAGCCCTCCTCCAAGCCTTCCTCAGAAAAGCCAACGGTAGGGAGCAAGGGGACCCCACACACCGTATGCACACAGCACCCAAAACTGCATGAGCTCATCGCAGACACACAGACACGTTCAATGCGGTGCTTCCAATTCAATTCTGGTTCATCGCTACAGAGGATTGCTCCAGGACCGCCACCCCTTTCCTTCCCCCACAACTCTTCTGGCCTCCACCCAGCCCCCACCACGCACACAGCTCGCAGCCCTCAACAGGGCTTTTGCCTTTCGCGCCCTGCCTTCTCCTGCACACACCCTTTGCAGCCCTCAACAAGGCTTCCGCCCTTCACGACCCCATCCTCTCGCACACCTCTCACAGCCCCCAACACTGCTGCCGCCCTCCGCGCCCTGTGTCCCTCTGCGCGCACCTCTTGTGGCCCTCCAGCAGCTCTGCCCGGCGCGCAAGGTCGCGCGGCGAGGTTTGCGGGACTGGGTCCACACGCTGGCATAGCAGCATGTGCGCGCGGTGCAGCGCGACTGCATACTGCAGGAAGCCTGCCAACTCAGCGGGCGTCTGCGTGCAGGCGGGGCAGCAGTGTTTTGTGTGCACGTACGCGCGCATGTCAATACACAACAACTCGTGCTTGCACACATCCACACATGCTGCACACGCCTCAAGCCTGTTCACAAACACAAGCATTGCATTGACATGCGCTTGAATGCCTCCACACATAAGCATACACGCACCCATCCTCTCGCGCACGCGTGCACCTACACGTGCATGTGTACCTATACGATCCACGCATGTGCACGCACCTGCGGCTGGATACACACGCATGCTGGGCTGAAGATGTTCTTCCCCCAGTCAGGGATGCGGCGCTGCCGTAGCGCGTCCGTCAGGAACTTCTCCTGCAGCTCCTGCATGGTCTGCGCACACACAAGCACACGCGCGCAGAGCGAGGCGCGCAGCACAGGTGGGTGCAACTGCAAGTGTGTGCGTGTGTGTGCGTGTGTGTGTGTGCCGCACAGTCAGCGAACAAGTGGCCCGGTGCCTCAAGCGAGCAGAAGGGCGTCTATGAGGGAGTGCATAGAGCGGTGCTGAGGCAGAGGACCCATGCCAGAGGGCAAGGGAGTGCCAACGGTGGGTCAGTCCGGGCATATGGCATGGTGGGTCAGTCCGGGCATATGGCATGGGACCCATGGAAGGTGAGGGGAAGAAGGGGGCATAAGGCTTGGGACCGAGGGGAGGTGAGGGGAGGGGGGGGGCATGCGGCATCGGACCGAGGGGCGGGGAAGGGAGGGAGCATGAGGCATGGGGCCGAGGCGGCATGGGCCTGCCGGGCAGGAAGAGTTCAGCCAGCCTCTGCGAGTGGGGCTCACAGCAGAATTTGAGCGTGGCCGTGCACGGCTGTGGACAAAACAGTCCGTGCCCACGCAGGGCCTCTGAGGTCGTAGGTGAAGACCAGTCTGCACTCTATGCCTCTGTCATACCGTTGACCTGATCTGTCTCCAGTCTGCACTCAATGCCTGTATGTCATACCGTTGACCTGATCTGTCATACCGTTGATCTGATCTGTCTCCTGCAGATGAGCACAAATTCTCCTTATCGCCCTAAGCACATCAAACCGGCTGACCCCTTGCACCAGCCGCCCAACCCCCTGGCGGCATGCTGAGCGGTGTTTCACCATGCTGTCGGGACCACCTGTCAAATATTGTGAGGGAAGGGGCCAGGCAGGATGTGGCCGGACTCAAGAGGCAGGGTCCTCCTCTGCATGCGCACACACACACACAGGGCGGCAGACGGCAGGGCAGGCGCTGCTTGTGGCTGGCGTGGCCCTCTGTCTGCGAGCAGAGGGAAGGGGGCGCAGGCAAGCCGCCGGGTGGCTCACCTGCAGGTAGTGGGCCGGGAGCTGCATGTTCTTGCGAACGGGGCAGGCGTCGATGATGGCCAGCGTAACGTTCCTGCAGGCACAGAAGAGCCAGGCTGAGTGTGTGTGCTTCCAACGCAACAGCCAGCCACCTCCAAGGGCCCAACTATGCAGTGCAGCACACCTCAAGCTGCGGGCACAGAAGAGCCAGGCTGAGCGTGTGCTACGCCAATGCAGCAGCCAACCAACTCCAAACACCCGGTTACGCAGTGAGGCACACCTCGACTTGCTGCACACATTCTTGCGCAACAACAGGGGAGCATATCGGGGCACATGGGGAGCGTTACATATGAAGGGAGGCAGAGGCATGAATCAGATGATGGGCTGGGGATTGCAGGCATACACATGATGGTAATTGCGGCGCCAAAACCCCGCAGCTTGACCAGCTGCTGCTGAGCTTGTCATCAAGGACACTCCGAACTTTGTGTGAAAAGTTTGCAAGAGGTGGCGCTTCTTAACGCCCTCCTCAAACCCAGGAGGTGTCATCACAGCGGCTACAGCAGGGCGCCCAGATCCCTGCCAACCCGAGCTTGACCTCATGGCTTGCGAAGTACAGGGGTGGCCGAGGTACCCCCGAGGGAGGAAGGAATGTGAAGCTAGGCATGGCAGGCAAATGAAGGACAGGAAGAGGCAGCAGGGTGCATTCAACAGGTGGGCTGGAAACGCTGGCAAAGTGGGTGCAGGTTGTGCTGGCAAAAGGAGGGCAGGGCGTGCTAGCAAAGGGCTTACCGACCCTGCTCCCCAAAGGTGAAGCCATGTATGGCAGCTGCCTTGTGTGTGGCTTGACAACATACAGCAGAGATTGGACACAACCCCTGCTGCCTGCCTTGATGGTCTGTGAGAGGCAAGCCTCCGTCACCGACTTAGGGTGGGTGAATGCATGCTCACTGCTAGGCGCAGCTTGCAACCGCGCTGTGCTCATGGTAGCACGGCCAGCGCAGCTGGCACAGGGTGTGCACATAGAACGCTGCCTGCATTCTAGCCGCTTGCCAGGGATATTTGCAGGCGCAAGAGCTGCACACCTCAGGTACTGGGGAGCACAGAGATGCGCGGCCCATAGTTGCAAGAGGTGCAGCGCAAACATACGAGGCACGCAGGGCAAGAGTGTGAGAGACACAGCAACTCGTGGGGCACAGAGACGTGCAGCTCGTTGCACACTACCCCAAGCCGCCACAGCTGCAGCACATCAGGAGCACTGGGGACTCGAGCAGGCGGCGGGGCACCTGCGATGGGGAGTCAACTGTCCACCCTCGCAACCTGTTGGTTCGGGGTTCGGAATCTAGATGGAGGCTTTCAACCGGCTAAGCTGCCCTCGTTCGGCAGATACAGCCTTGACCTAAAAACCTTAAAACCAAGGGGGCAAGGGGAGGGGGGGGCAGTTGTGCACCTGATCATGACCACCTGCAGGTGCTTGTACACTGAGCAGCAGGTGCCCACCCATGCGTATGCACTCGGCATGCATGCACCACTCAGCAGCAGGTGCTTCTCCATGCGTACACACACAGCATGCATGCAGCACTCTGCAGCAGGTGCCCACCCATGCGTACACACACGACATGCATGCACCACTCAGCAGCAGGTGCCCACCCATGCGTACACACACAGCATGCATGCACCACTCAGCTGCAAGCGCTCACCCGTTCACAACCACCAGGTCCATAGCCAAGATGGGCACATCGTAGGCGTAGCGCGGATACAGCACTGCATGCAGCACCTGCGGACAAATTGCAGCAGTGGCCACTGCAAATTTTGAGAAATGCAGTGGTGCCTGAGGGGGTGGGGGGGTTCTTCATACAGATTGTGAATGACCATGCACGCAGGCCTTGCACACAACAGCGTGTATCTTATTGTGTGTCTGAACGCATCCAAGTGTGCACGCACCCACCTGCAGCCCGTCCTGGCAGTGCCCCATCTCACCTCCAGCACAAGTGAGGAGCATTTGTGCTTGCAAGGCTACATGCATGCCCTTGCACACACACTGATGTGTGCATGCGCTCGTGCGTGCACGCCCACCTGCAGCCCGTCCTGACGGTGCCCCACTTCTAGGTGCAGCTTGCGGAACACGCGCGAGCAGTAGATGCGGTTCTCCAGCAGCAGGCGAGGGTACCTGCAGGCGCACACACGCGCAAGCAGTAGATGCGGTTCTCCAGCAGCAGGCGAGGGTACCTGCAGGCGCACACACGCGCAAGCAGTAGATGCGGTTCTCCAGCAGCAGGCGAGGGTATCTGCAGGCGCACACA
>LKMJ01004761.1_pt1 | contig 12786 bp, 15 predicted proteins | sample 643391 | NCBI WGS metagenome assembly LKMJ01 (sample SAMN04112250, study PRJNA286221) | soda lake metagenome | biome: soda lake; feature: Kulunda Steppe; material: water; isolation source: sample PL-Br10 brine of Picturesque Lake | place: Russia: Kulunda steppe | collected 2010-07
GTTGTCGGGCTGTGGGAGAGTGGGCGCGGGCGCTTCATCACCCATCGGACTTTGACAGAATTCAAAACCAGCCTCTTCATGCAGCCCACTGGGCTGCCTGCCTGCCAGCCAGCCGGGCCCCAGCCATGGTGCCTCCCTGACTCCTCGTCCACTGCCAAGGCAGGAATCGATCGTCGCACTCCTCCTCCCCTTAGGCAGTCCCTTTGGCTCTAACCCCATGCGCACACAACATATGCCCGCTAATCCTCCCTGGCTGCTTGCTCCTTGCCTGCCCAACTGCCCGCATCTCTAACTGCTCATTTTCCCTCCCTGCCTACCTGTACACATTCTCGTCCATTTCCTTCCTGGCTACGTGCCTCCTCCCAACCTTCCCTGCCCCCTCCCTGCCTGCCCGCCTCGTCACGTTCCAGGCCGCCCCCTGCCTGCCTACTTGCCTGCTCGATTCCTTGCCTGCTCACCTTCCCTATCCGCCTGCCTGCCTTGCCTGCCTGCTCACTCCCTGCCTCCCCTGCCTGCTCACCCTCCCTGCCTTCTCACCCTTCCTGCTTGCTCACCCTCCCTGTGCCCCGCAGGAGCTGCAGCGCTCCCCTTCACCTGTGGTGCGCAACAACTGCCTAGTGGCACTGGCGGACATGTGCATACACTACACTGCCATGGTACGCCTGTGTGTGCGTACCATGAAGCACTTATGTGCGCGTGGTTTGTGTGTGTGTGTGCATGTGTGTCTCATACATGTGCTTACGCCTACCTGCCATGGTATGCTCGTACACACGTGCTATGGACATGTGCACGCGTGTGGGCACACACCGCATTGTGCCCGTGCAGACCAAATGCGGCCATGGGACGCCTAAATGTGCCTGCGCCGAGCAGCCATGGCCTGCTCTTGCAACGTGGCCCCATCCCTTGTGTGCGTCATCCCTTTTGTGCGTCAAGTCTGCACCCCTTTGCTCAAGCTCAAGCGCGTTGCTCCCGCTGTATTTGCGTCCATCGGCCCACACCTGTGGCATATGCCCACTTGCCTGTGTCCAGAATGCCATCCTGTTCTTTAAGTACTGCTCTGTGCAAAGGCAGTGCTCTGCTGGAAAGCCACTGCTCCGCCCAATTGCCTCGCCATGCCCCCTCGTTTTTTGCTTCGAGTACATTCCATTTGCTCAGCGCTGCCCTACTTGCTTGGCCTCAATATTCAAGGGCTTCAAATCTCATATTTATTGTGTGGGTATGTGTGTGTTCAAAACAACTCACCTACCCCCTGCAGATCAGCTTGGCTTGTATACACCCCCCTCGTTGCCAGGGTATGCCCGCACGCCCCATGCATCCACAGCAAGATCAGCGGCCCCAGATCATGCACTTGATGTGGCTTGCACACCATCGCCCCGCCTGAGCGGCTTGCGCCACTGCCTGCTGCCCTGTGGCATGCACACCCCGCCCTGGGCTGTCTCAGTGGTTCCTCTGCTGGCCTGCAGGTGGATGGCTACCTCCCACGCCTGGCGGGCCTGATTCAAGATCCCCATGAGCTCGTGCGGCGTCAGGTGAGCAAGCGCATGCGCGGCAGATTGGAAGGGTGCCGCCAGTTGAGTAAGGATAAGGACACGTGCGGCAGATTTGAAGGGTGCGGCACCAGGTGAGAACGGACATGTGCGGCAGGTTGGAAAGATTTGAAGACGGACATGTGCGGCAGGTTGGAAAGATTGGAAGGGTGCGGCACCAGGTGAGAACGGACATGTGCGGCAGATTGGAAGGGTGCGGCACCAGGTGAGAACGGACATGCACGGCAGGTTCGGAAGGTGCGGCGCCTGGAGACGTGCGCCAAGCACACCGCCAAACACACATGGCCAAAGGGAGCAGGCAGCCAGCGGGATGCTGCAGCACCTGCGCCTGCATCTGAGAGGCCGAGTGGTGCAGACAGGGCGCACAGGGTCAGTTGCGACTTGCTGCGTGCTGGTGGGCGCATGCTCTGCGCGTTGACATGCACGGCACGTGCATGTGGAGGCCTGTTCAAGCACGGCAACCAACGCCACGCTTGCCATGTCGTGCTGCAGCCTCTGCGCATGCGTGGGCGCATGCCTGTGTGCACCTGCGCGCACGGGTCAGAGCGCAATTATACACATAAATGTGCGCCCATGCGCTTGCTTGTTGGGCGAGTGTCTGGAGGAAGTGCCAGGCTGGCCGTGCATGAGAGAGATGGGCTGCGCCCGTGGCTGTGCCGCTGCGCCCGTACGCCTGCAGGCCCTGGCGCTGCTGGCCAACCTGCTGATGAAGGACTATGTCAAGTGGCGGGGCGCGCTGTTCCACCGCTTTGCGCTGGCCCTGGTGGACAGCAGCCCCGCGGTGCGCAACTTGGCGGAGTACCTGCTGGGCGACACGCTGGCGGTCAAGGTGGGTGGGCGGCTGGCTGGCTGGCTTGAGGGAGGGGGTGAGGGAGATGGATGTGGATAGATTTGGATGGCAAAACGAAAAGACAAATGGATGCACGGATGGGCAGCTGCGCAGGGCGTGCATGTGCGCGTGCAATGCAGCCTCAGTGGTAGGGCCTCCGTGGGGAGCAGCCTGAGTGGAGGTGCGGGAGCGGGGCTGATGGAGGAGTCAGAGGGGTGATGGGCGGCTGCATGGGTTTCAAGGTTGATGAGCTGCATGTAGCTTGGGTTGGCTCATGGCCGCATCTATGTGCGGGGTTTGGTGGCTGTGGCCCTCCATCATGAAAAACAGGTGCAGCCAAGGCCAGCATCTGGCGCAATACCCCTGCCGAGCATTTGCCCTCTCCCACGCAGCAGCGTGGGGAGACAGCAGACGGCCATGGCGGCTGATTTCCTCTCCAATCCTCCGCCGGTGTATGCCCCGGCCTGCCTGCCCCAGGCCCCTCTCTTTCGCCTCTGCTCACTGCTCTCCATCCTTCTGCTCGCATGCCAGCACTGCCCCTTGGTCAACACCTCATATGCCAGCACTGCCCCTAGGTCAAAACCTCATATGTCAGCACTGCCCCTTGGTCAACACCTCATGTGCCAGCACTGCCCCTTGGTCAAACCCTCATATGTCTGCACTGCCTCTTGGTCAAACCTTCATATGCCAGCACTGCCTCTTGGTCAACACCTCATATGTCAGCACTGCCTCTTGGTCAAACCCTCATACGCCAGCACTGCCTCTTGGTCAACACCTCATATGCCAGCACTGCCTCTTGGTCAAACCCTCATATGCCAGCACTGCCTCTTGGTCAACACCTCATATGCCAGCACTGCCCCTTGGTCAACACCTCATATGTCAGCACTGCCTCTTGGTCAAACCCTCATATGCCAGCACTGCCTCTTGGTCAACACCTCATATGTCAGCACTGCCCCTTGGTCAACACCTCACATGCCAGCACTGCCCCTTGGTCAACACCTCATATGCCAGCACTGCCTCTTGGTCAACACCTGGAACACAACCCCGACCCTCCCTTTTCTGTCGGCCGCGCCGCAGGCGCCGCTGCTTGCGTACAACCATTTTGTGGAGGCGCTGTTCGTGCTGAACGGCTGCCAGGCGGGCCTGCATGCCGGGCGCATAGGCGGCGGCGGCGGCGGCTCCCAACCGTCACAGCCCAGCCAGCAGGCTCAGGGCGCAGAGGCTGGGAGTGACGCTTACAGCCTGAAGGGCAGCTCAGCCGCCGTTAGGTGGGTGTAGAGGGGTGCATGCTGCCCTTTATGCCACCCTCTGCTGAGCTGCCCAGGGAGCATGCACGGGGGCGGCTTGCCGCACCGTGTGACGAGCAATAGGTTCCCCTTCCTGCACACAGGTGAGTGTGCATGTGTATGATAATGTGAGGAAGGGAGGAGGGGCGTGCCTGGTCAACATCCTGCGGGCCTGGGAAGCCTGTGCATGTGTGTGCCAGGAGGGGGGGGGGCATCGCTGAGATCCAAGCACTAGGCGCCGCTGCAACAGAGGTGTGTGCAGAAGCGCAGTCGCACTCGCAGCCCAGCGGTGCGCTGGCTTGTGGACAGGCAGGCATGCTGCTGCCCCGTCACTGCAGGGGCAGGCACATGCTGCCCTTGGCGCGGTCTTGAGTGAGCATGGCGCGCACGCCTTGGCCCTGAGTCCTCACCATAATCCTCAAGACACGGCACGCACGCACAAACACATACGCACACACACACACGGCCACACTGGTGTGCCGGCTGACACCGACTTGACACCCTGTCAGGAGTCAGTTTGTGAGTTGGTTGGCACGCTAATTGCGCCGGCGCTTGCTGGCGGTATACGTCTCCACCGACCAACAGTGCACCGGCTGGAGCAGCGAACAAAGGGGGCGCAATCATACCTTTCTGCAGCGGTTCAAATTTGCAGCGGTGCAAACGAGCTGCGGATGGTCGGGGGTCAGCGCAAAAGTGAGAATGCAAGCGCGGGAGCAGGGCACTTGCACCTGCCCGCAATCGTCGCGCTGACCATAGCGCTGGCGTCAGGGCAGGTGTATGTGAGTATAGATAGTGCAGGCACGCCATCGCAGCATTGAGGCAGGTGTGCAGCGTGAAGATCAAGCGGTTGCACGATAAAGCGACCTTCGTGCCATGCAAACACAACCCTGCTTCCGTGCAATGATGCCAGGCTGCTTGTTGGGGTGTGGTCAAGCCTTCTACACATCCATGTGGATCCAAAATCCCACATTCAATTGCAAGCGCGCACAGCGCGCTTCTGCCCAGGCCTCTCCCAGGTCATTGGAGCACGTGTGTGCATGTGTGTGTGCGTGCATGTGTGCGTGCGTGGTGTGTGTGTGTGCATGCGTGTGGGGTGTGTGCGTGTGTGCGTGTGTGCGAGTGTGGGTGCGTGCGAGTGTGGGTGCGTGGGGTGGCGAGCGTGTGGGGGTGTAGAGGTGTGCATGCGCGTGATCTCGCACACACCTGCCAACTGTCTGCAATCAGGCCTATGTGCTGTCCCACAAAGCATGAAGTTGGTGCCTGCCGTCGCAGGGCTCAGCGGGACACCATCTACTTCACGCTCCTGCGCCGCATGAGCCCCGAGCACAAGTTTGCGACGCAAGCCAAGCTGGTAGGTGTGCGGCCTCAATGCGTGCGTGGCCTCGTTACACATGCGGCCTTGATACACGTGCGGCACCTGGATATCATCGGGTGTGGGGCATGCAGCATGGAAGCAGCGTGTGCGCCTCTGGCTGTGCGTGCTGCGAGTGCGTGCCTCGCCTACCATGGACGTATGCATGCCACATGAGTGCCGCATGAGTGCTGCATGCCGTGTTCAAGCATGCATGACGCTCGGACCCCAACAGTGGCCGCATGCCAATGGGACATGCTGCTGGGTCATCTTCCCTGCTAGTCCTTGCAGCAACCTGGGAGCCGGGGCTCTGCTGGGAAGCCAGTGCTCCCCTTCTTTTGCCCTCAGCAGCGCTCAGCCTCTGTGTCAGGCCCGGGGGGGAGGCAGGCACTGAGTGGGCTGGGAGGCCTGGTGGATTTTTGAGTCCATTTGCTGTGTGTGCGCGCGCATTTGTGTGTGGGGCTGTGGCTATCTGCTGGGCGTGTGTGGCTGGGGCTGGGGCTGGGTGCTGGGTGCATGTGGCTCTGGGTGCTGGGTGCTTGGGAGGCCGAAAACAGAGTGCATGCTGGCACCAGCGTGTGCTGTGTGCGCGCCTGGCTTCCCCAAAGGTGGCGGAGGTGCTCGGCGCTGTGGCGGACGGCCTGCTGCCCCTGCATGAGGCGGGCGCGGAGGAGGTGCTGGGAGATGCGCTGAGACTGCTCGGCTCCAAAGAGATCAAGGTGCGCGTGCCGGCAAGGGGGGCCAGGTGGCTGTGTGGGTGTGGGTGGCCGGGGGTTTGTATGAGCTCGTGTGCTTGCGATCGCTGCAGGGGATTGCATGCTTGACAGTGTGTGCATGTGGTATTGCAGCGTGTTTTGGGGGCTTAGCCTGTGTGGTGGTGGGACTATGCTTGCTGGTGTGCAGAGGTTGGGGTGTGCCTGTGTGAGCCCGCGCAATTGTGTGTAAGCTCCACAGCTATGTGGCGGCGGGCAGACAGCATTGGCAACGGCGCTTCCTGAGGCCGTGAGCTGGAACCTCAAGCTCTGGCGAGCACATGCATGTGTGGGAACAAGCACGCATGCATGAGTGCGTGTGCGTGTTTGCACAGGTGTCTGCCTCCCGCATGGTTGCGGGCGATGAGGACGCGCTGATGGCCTCAGGCATGATGGGTGGGGAAGGCGCCACGCAGGCCGTGGCGGAGATGGCCAAAGCCAAGGTGCGGGGCGCGTGCATGCCCGTGGGTGAGCACGCCGGGCGACCCGGGCGCGCTCTGCGCCCCCTCTGCAGCACTACATGCTTTTTCTAGTGCTCCACAGCCCTGCTGGGCACGCGCCGGCACTCTGGCCGCAACGCTCTGGTGCTGTGTGCCAGAAGGGCCAATGTCTGGGCGGGCGCAGGAATGCTGGCCTGCGCGCCTGCCTTTGCGCCCGCCCGCCCGTGCTGGCAGGCCTGTCAGGTGTGCGGTGCTGCAGCGGCCTTGCGTCCCCACCCAGGGGCACGCATGTATGCATGCCCTCCAGTGCCTACCCATTCTGGCTCGATGGAATTGCAGGATGAGGACTGGACTTGTCACTTGAGGGGAGGGGGCGGCTGTGCGCACGCCTGGTTACGTGCGTACTACGTACACGGGTCGATGGGCACTTCTCGTTTGCCTCAAGGGATGTGTGGGCCTGCCTGCCCAAGCATGCGTTGGAGGGGGGGGGGCTGCCTGATGGGGCCTGTGGGCCTGCCTGACAGAGGGTCCACGAGGCAGGCACGAGCCAGGTGCACCTCCGTCACATTCCCCACTGCGCTTGCTGGCTCGAGCTCCCACGTGTGCGCATGCCTCGCTCTGATGATGCGTCATCCTGCTCAGAAGCGCGCCCCCCTGTTTAAGCGAGCACCTCCCCGGGGTACCCCCAGACAATTGATCCTCCCCGGACTCACGGTAAAGCCGCATTGATGGCTACGGCGTGCGCGTGTGTGCTGTTGCCGCAGGGCAAGCTTGTGAGCACAATGATGAAGAAGCACCTGGTAGAGAGCGTCGTCCCGCTGCTGGTGGAGCTCAAGCACATGCTGCAGGCAGGTGGCGGCGCGGCTGGGCTGCGCTTGGGCTAGCCTCTGCGCGCTCTGCCCCTGGACAACAGCAGTAGCTCCGTGCGCCCCTGTGGGCCGACAAGCGCTGCATCTGCGCTCTGGTGGTGCGCATGCTGGCGCACGGCCGACGAGCGTCATCGCTGCCCAGTCAGCGCATGCTCCTGGGCAACCAGCAGCCTGGCATGCCGGCTGGCAGAGCAGCCTTGTGTTGCAGCCGCGTGCTGGTTCTGCCAGCCAAAGGGTCAGCCCGCGGCCTCTCTGCGCTGCGCCCTCTGCTCCTGTGCTGCTGGGGCATAGCACAGGCGGCAGGGGTACGTGGGGCATGCCGCCTGCACTGCCGCGACGCGCTCCACCTGCACATGTGCTTTCCATGTACATGCAGCAGAGTGCTGCTCTCTTGCTCACTCTCACGCGCTCGCGCACGCATGCCATTCCACACGGGATTTGCGCACGAGACCAGGCATGATGGGCGCATGTTTTGATGCACGCTCTCATGCACGCATGCTAACGCACATACGCTTGCGCAGGAGGCACGCCACCCCATGCTTGGCCAGCTCATGGCGTGCATGGCCGCCATGCTCAAGGACTACAAAGCGGAGATCGAGGACATCCTAGTTGCCGACAAGCAGCTGGCCAAGGAGCTGCTGTTTGACATGAAGCAAGCAGAGCAGGCGGCCAAGCAGCAGCAGCAGCAGCAGCAGCAGGCAGGCACAGGCCGGTGGGCGGCCGGCGCGCCCAGCACGCCACGCCACGGCCCCCCGCCACAGCAGCAGCCGCACCCCGGCCGCACCCCCGGCAGCCACGGCAGTGGTCCTGCGCTGACGTCGCTCACGCCTGCGCGCGGCACTGCAGGTGGCGCGGCAGCAGGGGAGGGTGCGCAAACGGGGGGCCCGCCACTTTCTCATGGCGGGGCGCGCAGCCCGGGGGCGGCACTGCTGGCTGCCTGCAGGTGAGGCTAAGGGGGAGGCAGGGGGATGAGTGTAGCTGATGACAGGCAAGAGCGCTTGCCTTTTGTTAAGGGCAGGCATCGTGCGAGGGCGCTTGCGTCATGCACAGGGGCACATGAGGGGGGCCCGAGTCCAGAGGGAAATGGGGAACTGAGGCGTAGGGGGGAAGGCGGGGGCAGAGGAAGGTGTGAGGACGTGCGTGGACTGCGGTAGCCAGGGGCGCCTTAGGGTGCAGGGGAGTGTGACCCTGTGTGCACATCTGCAGCCTGCGCTTGGCCAGCCTCTCTTGTGGCATGCTTGGTGCCAGTGTGTGTGTGTGTGTGTGTGTGCTTTTTTGTGTGTTGCATACTTCAAATGTGTGCGCGCAATGCATTAGCACCGCACTGTGCATGAGCGCGTGCAAATGTGCGTGTGTGATAGAGTGCGTGGTCCAGGCATGCAGGACGCTGACATTTGCTCTGCTGCTGCTGCCGCTGCTGCTGCCACTGCTGCTGCCGGGCGCTCATATGCGCGCTTATACGCTGCAATCCAGTGCCGGTGTGTGTGTTCGCACAAGAGTGTAGGGGGGCAGCGTCTGGTTGTCTTGCGTCTCACCCAAGAGGGCCGTGTGTAGGCAACACTTCCAGCAAGCACGTGCAGCGCTGCATATGTGCGTGGGCAGATTTATCAGCAAGCAGGTGCTGTGTTGCATTTGTGAGTGGCCCGCAGGGCCACACCGGGAGGACTCCGCCGCCGCAGCAGTGCCGCTGCCACGCCCCACAGTGCTGCTGCCTGGCAGGGCCCGCCGGGTGTCAGCATGCCGCTGTCTGCGGCACCGTTGTCTGCAGCAAAAGCGGCATGTGCGAGCGGGATGGGTGCAGGCGGGGCAGGCAGCGGCAGTGGGCTGAGCGAGGAGGAGGAGGAGGAGGAGGGAGAGGGGGGGGAGGGCAGTGGGATGCGCCGCAGAGTGGAGCTACCAGGTGTGACAAACGAGCCGCAGGCGCAACGGCAGTGGGGTGTGAGGCTTGGGGAGGAGACGGAGGCTAAGGGGTTGAAAGCAAAGTCGGGGAGGCGGGCCCAGCATGAGGGCGGCAAAGGGGGCAAGCCGGGGAAAGCGCTGGCAGGACAGCAGCAGCAGCAGCAGCAGCAGCAAACAGCAGAGCAAGTGATGCTGGCAGTGGCTGACCTTGCAGCTGTGAGCAAGGCAGCCTTGCATGGGGACGGCACAGCGCAGGGGGTGAAGCAGGAGGAGCACAGCCAGGGTGAGGGCGAGGAGGGGCCGGGACAAGCGCCCGAGGTCAACAAACAGGCGCGCGCAGCAAAGCAGCGTGGGAAGGCCGCGGCCGCCGGAACTGGAAACAGGGCGGTGAAAGTGAAGGAGGAGCACAGCCAGGGTGAGGGTAAGGAGGGTGCCCGAAGGAGCAAGCCGGCCACAGGGCCACCCTCGGCTGCTGCAAGCCGCAAGCGGCGGAAGAACTAGCTGGGGCCTCCTTGTTGGCCTCCACTGTTGTTGCCTGCATGCACACGCTCGCCCTGGGCTGCGTCTCCCAGCGCTGCCAGCGGTTGGTATGTCGGAGCAACGGAAGTAGTGCTCCAGAGCACCAACCGACCCCGACTAAATCAACAAGGCATCAAGAGGGGTCTGCCAGCGCAGCTCGCCTTGATGCAACTGCTCAAAGGGTGGTGGGACGTATGCTTGAGGAGCGTGCTCTGCACTGTTGAACCAGGGCCACTAAGCATACCTGCCTTAGATGGCAATGCATGGATTAAGAATGACCTGTTCTAGATGGTAGCGTATGCACCAAGGATAAGAAAATGCCCTCACGTGTGTTGGCAATTGTGGGCAAATGAACAGGCAATCTTCACCTGTGCAGCATTGGCTTTTGAAAATCCTGTGAACAGCCACTTCAGCAGCGTGCATGCCCTGGGTGCACCAGAAACTCGACTAGCTTGCTGGAGTTTACTTTTGCAGTGGAAGTCCCTTTGGCATGTCCTTTGAGACGGCGCGCTCTGTGAGCTCAATGCCGCGTTTGGACTCTGACGCACCCTGCTGTGTACCTGGTTTTACAGAGTTACTTGCCAACCTGATCAAGCCTTATTCAGGAACCAGATGTTCCTAGCCTCCTTCCTTATCTGTGGTGCCACCTTGTATGGACTAGCTTTCCCCAGGGTTAGGGCCTAAGAGGGGCTGGAAATCCAACCAACAAGAGTGCAGCTAACAAGTCTAGCCTTTTAAGTCCATGGCTCAAGTCCCGATGATACGGTCTATTGGGTGCTTGCTCACTGATGTCAGTCAGGAGGCTGACCACAGGAGCAAAGTTGACAAGTTAGGGTAACCGCCAGCCTGACCGTCAGGCTGATTGGTCTGTGGCTGGTCTTTGCCAGCCAAAAATAAATCCTTAATGTCTGTGGTGAAATGGCAAAGTCTATTGTGCCATTGAGAAAGGAAATCAAAGACAGTCTGATAAGGCAAGGCGTGCGGAATGCAAGGGGTCTCCACAGGAAAAGACTGGCAAAAGGGAAGGAAAATGGACTAATATTTCTTACTGAGAGAGCACACAAAGATGTCTGGACAGTCAAAAAAGAATATCCACCTCACCCTGCACAGCAGCTTGTCACAAAGAAAAGAGCACTTGTCACAGCGCCCAATTCCAACTCGCTGAAGAGAGGATTCCACTGTCTTATTATAATTTACATTTAACTGAAACTCAATCAAAAATTTTAAAGGAAACTAAACAAAAAGCTGGTGTATATATGGTTGTTAATAATGTTAAAGGTGATTTTTATATTGGTAGTGCTAGTACTAATCATATAAATACCCGTTTTATCTTAACGTCATGATGCTGAGGGAGGTCAAGGTACGAATAGCGAGGTCACCTCGCCGAGGTGGCATCAGAGGAGCACCCCCATTCCGCACACGAGTGCGTGAATTAGCTTCAAAACCTGGGAGGGGAGGGGCATACCAAGAATAATGAGTAACAAGTTTATTGTCATCTTCCGGAGGGTTCATATCAGCAATGTCTCTTCATACTTTGCTCATCCTACTAGGATTTAGTATACCCCAGGTCAGCAGTGAAATCTGAGTACAACTAGGGCGCACCTGCAAGAAGGCTCGTTTGTATGTGACGCAGCCCCGCAATCCCTCAATGGCACACAAGATGCCCGAAGCCTAACAATATCTTACCCTTTGTAAGCCTGAGGCTGAAGCGTGAGGTCAGCGCGAAGGACCTGCTTAATGGTGGACTATTGGAGGACAGCGTGCTGTTGTAAAGCTTAACAGCAACTCAAAACCAATCAGATTGCAGAGCTTTGCGTTCACACTCATGTAGCACAGCCCAATTAGACACAGACCGCTTCACACCTAGGGTCCCCTTTCAGAAATTCAAATGCACTGTCTGGGAAGGCCTTAAAACATAACCTTTGCGCAATAACCCTGAGCTCCAAATCTGACAGCCTACATTCCTGCCAGGACTACATATGCCATAGCTAGCCTGAGGGAAGCAAAAGGCCTGTTGTGTGGGGTAGTGTCCCGTACAAACCCACGCACACATCTGTACAGATGAGCTGCCGCAAGCATGGTCTGGCTGCATGCTCAAGCGAAGCCGGTGTCCGGTGAAAAGTCACTTCATTGCACCTAAACCAGTCAGAGCAACAAAACGCACCCAGGAGCAAAAAAGGTATATTCGGGCTGTCAGTTGACCAACGGCCAGAGTGTCAAGTTAAGATATCTGTGGTGTGTACATTGCCAGTCATGAAGTGACCCAATCTATCAACCTAAGTCATTGTGGCTACATGGTGTAGTTAACTCTCACGTTAGAATGCAGCAGCTGCGCAGGTTTATAGGTGATCATCATTGTACACACTCAGTTCATGAACTGTGATCACTAGGCTAGTGGAGTACTGGACCTTTGATTTATAAGCTGCCAGTGGTTTGCTTACGCAGGGATAAATAGATACAAATTAGAAGCAAAGCAGAAGCAACACTCTACTAGTAAGCTGAAGAGCCTCTCTCATTTCACAGTCCCATCTGCCTGAACAGAGTGAGTGTGTACCATCTGAAAACCCCAGGGGAAGCTCCTCCTGGAGATTCCCGCAAAGGTTTGAACTAACTTGAGCTATTCAGTTTGTGGCTAACCGACCTAATCTGCTTATGGCTAATCGAGCAAGAGAAGCAATTTCACACTTCAAAATATCTGAAATTTGCGGAGCCTAATGATTAAAACTTTAGAGGGCGAGAGCGGGCTAGAACGCTTGCCAATTAGATTATCACATGCCAATTAGAACTTGCTCCCAGGACTTTCCATTTAAATTGATTCGTCTGAAGCTTTATAAATGCAGCTAATGGAGCAACAAATCGATACCTATGTTGCAGTGCTTGGTGAAATTGCAGCTGCAAGCACTGCCTTTCCTGACCTAAACTTCAAGGTTAGGACACAAACACACACAAACACATGTACGCACACGCACACACACGCGTGCACACACACGCACGCATGCTTGCACGTACGCACGCACATGCGCACACGCACACAACGCACGCACGCACGCACACCCACGCACACAACGCACCCACGCACACACGCACACACATGCACGCACACGCACACGCACACATGCACATACGCACACAACACACACAACACACACTAAATACTCATTAGTTCCGCACTGTGGACACGCTACATAATATGCACAATACACAATTACACTCAACACACACTATACACTCCTCGCACACACGCACAACACATACACAAGCGCGCGCACACACACACACACACTCGCACACACA
>LKMJ01004763.1_pt1 | contig 12785 bp, 15 predicted proteins | sample 643391 | NCBI WGS metagenome assembly LKMJ01 (sample SAMN04112250, study PRJNA286221) | soda lake metagenome | biome: soda lake; feature: Kulunda Steppe; material: water; isolation source: sample PL-Br10 brine of Picturesque Lake | place: Russia: Kulunda steppe | collected 2010-07
AAAAGAGAGAGAGAGAGAGAGAGAGAGAGAGAGAGAGAGAGAGAGAGAGAGAGAGAGAGAGGACCATGCCCAAGATATGTCTTTAGCTTAGGCTATAGACCCATCTGAAGGGCCTGCTGTTAGCCGCTGAAAGCACCATAATAGTGAATCATTATCTTCAATCATCAATAATGGTTCATCATTCACCAATAATTATAAGTGAATTACAAGTTAGGCGCAGACAGTCGTCCACCATCTCATAAGACGAAGGCATGGGTCAGAAGTCTTGTCAACCAGGAGCAGCGTGCATGAATCAAGGGTTGGTCCAATTATTTGAAGGAACAAAAAAGCCTAAAAGACTAGGAGTATTGTGACTTGTCTGCCGGGAAGCTCATTCAGCCCTCCTGGCTAAAGCTCCAGCCTTAGTGCCACCAGCAGCTGTTCATATCCCTTAACTTTCGATTGAATCTGTAAGTTCATTGTTGTACTGCAGTTGACACAGTCTCCTTCAGTCATATGGAAGGAAGTAAAGTTTGGTTGCCACTTTTTTAGCTGTGTTGTCACGCCATGCAGTGCCATGCAGTGCCAGATTTATGTTGCATTGTGACCAGGAGGATGGTTCAGTTGGAGGAGTGTTTGATCCTGTTGTCAGTTCAGCTATAGCTGTGTTTGAGCACGTGAAAGACAAGCTTGCAATAATACCTTTGTTTGCTCCTAGCGACCTTGTAACATGTACACCTTGGAGTAGACCCTTCTAGCCCTTGGGGGATAACAGGCGTGGCAGCGCCCAGTCCAGTCTAGTCCAGTCCACCGTCTAGTGTGAGTGCATTCAACAGCAGCTGCATGCAACGCTGACCTTGCCTATTTGCAGGCTGAAGCGTGAGAGAGAGTGTAGGGAAGGAGAAGGGTATAAGAGGCTCCTCAGTCTCATCGCGGGCAGCCTGTTGTCTGCTTGGTGTACACTGTTGCTGTCCACAGCCAGTCCACACACCGCATTTGTTCTGGCCATGCCGCGTGTCTAGTTTGGATGCAGCAGTCTCTCAGCGTGACAGTATTTGCTGTCAGTCCAAGCTGCAATAGAAGAGCAAAGAAAAGGAAAGACAATTACGCAGGCGGTTGAACACCCCCCACATCAAGTAAGGACAGGGAGGCACACTGGTCCGAGGTATGGGAATATCATTGCGCATCGTTCCATTATTATTACGCAAATTATTATTATTATTACGCAAACTCGAGGATTGGTATGTAGGTAACTTATTTTGTTCATAATTTCATGCCAATTGCTCCTCAGAATCAGCCCGATTGTCTGTACTGCATTAGTGTTTAAATAGGTGGAATTCCCTGTTCCTTGGTAGATCTAGCAGAACTCTACTGTTCCCCAATAACTTTCTCGCCCTGGTATGAAAGAAGGTACCCCTGTATGGGTAGCTAAGCAGGTCCTGGGATACAGTCTGCTCTTGACTGACACACTGTACATCGACTGGGCTATTAAGTAACGCCGCCAAACATTGCGCATTTTGCCAGGCTAGGGCTGTACATGATTGGAATTAGGCACTCCAAGTCATCCATGGGGCTAGTCACCCAGTACTTTTGGGCTGCTCATTTGTCTACTCCTCCTAGTGCCGAACCCTAAAATTTGCTTCACATCTGAGAGCTTTTTTTGGTGTAATTATTTATTATCTCATACAGTTGCGCCCTCTTAGTTTGCAGGCCTACGGGGTTCAGCCAAGCTGACCTTGTTTGGCACTTACAGCTATGCAACCTTACCTCGCCTAGAACAAGAATATAAGGAGATTTCTCCCCAGCGTTGACTATCTTAATGCATTTTTATTAAAGCATTAGCTAGTTTCTGAGTTGCAAATCTCATCAGCATATTCCTGAGGATGCCACTGTGGGCTTCCCCCTGAAACGCATGCATAAGTGTTAGCATTTCAACCTACAACGCAATAAGCTGAGCTTACAAAACATTTCTAAGCTGCTCATTTGCATGTCTGTGCTACTTCTCTGAGTACAGGGCCATTTCTTGTCTGCATACTTGTACCTAAGATGGATCTTCACATGCGGCTTTGGTGCTATTTCAGCCAATATTTAACAGAAATTCTGAACCAAAAGCCATGCAGGAGGTCCTCTCTTACTCCTTGTCACAGAAAGTAAGTTTTAACCAAACCAATGACAGATTTTTGCAGCAGGGCTCAGAATATCATATTTCTGCTGGACCTACTGCTCCGTTCAGCAGTAAGATGATGGTCAAAGGTGGGGATCTTGAAAGTAAAAGCCAGCAAGCCGGATATCAACAAGGTAACCCTTCAGCATGTTGGCAGCTTCTGCACGAAAACGACCCAGTTCGATTTGTCGTAACCCGAGCCTGCCACTTGTGCACCCGTAAGATGCGATGCTAGCTGTTCCAGCTCACCCTGCACAAAAAGGTGGTAGTATCGCTGGTACACGAGTGTCTGCTTAGCCTGGTCAATGCAGGCTGGCGAGTCATGCTGGTGCTGCTCAAGCCTGGATGAGTTATCAGCCTCAGACTGGGTGCCACCATGATCCCACTCTCGCGCCCCGGGCGCCTTTGCACCCTGATGCAGCCCAGCGCGCTCACTGACACGGTGGATTGGTAGGTGCCAAGGCACAAAATAGTCGCCACCCTGAGTGCCCTGGGCACTTCTTGTGCTTGCACTCCCGGATCTGGAAGGCCCACCCGCCAGGACATGCTGCAAGACTGGCCCTTGATCTGGCACTCCAGGCGAGGCGCTCCCCCTGGCTGCCGCGGGCCGGCACAGGTGCTCAGCAGGCCTTCCCGCTTGTGATTCCAATGCTTCATGCTGCAGCTCCCGCGGCAAGCCCTGTTGCTGCTGCTGCTGCTGCTGCTGCTGCTGCAGGAGACCTGTTAGCTCAATGCTCTTCCATTTTCTCAATGTCTTGTCAGGGTCCTCCTGCTCGGCTGCCCACACCGTTATCTGCGGAAATAAGGAAAAGATGGAGCCTTTACAGCATAGAAGCTCACAAGAATCCTGCATCTTTTCAGTCCTTGCGCTGAAAGAACACCTTGAGGAAATGCAGAAGGGATGAGGCTCTGAATCAAATGCTGCAAAGCCTCAAGCATGTTTAGAAGGCAGCCTCTTGCAAACTGCAAGCGCATCCAATCTAAGCTGGTGTTCAGGACATCTCATGTGCACCCGAGTGAGCACAAGGTCACTTTCCAAACTCTGGACACTCTTTGTACTCGCATCCTTTGAATTCTTGCGAATTGTTGCACGTTCTTTGCCAAATTTGCAACATCATAGTCGGAGGACCAGCTCATGTTGTCTAAAAGCACCACCCTGCCTGTAAAGTCTCCACTAGAATTAGTCCTTGCATGCACCGATCCCAAACCAGTCACACAAGTGCCAATCTCCCTCTTGACATGTTCGTAGTGTGGCAATCACAAGCAAATTCCTATTTACTCACAATGGCCTTTCCTCCGGGAATCAGGATGCGCACAAGCTCCTGCATCAGCTGCAGCCTGCGGGCCTCACTGCTAATGTGATGCAGCACGGCAATACAGAGCACAGCATCACAGCTGGATGTGCGAAAAGGTAGCCGCAGGGCGTCTGCTAGAAGAACATCTGCATGAGACACCTGCGGGCAGCGCGTTGGCTTGACAGAGTTGGTAGCAGATTCTCCATGTGCGATGCTTAAGCTATTTGCATTGCTGCTGCTGCTGCTGCTGCTGCTGCTGCTTATGAGAATGGTATACTTAAGGAGCGTGCATTTTGGCAAGGCACTACGGCTTTTCTCCCGATAATCCCTAGCACTCTCCTCTAACAGCAAAACCCTGCAGACTCTTTAGGTATTAAACAGAGCTTGGTGCAAAAGTAGCACTGAGCAAAACGATGGTTGTCAGAGTGGCATCAAGGACTGCTTGCACAGTTAGGGGAAACCATGAATTTCTGCAGCCAGTGCGGAGCCAAAAGTGCAGACAAGCATGAACTGGCATGCCCTGACGGCATACGCTTGGCGTGTCTTGAGCCTACCTGATTGATTGGCAGCGCTCCGGGCTGCAGCCTTCGCGAAGCGCGCTCAACCAGACCTGCCATTTAAGGCAAGCAGAGTGGCGTGATCTCAGGGTGCCAGAGAGCTTGCCTCGCCTTTATGAGCCCTATGACAGGGACACAGCAAGACCACGGGGATCCTTTGCAGTGTTGCTCGCCAGCAGCGCTCATGTAGCGCTGCCCTCATGGCTGGTTACTCTTTGAGCTCCTCACCAGATACGCCTGCCAACAAAGTTGGCATGCTTAGCAACAGGGGCACTGCGCAGGAGTGTATGCCACAAGCCACATACCTGCACTGCGGTCAGAACCAAGCACCGCGATGTCACGTCTCACGCCAAAGTACTTCCCGTTCCCACACCCCACGTCTGCAAGGATTGCACCCGGGTGGAGCTGGTTGATGAACTCCCGAACTTTAGGCCAGATGGCAAACCTGCAGGTGCGTTCGCGAAGAAAGAGCGAGCATCTTCTTGATGCCCAGGGCGTCCATGTTGCTTGGAAGCAGGCGGCTGTGCCGAGGCAGAGTAGCTCTAGGTAGCACGCAGACAATGCAATCAGAGCATCTTCTTGATGCCCAGGGCGTCCATGTTGCTTGGAAGCAGGCGGCTGTGCCGAGGCAGAGTGGCTCTAGGTAGCACGCAGACAATGCAATCAGAGCATCTGTGCTCAGCATTGATTAAGGCGCCAATCAGCACTTGCAGCACACGGGCTGGTGGCCCAGCTGTTATCCACCACACTTTGCTAGACCCAGCACCTCCTGCGTGCGCACCTTGTGTCCGAAAAGTGCTGCGCGATGATGTCATAGACAGCATGCACGTGCTGCTCCTCCATGCGCTGCAGCTCCCTCTCGCCTCGCCCTGTGCCCGCCGTCGCACAGTCGGCAGCACTGACAGTCGCTCCAGGCTGTGCGCCCTCAGGACCAATGCCTGTGCCAGCACTACAGCTGAGCACTGCGCCACTGTCACGCATGGCATGCATGGAGCCGCTGCCTGACTCAGCTCCTGGCAGGCTACCTCGGTGGGAGTCCACTCTATGCGGCAGTGCATCCTCAGCATCTGGAGGCCCAGTGTGCAGCTGCCTCATTGTTGCAGGGTCAGGCGCAGCTGCTGGGGCTCTAGCTACCAGGGGGGGGGTGCAGCCCTGAGGCGGAGCCGGTGTGGCTGTGTCTTGCAAGCAGGCCACTGGGACCAAGCCTCTGAGAGCTGCTAGGCGAGTTGGGGGCAGTGACTTGTTCTGTGAGTCGCAGTACTTGGGCCAGGCGCAGGTGCACTCGTTCCGTTTGACCTGCAGGCAGAAAGATGCGGGCAGAGCGTGGTTGTCTAAGGTGAAGTTGATGATGGAGATGGTGATGATGATGGTGATGATGATGATGATGATGATGATGATGATGGTGATGATGATGGTGATGGTGATGATGATGATGATGGTGATGATGATGATGATGATAAAATTGTGATGACAACATTGATGATGGTGGTGGTGATGGTGATGATGATGGTGGGAAAAAGGTGTGATGATGGTGGGAAAAAGGTGTGATTGTCATGGCTGTTGGTAATTAAATCCCTCGTGATGGTGGGGGCCAATTCATGGGGAATTGTTTGTGGTGGTGTAAATGGAATGTTTCTTTTGTCGATTGTGTGAACAGTTTGCAAGGCAGAGGCAACGTGTGCTAAAAAAAACACCCCAGCAGCAACGCAGTACTCGTTGTCTGGAAAAAGCAGCGGGTTACATAGAATTTGTGTCGTCCTTCAGCACCTTTGTATGCCTGCGTGAAGCAACATACAACTTCAACACCAACTTGCCTGGCCCATACAATAGATTGCCTGCAGGGAAGCTTGTCGCAGGTCCATGCAACTTTGTGGCAGAGCAGTACAAATTAGAGGCAGAAACAACACGAGTGTGGGACTCACACCTTGCGAAAAGTGAAGGATGTCCGAGTACCCCTCATGAGCACATGGCTTCTTGTGCTGGCTTCAGAATCAGGGTTTGGTCCAGTGCCATTGTATGCCTCTCTGGGCATGATGACATCCGATTTCCTAGAAGGGATGTAATGCTGCCATGCGTACCTGTAGATGGTACAGGCAACACAGCAACCGGCTGTCCTTTGTGATGGCCAGCACTGAAGCATGTGTAATGATAACCCTTTTTGTACGGGCACAAAACAACGCCAAGGTCCTATGGCAATGCAGCAGCTTTTGTTGCCTCCGCCAGGTGCTGGACAAGTTGCTTAGATCACCTTCCCAATCCTGGTCATAGGCAAACAAGCTTCATTACACCATGGGCTGCACTCAATAGCGCAGTGCATTGGTTGGCGTTGCAGTCAATCATATTCACCCAAGCACACGTCCCTTCTGCTGGAGTGTCCGCCACCTTTCATTATCCCTGCTCTGCTCTTATTTACACAAACTAACTTTTTACACAAATAATGGGACAGTAGAGTGCGGGACCTTCCTTCAGGGATCATCATTAGCATTCCCCGTCTACGCAATCCAATCGCCTAGCAATGTTGTCAACGAAGAGCAAACCCTGACCATTAGTGTCCAAACAAGCGGGAGGTCTTGTCTTTCCTTGATTCACATACCAAACATTTGTCTTTAAATGTGCTGTTTCACTTTATCTCCGTAGGGTTACCACCATCAGTGCTGCAAGGGTAATCAGGAGCCGTGCTACTCTTTGAGGTGGTGCAGGCATTAGGAAAGCAGAGGGCGCCAGCCTCCCACCTAGATTCCCCAGTCAAGACAAGCAGTGAGCGCCTGGGCAGCAGCAGTGGCCGGTGGTCATCCTCTTTCCTGAACTCCATGACGATGTCGCTGGCCGATGACAGGATAATTATTGGGCCTGTTGGGAAGCGCAGAAATACCAGGTTAGGGAGTGTTGCTGCATGTTAAGCAGCCTTGGATACAATGCATGAAATTCCTTTCATTGAACAGGACGCACTGCGTTGAATGGACGCAACGCTTGGTGTGGGGATGCATTGCATTGACAAGAGCCATGCAACATTCAACATTAAAATGGGATGTATGTGGTAGGGGGCTTGGCTCAGGGCATAGGCGTTGCAGGTGTAAAACATAGCAGCAACTGCTTCACATGCCAATACATTACATGTAAACAATGGCTATCAGGAAGCAGCAGGAAGCCCTTATTCGATTTGGGGGCAATGCGACCAGTTAAAGCTGCTTGAGGCAATATGGGACATGTACAGGTTGTGAACTGGATACCAGTCAAAACATGAGTTTGAGCAGTAACTTAATAGGACATGATACAGCTAAAGCTTCATGGTGAGCCTATCATTCTCCAACCCTGACCAGTGTGTGCGCGCATGCGTGTATGCTTTTGTGTGTGCATGTTCACATGCATGCACAGCAGTCAATCTGATTGACCATGCTGTGGCACCTGTGCATACCCAACAAGTCACGCATGCCCAGCAGACATGACTCTTCACAGGCGCTGTGCCAAGCGCACGAGTGCGCTTGCAATCAGGTGCGTGGATAGCTCAATGCAGAGGTTGATGCTCCCACCTTCAAAGGAGGAATGGTTGTCGACATGCGGCGCAAGGCCGATGCCAGGGGGGTACTCATTCACAGTGAGTTGATCCAGCTCTTGTCCTACACAGGGTAGGGCACTTATCCTGCCGGCCAGGGGGGCCACCCAATCAGGCAAGGGTCCAAGCTTGTCCGAAAAGTTGCGCAGCTGCGCAGCGTACACAACAGTGGAGCAGAGGCCGATGTGGTGCTCGGCGCATGAAGCAGGCTGTGTTGTGCACTGCCCGGCAAGCATGGGCTGCATGCACAAAACACAGCTCCGCCCGCCATCTACATTGGTGGGTGCGGCTTGGAATGGCACAGCCTCTGGGAGGCACACATGCAGCCAAGGTATAGGATTTCAACAAATGACGTTGCAAGTGTGCTCCCAAGAAGTCATCGCACAGCGCTCATTCACTGCTGCGGGTTTGTCTCACAAGTAAGAAGTGAGTAGAGCTCAGCTGCAGCAATGTGGGGCGTAAGGACGCGCAAGCTCATGCTGCCAACTTCCGCAGGCACTTGAGACCTCCCTGTCAGAAGCCGGCGAAGCAAGACAGATGTACAGCTAGGCTGCAGGCTCACCACGTAGTCAAATGCATGCCCGTAGTGCTGCACCCTCCGCTTGGACAGCGTGACCCAGGGCTGTGTTTGAACCATGTCCAAGAGTGCAGCCTCCTGTGAGATGAAGGTGCAGGTGGGCATGGGTGGGTGCAGGCATACGCACGCGCCACAGGGCAGAGGATGGCTTTTGGCCGTGTGTGAAATCTGAGATGTAGCGATTGCACGTCATGCTGAAGATTGCGCAGCAAACGCTCCAACATGCATAAAAATCAGTGCCATGCCTGCCTTGCATGCAAATGGATGAAGTAGGTACATCAGCAGTATGATGTACCCTTACCTGCTCAAGGCTTATGAAGTCATAGAAAATGTGAAGGCCAGGGACAAGGCCTTCACCCTTGAGTGCTACAGGGAGCGGGCTGGGAGGGGGCTGCGAAGGTGTTGAGGAGGCGCATGATTGCGAGCGTGCCCACGCCCACAAGCTCGAACTTGCAGCACGTAATTGCATTGAGCCTTCATGCATGTGCTGTGATGCACACGTGCAACAGGAAACCAGCGCTTGCTATGGCAACTTACAAAATTGACGCACCTTGAGCAACTTCAGGTTAGTGTACTTTACTTCCAGCACACGGTCTGTGAGCTCGAGGTAGGGCTTGCCCTTCAGAGCTGTGATGGCTGCAGTGGCAGAATCCTCGTCGTGGTAAACCACGTACACATGGGTCGGCCACTTGCCAGGCAGGACGCACTCTATCTCGCCGTGTGCATTGAAAAGCTCAGCTACAAGAGCAATTGTCCTCTTATCAACAATCCTCAGGTTGCCTACAAACAGGCCTCTGGTGATCACAGGCTTGTTTGGCTTAGTGAAAAAGTAGTGGGCCATTCCAAAAGGCCCTCTTTCAGAGGGTTAAGCCCTTTCGAAGCAAATCATGATTCAATTCTTTTTCTGCACTCAAATCGAGCAAAGATGGCGGCGGGATCAGATCGTGCTGACTATTTTTTAACTCACTATGCAAACAGAAAACTATAGAAGTGCAAATTTGTTGATTTGACCGGGATGGATGTCCGCGTCAAAGCTGAGCAATTGCTTGTGGCCTGCAGCCTGAATGATGTGGAAGGCAAGTCCATACCCATGCCAGCAAATGCTTTGCACTCAATCATCTTCTAGTGTGGAACCCTCGTTTAGAACTTGCGTCCGGCTTGCCTGTTGTAGCTGCTTTCCAGCTGCTTAATGAGATAGAGCTTGAAGAGGACTTGGAGCTGCGGCAACTGGCTGCCAATATAAGCGATGTTCATGGTGGGTGGGTGTTGGCATCTGTACTGACGGCGCAAGCATACTCGTACTTGTCCAATTGGAGCATGTTTCATGTCTTTGGTTACGGGCACTCGCAAATTTCCATCAATGACACCTTATTGACGCCCGCAGCTGGCGCCTGCTTTGAATGAGGATGCAGTCAGAGTGCCAAATGTCTCAGTACATGAGCAGAAGTCCGTCATGCTTGTCTACCCCTGTGCAGGTCAGACCCCGCTTTTGCATGCATCCAAGCTTGGCGCATCCTCGGTTGTGCCGCGTTTGCTGCACCTTGGAGCCGACCCTTCTGCTTTTGTACGTCCCAGGTAGAGGCCACCCACTGTTCCCGTAAGGATGGTATATGTGAAAGTAGCAAGGGCCATCGGTAAGAAAGGGTTTCCCTCTCTGACTCTTGCAAGGTCCATTCCAAATCCACATTTTTCCTTTCTCATCCCCAACGGTTTCTGCCCCATCTGTTCATTGCAAACCACAAGATGGATCCCTAAGACCTTGTGCCGTCCTAGTCCACTGACAGGATGCCCTTCATCGCTGAAACAAAGAGTCGGTCTGCACAGGCCGTATGACAAGCAGTGTGCATTGAAGCAAACCTCCAAGCAAAACTGCAAAGCTGCCTCTGGCCCCACTGGTGCCTTCTTGAGGCTCCTGTTCCTGTGGTATGCAAGTCCAAGCTTGACGTGTCCGACTGGATTGTTTTTTGCCAATCTTTGTGCAGTGATATTTCACTGTGAGAATGGTAGTCCGACTCCCAGCGTGTTGAACAGGTTGCGCAAATTCAGCACAGCGTCCAAGCTTGTGATGTCTCCCTCTCCCATGTCCAAATCAACACAGCAGCACCTTGCGTGCTGCTCCCTGGCTGTGTGCAGCTTAAATTCATGCCTGCACCTGGCGTGCTGCTCCCTGGCTGTGTGCAGCTTAAATTCATGCCTGCACCTGGCGGCCCTTCACAGCCCCACTCCAGGCCAGGCGTCTGTCACGAGAATGCTGGTGGGGCTGGTGCAGGCCTTGAGTTTGCGGACAAACGCTTATGATTAGGCTTGCTTGCCAAGCTGTGTGCCAAGATATACAGGACAATCATGCGGTATTCAGCAACCCTGCTCATGGTAGATTGAGATCTTACAGATCACAGGGTTGCCAGGGCCTCGGGATCATTGAAACAGGCTTATGGAAGCTTCCTGTGTAACCTTTCCTCAAACGCTGCAGCTCTTTGGACCTGCTCTAGTTAAATGTGTGGTGTCTCACCACTGATGTGCATCCTAGGTCGAGATATAGGACTGAGGCCTCGCTTCAGTCCTGTTGGCGCATCAGGGTGTGTAGCAAGCCATAGCTTAGCCAATTTTGTGTCACTTTCAATTGACCTTGTTTGGTGGTTCACCTATGGTGAATTGATGATGGTGTGTGGTCGATATGTCTGTCCCTGCGATTAACTCGGGCGTGGGGAATAGGTTGGTCAAGGGGCTGCACGCGTGCAGCTGCAAGATGGATGGTGCTTGGCATTATAGGCTGAAGCTGTGTGCTCCTTGTCGGCCCAGACCCATTTGCCATATGTACAGCTTGCCATGCTGGGTGCATACTCTGTGTCTGTACCTCATACTCTCATGCCTTGTGCCACACTACCAGGTCCTGCTTGCTGTCCAACAGGTATGCTTGTGTGCTTTGTGCCTTACTGTGTACCGGCAAATGCTGGCATGTTGGCGTCCATGCCATTCAAGCCCTAAGCTGCTCCTTGTCAGGCTGGCTCAAGACAATGTGTGTCATCCGCGCGCGAGGCTGTTGATTGTGCTAAAAGCATCGTGCAGCCTATGCATAGATGCAAAAACTCACGTTGTCAGACGGTCACTTGCATCCTCCCAGCGTGAGCGGGGACTCTCCCTGAGTGTGTTGGTGTTTGGGTCCAGCGTGGGGGGTGTGCTGTGGACACCCTGAATGCCGATGGTGAAACCCCGCTGATGTTTTGCGCTTGTTGGTGTTTGGGTCCAGCGTGGAGAATGTGCTGTGGACACCCTCAATGCCGTTGGTGATACCCTGCTGATGTTTTGCACTTGTTGGTGTTTGGGTCCAGCGTGGAGGGTGTGCTGTGGACACCCTCTATGCCGTTGGTGATACCCCGCTGATGTTTTGCATGTGCTGGTGTTCAGGTCCAGCATGGAGGGTGCGCTGTGGACGCCCCCAACGCCAACGGTGATACCCCGCTGATGTTCGCGTGTGGGGCAGGAAATGTAGGGACTGCCGCCATGCTGCTGAAGGTAGGTCAGGCGCCCCTTGCGCTTGGGTGCGCGGTCAATGTGCACTGTAGTCCAGGGCTGTGCGCATCTAAAAGCAACTTAAAGCAGGCTTGCATTCAAGCGTGCGCGGCTGTGTCCAAGGGTGCGTGGTCCCTGTGCTCCGCATTGACAACTGCAGGCTCAAGCAAGACAGCACCCCTTGACAAGCAGCTCTTTCACCCACCCAGCTGCGCTTTCCCCAGTTTCTGAGGCCCTTGTGCACTTGCACTGCGAGGAGGCACGGCAGGGAAGAGCACTGAGGATGTCCAAGGACAGAGTGCCTGCCCTGATGCACACACAGCCACGGCCATGGGGCCACAGCCACACAGCAGACATGCACTTCATGCAGTTTGCTTGGGTCTGTCTGTACGCTCCCACGCATGCACACGCTGTGCGCGCAGGCCGGCGCCGACCCCGTCGCGAGCAACAAGCTCGGCCTATCCCCTCTGCTGGTGGCTGCAAGTGCGGGCTCGGAGCTGGCACTGGGGCTGTGCCTTAGGGCGCTGTCATCCTGCCCACAGGCACCACAGCCCTGCGCAGGCGCGGCAGCAGCTGGGTCGGCTGTGTGTGCTGCTGCCCCTGGCCCCGGCGGGCTAGCCGTATGCGATGCCCAGGGCAACACCGCGCTGCACTTTGCGGCGCGCAATGGGCATGCCGCATGTGTGCGCGTGCTGCTGGCCGCAGGCGCGGACCCAACGCTGCGCAACCGTGCTGGCAGGTCGGCGCTTGTGGAGGCCAAGCTCACACGCAATGTGGAGTGTGTCGTGCTACTGGAGGGCAGTTGCCCTACCAGCCAGGCCGTGCTGGATGCAGAGGCGGAGGTGCTGCAGGGCCGGCAGCAGCGGCGGCTGCAGCAGCAGCAGCAGCAACATAAGGGTGGGGCGGAGGTGCGGTTGGACCCGCCTGCGCCTGCGTGTACAGCGTCTCCTGCAGCAGCAAGCCCAGCAATGGAGAGGCGCGGCCCTGGGGACTCCCCTGCCAAAGCAGCCTCTGCACAGTCAGCATGCCTGCCTGCAAGCCCAACAGCCGCGGCTGGGGACAGTCAGGGTGGCCTGGGGCAGGCAGGAGCAGGCAGCAGCAGTGACCGGGGCCACCGACCACAAGCAGGGGCAGGCAACAACAGTGGCCG
>LKMJ01004764.1_pt1 | contig 12785 bp, 11 predicted proteins | sample 643391 | NCBI WGS metagenome assembly LKMJ01 (sample SAMN04112250, study PRJNA286221) | soda lake metagenome | biome: soda lake; feature: Kulunda Steppe; material: water; isolation source: sample PL-Br10 brine of Picturesque Lake | place: Russia: Kulunda steppe | collected 2010-07
GGCGTCGGGATCGAGATCGAAGCCGTCGCCAGCCTCGAGTGACTCCATGGCTGTCTCACGTCGCGTGAAGTCGGCCCTCCTCTGGGGTGCCGTGGGCTACATGAGTTTCATGGTGTTGCTTCAGGCCGTTGCCGTGCTCGCGGAGCCGCTTCTCTCGCTCGCTCAGGGGGCCGCCGTGGCAGTACTCGTCGGAGCCGTAACCGCCGGGAGTGCATACGTCCTCGAGCATCGGGTTGCCGCCTGGGCGGCAGCACGCCAGGCTGCCCACCAGCGCAGCGGCAGCGACGAAAGTAAGAGTTAAACGCGGGACGAGGCTATCCTGACTCGAGCCAGGATGGCCGAACGGTAAGGCGCACGCCTGGAAAGCGTGTTCCCTTTGGGATTCTGGGTTCAAATCCCAGTCCTGGCGTTTTACCGAACACAACGCGAACGAGGAGCTACGGCGACGAGTGAGCCGTGTTCGGTAACACGCAGAAAACGGGATTTGAACTGACGCCAGTCGCAGCCCGGAAAGCGACCAGCGGGAGCGACCCGGACCGTCTGGCGGTGGGTTCAAATCCCAGTCCTGGCGTGCGAGAACCGAACGACGTGAGGTTCTCGGAGTGCCGAACGGCGCAGCCGTGAGGCTTTTGTCGAAATACCATCGCAAGCAACTGGTAATTGAAGAAGACGAGGTTATCGACGGCCGATCGCGCCCAAGCCAGGCCGATCTGCCTGGCGGTCACTTCGTCCGAGATTGTGAGTCCCTCGAGAAGCCAACTGGCCAGCCCTGAGGCGCTTTGCCATCGCGTGTCAACGGCTCACTGAGCGACTCCTGTGGCATGTGCCGAGTTAATCAGAACAGTGACCGCCCGCTCGAGCAGACAGCATTTTGTCCCGCCCGGCCTTCGGTCCCGGTATGTGTGGGCGCTATACGCTGGTCCTCGAGCCCGAGGACCTCGAAGCTCGGTTCGACGCGACGCTCGCCGAGTCGTGGGACCCCACGTACAACGCAGCTCCGGGCCAGCAGCTGCCGGTGATTACGAACGACGCACCCGAGACGATCCAGCGCCTCGAGTGGGGCCTGGTCCCGTCGTGGGCTGACGACGATAGTGGGGGGATGATCAACGCACGGGCGGAAACGGTGGCCGAGAAACCGAGTTTCCAGGGGGCGTACGAGTCCCGGCGATGTCTGGTCCCGGCCGACGGGTTCTACGAGTGGGTCGAGACCGCCGACGGGAAACAGCCGTATCGGGTCTGTTTCGCGGACGAACGCACGTTCGCGATGGCCGGCCTCTGGGAACGCTGGGAGCCCGAGACGACCCAAACCGGTCTCGATGCCTTCGGCGGCGGGGTCGACGACAGCGACGACGGCCCACTCGAGACGTTTACGATACTCACGACCGAGCCGAACGACCTGGTTGCGGACCTCCATCATCGGATGGCGGTGATCCTCGCGCCCGGCGACGAGGCCGAGTGGCTCACGGCCGAGGATCCGCGTCACCTCCTCGAGCCGCATTCACCGGCCGAGATGCGCGCCTACCCGGTGTCGACGGCAGTCAATAGCCCAGCGAACGACGAGCCGGCGTTACTCGAGCCGGTCGACTCCTGACGTCGGTCGCTCGTCTCACTGCGGCCGGTCGTGACGGTCCGTTCGACTCAGCGTTCCCCATTGAATCTCGGTTGTTACCTGGTGAAACGACAGTCAGGTCGACGCACCTCTCGCTGCTGCCAATAGATTACTTAAAAAAGTGGGTAATTCAGTGCCACAACCGACTCGAGTGTCCTGGTACCGATTCGCACACATTGTGGGGGACCACGTCGCTTGCACTGGGTTTCTGCCCTAGATTCGTGATCGGACCGACGGGTCGGAAATGGTGAAGAACGATGATTTTATGTAGAAGGACAAACAACGACTCGTTTGACTATGAGCCAGCGAATGCAACAGGGTCAGCCGATGATCGTGATGAGCGAGGACTCCCAGCGCGTCAAGGATAAAGACGCCCAGGAGTACAACATCCAGGCGGCTCGCGCAGTCGCCGAGGCCGTGCGCTCGACGCTCGGCCCGAAAGGGATGGACAAGATGCTCGTCGACAACGTCGGCGGCGTCACCGTCACGAACGACGGCGTCACCATCCTCCAGGAGATGGACATCGACAACCCGACGGCCGAAATGATCGTCGAAGTCGCCGAGACCCAGGAGGACGAGGCCGGCGACGGCACGACGACGGCCGTCGCGATCGCTGGTGAACTGCTCAAAAACGCCGAGGAGCTTCTCGAGCAGGACATCCACCCGACCGCGATCATCAAGGGCTTCCACCTCGCGAGCGAGCAGGCTCGCGCCGAGATCGACGACATCGCCGAGAGCGTCGACACCTCAGACGAGGACCTGCTGCGCTCGGTCGCCGAGACCTCGATGACCGGCAAGGGCGCCGAGGTAAACAAAGAACACCTCTCGCAGCTGATCGTCGACGCGGTTCGTGCGGTCACCGTCGAGACCGACGAGGGCGAACAGGTCGTCGACCTCGAGTTCCTCAACATCGAGACCCAGACCGGCCGTAGTGCCGGCGAGTCGGACCTCCTCGAGGGCGGCATCGTCGACAAGGACCCGGTCCACGACGACATGCCGACCGAGGCGACCGATGCGGACATCTTGCTGCTGAACCAGGCCATCGAGGTCGACGAGACCGACGTCGACACCGAGGTCTCCGTCACGGATCCAGACCAGCTCCAGAAGTTCCTCGACCGCGAGGAGAAACAGCTCCGCGAGAAGGTCGACCACATCGTCGACCTCGACGCGGACGTCGTCTTCTGTCAGAAGGGCATCGACGACCTCGCCCAGCACTACCTCGCGAAAGAGGGCATCCTCGCCGTCCGCCGTGCGAAGAAGTCCGACCTCGAGTTCCTCTCGGAGGTCGTCGGCGCGGCGATCGTCTCGGACCTGAAGAGCGCGACTGCCGAGGACCTCGGCCACGGCGACGTCACCCGCGACGAGGAAGACGAGCTGTTCTACGTCGAGGGCGCGGACGCTCACGGCGTCACCCTCCTGCTCCGTGGCTCGACCGAACACGTCGCCGACGAACTCGAGCGCGGCGTCAACGACGCGCTGGACGTCGTCGCCCAGACCGTCTCCGACGGTCGCGTGCTCGCCGGTGGTGGCGCCATCGAGGTCGAACTCGCCGGCCGACTCCGTAACTACGCCGACTCCGTCTCCGGTCGCGAACAGCTCGCCGTCGAGGCGTTCGCTGACTCGCTCGAGCTCGTCCCACGGGTGCTCGCCGAAAACGCCGGCCTCGACAGCATCGACACGCTCGTCGACCTCCGTGGCGCTCACGACGAAAACGAGGTTCGCGCCGGCCTGAACGTCTTCTCCGGGAACGTCGAGGACACCTTCGAGGCTGGTGTCGTCGAACCAGCCCACGCCAAAGAGCAGGCTGTGAGCTCAGCGTCCGAGGCCGCGAACCTCGTGCTCAAAATCGACGACATCATTTCCGCCGGTGACCTGTCGACCGACAAGGGCGACGACGAGGAAGGCGGCCCCGGCGGTGCCCCAGGCGGCATGGGCGGCATGGGCGGTGGCATGGGCGGCATGATGTAAGCGTGGATTGAACGACGTGAAATCCACGGATGACGAACGGCGCTTTGCGCCGTGAGTCGGTGCGGTTCGGAGCGAACCCAGTGAGCGAGAACCGCTGAACGCGAGCGGGGAGCGCACGCGACGCGCGAGCGAAAGACTAAATGTTGCTCTGCGGGCCGGCTGTGCCGGCCCTCGGCAAAATTTAGTATAAAAGCCTCCTCCTTCCGTTCGGACATCAGTCCTCACATCAGTCGTCGGTCCGAGCGCGACTCACGTCGCGCTCGGTGACTGCGCTTCAGTACCGAAGCGCTTCGAACCCGTCCATTTCTCGCGAGTTGGGTTTACACAGACCGACAGTTGTGACTGCTACCAGCGTTCGAAAACGGTGCTGACTCGAGAATTCGATTACTCTTCCTCGACGTCGAGGTCGAACTGCTCGTTCTCGGAGACGGCGTTCAACACGACGCTCGTGTTGGAGGCTTTGATATCTGGATCGGTAAGCAGGGCCTTGATTTGGTCGTTCATCCCATCGGTGTTCTTGAACTTCCCGATGGCAATCACGTCGTAGTCACCAGTCACTTCGTAGACGCTGATCATCTGGCGGTGTTCGCGGAGCGTCTCGGTGATGTCGGGGAGGGCGTTCCCTTCGACTTTCAGTTGGATGACTGCCGTGACGTCGTAGCCGACGGCGTCGTAGTCGATCCGAGGCGTATAGCCCTGGATGACGCCATCGTCCTCGAGATCCGAGAGGTGATTCGAGACGGTCGTCACCGAGACGTCCAGTTCTTCGGCCAGGCTGCGGAGACTGGCACGACCGTCGCCGAGGAGGGCATTGACTAGTTTTGCATCGAGATTTTCGTAGGTCATCATGTACATCCTCGCAGCCGTCCCGTTTGAAATTTACGAATATACAATTCCACCCCGACCTCCCGCCGGTCTCGACGACCGATTGGCAATGATACTGCCGAACGGCCACTGGGTGGCAGCGACTAACGCGTCGGCGTTAGTCGTCGGTCGGCGTGGTCGTGTGCAGTGGCCGTCTCGTCGTTCTCGGGACGAGTCGCGGCATGGCGAAGACGACGACAGAACCGACTCCCCCGACGACGAACCAGACGCCCGGCGCGGTCGTCGTGGTCAGGATGGTCGCGATGGGCACGAGGAGGCCGACACCGAGTCCGCCCCATACGAGGACGGTTCCGGTCACCGGCCACGGCTCCCGCGGCGGCGTGGCGTAGGTCCAGGCGAGGAGTCCGCCGATCGAACCGCCGAGTAGGGCCACTGCGTCCGGCCGACCGCCGATCACGAACGCCAGGGCTGCGAGTGTTGCACTGGCGGCGAAGACGGCAGCCGTCTCGTCAATCCCACGCCTGCTGCGTGCCCACCGACGAAGCGCGAGCACCGAACCGACGTAGCCGACGCCGATCCCCGTGCCGACGGCCACGTCGATCGGGTAGTGGACGCCAGCCCCGACTCGAGAGACCGAGACCACGACCACTGTGGCCGCTGCCCCAAGTAACCGCTGGCGGCGCGTTCCCCAGTCCGTCTCGAGGGCGATCGCCGTCCAGATGACGACGGCGGCGATGGCGTGCCCGCTCGGAAAGCTGGCACTCGAGAACTCGACGGCCGGGGCGTAGACCGCTGCCAGCACCGTCGGCAGTGCCTCGGGCGCGATCTCGGGACCAACGTCGGGCCTTGGGGTCGAAAAGTATCCTTTGAGCCCGACCATGATCGCGTAGCCACCCATCACCGTCGGGATCCAGACGGCGAACCGGTGGCGATCCCGGAACAGGTACGCGAGGACGACGAGCGGGGCGACGAACCAGATGCTGCCGAGGTGCGAGCCCGCAGCGAAGACGAGTGCCATCCACTCGGGGACGGCGTCTTGGAGCGCCTCGATAGGCGCGGGATCGAACCACATCGGCTCTGCGGTACGGTCGCGTGACGATTATACGCTTCGATCCGACAGGAAATAATACTGTGTCGTCGTTATGACCGAAACCGACCGATTGCGTCGCGAAGTCGGCCTGGAATGCTGAGTATCGTCAGCCCGAGGCCGAAGAGAACCATCAGGACGTAGACGCCGAGCGTCGAGGTCCAGACGACGAGCAGTGCCAGGATCGCCCAGCCACCACTCAGGAAGTAAAACGCGGCGATGGAGGCTGCGGTTCCGTACAGCAAGACGAGATACGGTCCCCAGCCGCGGGCGTGGCCACGGCGACTGCGCCGGCGGACGTACCGCTTGAGCTCTGCCTCGAGGGCAGGGCGCTGCACCGTCCGTGATTCGACGTCGGCCTCGAAGGCGTCGACGCGGTCCCGGAGCCGTTCGATCTCCTCGTGGAGGACAGCCGAATCTCTCGCTCGGTCCTGGGTTTGGGCACTGGTTCGCCCGCAATCGTCGATGTGGCCATCCGTCGTCTCTTCGTCGACACCCTCAGTCATCGCTTCGTTGACGAGATGTCGAGCGCCGGGACTTTGTAGCTGCCGATCCGGTTCAACGTCGGCGAGAACGGCGTTGCAGACCGCGCCCGTGAGGACGATGATTGCACCGACGTATAGCCAGACAAGCACGAGAAAGACCGCCCCGAGGGCGCCGTAGAGGATGAACTCCCTGGCAACGATCGCGTACAGACCGAAGGTTCGGCTGAGCAGGAACCAGCCGATCGCGGCGAGTAACGCACCGGGGAACGCCTCGAGCAGCCCGACCTCGTCGTCCGGGAACACGACGTACAGCGGGAGAAAGGTTACCAGCAAGCCGATCAGGACGAACACTGGCGCGAGCGGCCCGAACTCGATGCCGGGGACGAATCGGATCGCGACCTCGAGTGCGCCGACGATCGTCAATCCGATCACGATCCCGAGGAGGGCGACCACCGCGTCACGGAGCGTGCCCACGAACGACTTCTCACCGGCCGTGCCGTACACGTGGGAGAACGCTCGATCGAGCCCACGCAGGACGCGACTCGAGCCCCAGAGGAGGCCGGCTGCCCCGAACGCGGTTGCACTCTGTCGGCCGGTGTCGTCGAGGACGGTCTCGGCGAGTAGTTCCTGGGCCGACGGGGTGAGCACGCCGCTGACCGACGCAGCCAGGCGACTTGCCAGGGCTTCGCCACCGACTGTGGCGGCGACACCGAGCACGAGTAACGTCAGCGGAACCAGGGAGAGAAAGGCGTAGAACGCGACCCCGGCTGCCAGCAGCGTCAACTGCTGGCTTCGGGCGAGAGCCACGATCTCGGTGAGGACGGCGATACCACGTTCGTGGTCGATCACGCGAGCCACTCACCACGTCCACAACTATAGGCGGTATCGTCCAGCCGGCGTCGTGAACGTGCGGCCGTGCCGAAGCGGAGACCGTAGCTGTTGGCGCTTACCCGAGATCAGCGGCCGTCGCTGTGCGGATCTCGGGAACGCTCGCGTCGGTCTTGAACGTCGTCCCGCTGTAGTGGGTTCGCGAGGTTTCGTACCCCTCGTCGGCGAGGGACGCGAGGAAGTCGTCCATCGCGTTGGCGGGGAGCCCCCAATCGCGACAGAGTTTGTGCTGGTCGTAGTGGGTCGGCTCGTCGAGTTCGGCCTCGAGTGTTCGACAGAGATCGCGGGCGCGGTCGGCGGTGCCGAACGAGTCAGGGACCCGGTCGCGGACCGCGGCGACGAAGGATGTCTCGCGGATCGGGCCGAGCCAGATCGGGCCCGCGACCAGGAGCCGCTCGCTCTCACAGGCCGGACACTGGGCGAGTGGGTCGGCGATGAGCCCCGCGTGGCTCTCACGATACCGACAGTCCTCACAGTGGGACACGTAGCCGAGCTGGTCGATGGCCGCGTCGGCGGCGGTCGCCTTGTGATCGAGCTCGAGGTAGGTCCTGACGTAGTGGCTCGTCGCGTGGGTCAGGATCGGTGCGACGCCGACGTCGAACCGGGCCGCGCTGCGAGCGAGCGCCGAGAGCAGGATGCGAACGCCCATCTCGGGGTGATACTCGGTGTTCCGCGGGACTGCCGAGTATGACCGGATCCCACTCGCGAAGTGGGCGCCACAGAGCGGTGCGGTATCGGTCGCGGTGACACAGAGGAGGTGCCCACAGTTCGCGACGGCGGCGTCGGCAAAGGGCATCGGCGTTCCGAACGGATCGAGATCGATCACGTCGAAGTGCTCGTCGTGCAGTAGCGCGTTGACGTTGCGCTGTTCGACCCGGGCGTCACAGTCGTTCCGAGCGAGGTTCTCACGGGCGAGCGTCACGGCCGCCGGTTCGACGTCACAACAGGTGACGTCCCAGCCGTCTGCGGCCGCCCGGACCCCGCGGACGCCACTCGCGGTCATCGCGTCGAGGTAGGTCGTCGCGTACTCGTTGCGCTCGCGGAACGCCCGGAGGACGGCGATCGTCAGATCGCGGTTGAGTTCCTGGCGGGGATTGTAGAAGACTGACGCCTCGACGCCCTCGGTCTGCTCGGCCGGTACCGAGATCTCGACGTCCCCTTCGGTGACGCGCATACCACTGTTCCGCCCGACGGCGCGAAAAGCGGTGTGGTCTCGAGCGACCGCCTGTAAACTGCCCGTCCGTCCACTGACAGTGTGTCCCATGGCAACCAAATCGATTTGTCGGTGCGCCCGAGAGGACCAGTCGTGTCGGAGCCGAACCCCGTCGAGCGGTGGCAGGCCCACCTCGAGGAGACGGGCGAACTCACCCCCGACATCGTCGAGCGGATCACACAGCTCCACGGTGACCGCGGGGTTCGCGCCATCGAGGCGGTCGGCGAAGGTCGGGTCAAAGCCTACCGCGACTTCACCATCGTCGTCGGCTACTCGGACGAGTACATCGTCGAGGGTCGGGCGTGTACGTGCAAAGACAGCGAGTACAATCTGGACCCGGCAGATCCGACCGACCTGTGTTGGCACGCGCTGGCGGTCGCGATTGCCCGCCGTGTCGGCCACGTCGACTATCACGACATGTGGTACTCGGACGTCCGGGAACTGCTCTAACCAGCACTCCTGGCCTCGATTTCTGGGTCCGACCGGCACGACTATACAAGCCGCTGTGTCAGCCGTAGCTACGGAGACCCCAACACGGGAGGGACAGGTATTTTATACGTCTCTGTGCAACCGCCTGTAACGATCCGTGATAGGTGACCGCTGACTGCAATGCAACCAGAACAGATCGAGGCTGGGAAGGCAATCCAGAAACGGACTGGAAAGACCTTCTACCTCGCGACGCGGTTCCTCCCCGAGCGCGTCCGCCACGCGACCCACGTCCTCTATGCGTTCTTCCGTATCGCAGACGAGGTCGTCGACGACGCTGGGGACCGGCCGGCCGCCGCCCAGCGGGCCGATCTCGCAACGTTACGCGCGCAAGCACTCGGCGAGGAACCCACAGACGATCCCGTCCTCGAGGCGTTCGTCGAACTTCGCGAGCGCTACGGCATCGCCGACACGGAAGTCGACGAGTTCATCGACGCGATGGCCACCGACATCGAGCAAAGTCGGTACGAGACCTACGCAGATCTCGAGGCGTACATGCGCGGCTCCGCGGCCGCCGTCGGCGTCATGATGACGGCGATCATGGAGCCGGAGATGGAGTCGGCAGCCTTGCCACACGCGATCAAACTCGGCGAAGCCTTCCAGTTGACCAACTTCCTCCGAGACGTCCGCGAGGATATCCTCGACCGCGACCGGATCTATCTCCCACTGGAAACCCTCGAGAAACACGGCGTCAGGCCCGACCAGGTCGAGGCCCTCGAGTACGACGACGGCTTCCGGGCGGCGATGGCCGAGGAACTCGCTCGCGCCGAGCAGCTCTATCGCGAGGGCGTCGCGGGCATTCGATACCTGCCAGATGATTGCCAGCTCCCGGTCTTGCTCGCGGCCGTCCTCTACGCGGAACACCACGCGATTATTAGAGCCCAGGAGTACGACGTCCTCTCGAGTGAGCCCTCGCTGTCGACGTCTCGCAAACTCTGGTGTGTGCTGAAGACGCGCTGGCACTGGCACTGGAATCAGGATCCGGAAGCCGTCTTCCAGCGTGTCTCTGCTGTCGAAGTCGCCGAGCCCGAGGCCCAGGGTCACGGCCCCGGCGAACGCGTGCCGACGCGGTAGGCGGATTTCTCTATTCGATACCGTTCGCTCCGAGAGGCCATCACAGGGTCCTCAGACGCTCGGAACGGCCGTCCTGACTATCTCGAGATCGTACTGGTCGGTGGCGAACAAGCCGAGACAGAAGCCGCCAGCGACGGCTGCCGCGAGCCAGTTTCCGTACAGTAGGTTGATCGCTCCCCAGAGGAGGACGAAGCTCACCAGATCGTCGAGAATGAACTCACACTCCCGGACCCGGGCGAGCAACGCCTCGCGATCGAACGCGAGGTCGACGAGGACGACGGCGACGGTCCCGGAGATCACCCAGCCGAAGTAGTTCGAGAGCGGCACGCCGTAGACGATCCCCGGCGGGTCGAACGCCCAGAAGCCGATCGCGACGGCGGCCGGGTCGAGCACCAGATCGATCGCGACGACCGCCGCGATCGCGATTGGGATCCGAACGAGGAGGCGCTCGGCCCACTGGCCCAACACGAGCACCGTCAGCAGGTAGGCGTTCAACACCAGCGGGATGAAAAACAACGGTAGCGCCAGCGGCACCTCGCCGAAGAGCATCGGGCCCAGCTGAATCGTGTACTCGAATGCGCCGTACGGCCAGTCAGTCCGGACGCCGACGAGTTCGATCGCGTACGTGTACACCGTCACCACGCCGAGTGCACCCAGGGCCCACCAGCCGATCCGTGGGAGGAGCCCGACGAGCAGTGGCGAGCGCATAACGAGCGTCCCGAAGAGGATCAAGAGCGGATTAAAGGCGAGTGGCTCCGGAAGCAGTCCTTCCGCGCTCGCGACCAGCGTCACCGCGCCGATGACCGGGAAGACGACGGCGATGGTGAACCGATTCTCGCGGACCAACTCCTCGAGTCGGGCCTGGAGCCGCTCGCGACCGGTCGGGTAGGCTGCGCCCAGTGGCTCCATCTGTGCATCGCTATCCATGGACGATCACCCAGAGCCCGCCGATTGTGAGCCCGGCGCCGACCACGGTATTGATCGCGGGGAACCACCAGTAGGCCCGGTCGACGGCGACCTGCGCCGTGGTGATCCCGACGATCAAGAGCGGGTAGACGCCGAGCAGGAGGCCGAGGCGTGGGTCGACCGCGCCGAAGGCCAGCGCACTCGCGAGCCAGCAGCCGCCACAGTAGACGAAGGTCCGGCGTTCACCGAGCAGCGTTGCTGTCGTCCTGATCCCTGCGTGGCGATCGGGCTCGATGTCGGGGATCGCCGAGAAGGTGTGCATCCCCATTGCCCACGCCCAGGCGCCGACGAGCGCGAGCAGCGGAGGCTGACTGCCGGCGACGGCGACGTATGCAGCCGCACCCGGGGCGATGTAGAGCCCGTTCGAGAGCGAGTCGAGAACCGGCGTGGTCTTCAACCGGGCCGGCGGAGCGCTGTAGGCGGCGCCGAGCAGGAGGAAGACGCCGATCCATCCCAGCGCACCGAACGAGAGCACCGGCACGAACGCCGCCGAGAGGGCAACGGCGAGGGCGACCGCGATCGGCACGTACCACTGGCCGGCGTATCTGGCCTCCCGCTGGTCTTTCTTCGGATTCGCGGCGTCGATCTCACGATCGAAGACGTCGTTGATGCCGTAGAGGAAGACGTTCGCCGGGAGCAGAAAGTACGCGAACAGTCCGATCGTCACTGGCGTGAACAGCTGGTCGACGCTGCTGGCCCCGTACGCGACCCCAACGACGACCGGGCCCGCCAGGTACAACCAAAAGCGGGGCCGCGAGAGCACGAGCAGATAGCCGACGTGCTCGCTGAGCCCGGCTCGAGCCCCCGCGGCGGCGTGGTTTCGGTCACTCATACGATAGGCAGCTCTCAGGCGGCGCGGCCGAAATCCGCGACGACCTGCTCACCCGTTAGTTTCCCGCTGATGAGACACATCGGGACGCCGATGCCGGGCGTGGTGTCACCGCCGACGAAGTAGAGTCCGTCGACCGCTTTCGATCGGTGTGGTGGGCGAAAGAGCGCGGTCTGGCGGAGCGTGTGTGCCAACCCCAGAGCGGTGCCGTCGTAACTGTTGTACCGTGACGCGAAGTCCTCGATACAGAACGTCTCCTCGAGGACGATCCGGTCGCGCAGGTCAGCACCGGTGTGGTCGGCGAGGTCGGCGAGGATCTGCTCGCGGTAGGACTCCCTGATCTCGGGAGTATCCTCGAGGCCGGGCGCGATCGGCACGAGGACGAACAGGGCGCTGTGACCGTCCGGGGCCACGTCGTCTTCGGTTTTTGACGGGACACAGACGTAGTAGGCTGGTTCGTCGGGCCACTGGGGATCGTCGAAGATCTGAGCGAAGTGCTCGTCCCACTCGGTCGGCAACACGAGCGTGTGGTGGGCGAGTTCGTCGACCGATCCCTCCACACCGATGTAGAGCAAGAACGCAGACGGGGCGTAGGTACGGGACTCCCAGTAGTCGGCGTCGTAGCCACGGCGTTCCCGCGGGAGCAGCTCCTGTTCGGTGTGGGCGTAATCGGCGTTGCTCACCACGAGATCGGGGTGGACCGGTCCGTCGCTGGTCTCGAGGCGGAACGCGCCCTCCCGGCCCTTGATCGCGGTGACGGGCCGGTCGGTCTGGTAGCTGACCCCGAGGTCCTGGCCCAGATCGACCATCGCGTCGACGACGGCTGCGATCCCACCGTCTGGATACCAGACACCGAGGTTGAAATCGACGTGGCTCATCAGGTTGTACAGCGCCGGCGTGTTCTGTGGCGATCCCCCCAGAAAGACCAGCGTGTACTGCATGATCTGCTGGAGCTTCGGGTGGTCGAAGTAGTCCTCGACGTGGCCCTGCATGGAGCCGATCAGCGAGAGGCCGCGGGCGTGTCGTGCCACGTCGAGGTCGAGGTAGTCCCGGAGTCGTGGACGGTCCTCGTAGACGAAGTGTTCCATCCCGATCTCGTAGTTCTCGGCGGATTTCTCGAGATATCGCTCGAGTGACTCGCCAGCTCCTCGTTCGTACGTTTCGAAGATCGATTTCGTGCGCTCGAGGTCCGGCGTAATCTCCACCTGATCGCCGTCTTTGAAGAAGATCCGGTAGTGTGGGTCGAGGTGGGTCAACTCGTAGAATTCGCCGGGTTCACGGCCGAAATCGGCGAAGAATCGTTCGAAGACATCCGGCATCAGGTACCAGGAGGGGCCCATGTCGAAGCGGAACCC
>LKMJ01004766.1_pt1 | contig 12783 bp, 15 predicted proteins | sample 643391 | NCBI WGS metagenome assembly LKMJ01 (sample SAMN04112250, study PRJNA286221) | soda lake metagenome | biome: soda lake; feature: Kulunda Steppe; material: water; isolation source: sample PL-Br10 brine of Picturesque Lake | place: Russia: Kulunda steppe | collected 2010-07
CCTGTAACTGGATACTCAACGAGTACCCCGGCTACGTCGAGAACTTCTATCTCGAAGGCAACTTCGCGACCGACAAGAAGGCCTCGAAGGTAAACGACCTCCAGACCCGAGGAAAGCGGGTGACCGCAGAAGTGACCCTCGACCGCGAAACGCTCGTCCACCACCTGGGTGCGGAGCCCGAAAGCCTCGCTCACCACGGGAAGATCGGCACGCTCGGCTCGTTTTTCGCCGGCGCGAACACCAACGGTGCACACCCGGCGAACGGGTTAGCGTCGCTTTTCATCGCCACCGGGCAGGACGAGGCCAACGTCGCCGAATCCTCCGCCGCGATGATAAACACGACGCTGCTCGACGACGACTCGCTGCACGTCTCCGTCACGATACCGTCGCTCATCGTCGCGACGTACGGCGGCGGAACCGGACTCGCGACACAGAACGAGTGTCTGCGAATGCTCGATTGTGACGGCGCTGGAAACGTACACAAGTTCGCAGAGATCGCCGCCGGCGTCGTCCTCGCGGGCGAACTCTCGCTCGGGGCGGCTATCTCCGCATCCGACTGGGTAACGAGCCACGAATCGCTCGGTCGAAACCGATAGCTCTCGGTATCAGTCGTTTCGTCCCGCGATCAGTTTCGGTAGCGTCGCGCTTTCGAGCGTCTCGTCTACCTGCGTCACGACGAGGGCGAGCGCGGCAAGCGCGAGCGCAGCCCCGAACGCGAACGGAACGACGAACCCGTAGCCGAACAGCGCGCCGGATGCGAGCGGGCCGATCGCCGTCCCCAGTCCGAACGCCATCGTGAGCACCGACAGCGTCGTCCCCGACTGCCCTTCCTTGGCGAGATCGCCGGCGACCGCGAGCGCCGGCGCGAACACCATCGCGACCGACACGCCGTGGACGAGTCTGGCGGCGAGCATCGTCCACGGAGAGGTGACGAGCCCCTGTGCGAGCACCGCCGGAGCGAGGATGACGAGCCCGCCAACGAGAAACGGCTTTCTCCCGATGCGGTCGGCGGTGCGGCCGATGGGAACCTGTAGCGCGATGTTCGCGATGACGACGGCGGCGAACTGGACGCCGAACCACGCCGGCCCCTGTCCCAGTTCCTCGTTTATCGGCTCCTGAAGCGTCGCGAACAGCGCGATGCTGATAGCCATAAACAGCGTCCCGATTCCGAGAACGAACACGGGGTCGAACAGCCGGTCGTCGCGGTCGTTGAACACCGACACGGAAAGTTCGTCGGACGCGTCGGCTTTCGTCGTCTCGGGGTCTTCGATGAGCAGCGTCACCAGCGTGAAACTGACGAGTGCGCCGGCGACGGCGACCCCGAACGCGGCGTTGAAGCCCGACAGGACGACACCACCCGAAAGTGAGTACGGTCCGGCGGCGACGACGGTTCCCGCCACGATGGGTCCGAAGCCGAAGCCGATGAGACGGAACGTGTTGAACACGCCGAAATTACCGCCGCGTTCGGCATCGCTCCGCGCGAGGTCGTTGACGAGCGCGATGGTGGCGGGGATGACGAACGCGCCGCCGATTCCCTGGAGAGCACGAATAACGACGAGCGCCTCGTACGTTTCGACCAGTGCGTAGGCGACGCTCGTCACCGCGAGGATGACGAGTCCGAAGAGGATGAGGAGTTTGCGTTTGCCCGTCCTGTCCGAGAGTCGACCGGTGAACGGCTGGGCGAAGCTGTTCAGAAAGCCGAAAAGCGACAGCGCAAAGCCGATGAGGAACTCGATGGTTAGCGGTATTCCGAGCACCGCCTGCCCTTCAAACCCCGGTAGTGCGAGCTCACCGCTGGCGATATACAGCGGTAACACGATGATGAGAAACGAGTTCGCGACGGCGTCGGCCATCCGTGCCAGCGCGAGCACGACGACCCGTCTGTCCGTCCCGAACATCTACGTCGACGGACGCGTGGGGCTCGTATCATCGTTCCGAAGACCGGCGACGGAGCTATGTCGGTTGCCGACGAACAATGCGTATGTCAAGAGCTGTCAAACTCAGCCGAATCGACGGCGCACTCGCGACGCTTTCGTACCCAGTCCACCGGGAAACAGCGGTCGAAGAACTCGGCGATGTGACGGTTCTTCTCGCCGACGGCGAGGAGAACCTCGGTGACGTGGTCGAACGAACCAGCTCCGAGCGGTACGACACACCGACCGACCTCCGTGACGAGCTGTTCGAATATCTGCCCGTCGAGGCGCTTGGTGAACCGGGACAGTCCGAAGGCGACGCGTGACGACAGTCCGAAGGCGACGCGTGAGGCGGCGTCCGAACCCCGTCTTTTAAATACACACCCGACCCTCACGAACGGGTATGGAGTTCTGTGACGAGTGCGGCTCGATGATGCACGGCGAGGACGAGCTGTGGGCGTGTCGGTCATGTGGGTTCAAAAAACCACAAGACCCCGACGCGAGTTACGTCATCACGGACGCCCAAGAGGAAAGCGAGATCATCGACACGTCCGACGCCGAAGACCGTGGGTTACCGACGACGAACGCGCGGTGTCCGAGCTGTGAAAACGACCGTGCGTACTGGTACATGCAGCAGATTCGCTCGGCAGACGAGTCCGAAACCCGGTTTTTCGTCTGCACCGAGTGCGAGCACAAGTGGCGAGAAGACGACCACTAGCTTTTCACCTCGCCGCCTCGCGTACGCTCAAGGGCCTCGGGTTCGAACGACCGCTATGACTCGTCGCGAGAGCGCCCCCTGGGTGCCGGTTGATCTCCTCGATGAGGGTGGATGGACGCTCGTCGAAGAGACGACGGAACGGGTGTTCACCCTTCCAACCGCGACCGTCGACGGTCACACCCGGTTGTACGAGGACACCGAACTCCGCCGTCGCATCGTCGAGGCGGGAGGAGACGACCGAACCTGGCGGTTTTTTTTCGCAACGCGGCTTCGGTTTCGGCCACCGCTCACGCCGGGAATCGCCCCGCTGATCAAGCCGACGGTCGTTTCGGAGGCCAACCGGAGCTTCGCCGACGACCTCCGTGACCGCGGCTTCGAGGCGATCGACCGAAGCCGGTCGCAGAAGATCCGGACGGAGTCCGGCCGGCGCGCGCGGTTCACCCAGTACCGAGGTGAGCTGCACGCCGACGACACTGAACTCTCCGTTGTCGGGCTTCTCGCCGTCTGGTACGCCGGCGAGTTCTACGTCGCCGGTGGTGGATATCCCGAATCGGGGCTCGAACGGTGGGTCGAGACGGAACCCACGAACTACCGCGACGAGCTGCTCAACCTCATTCGAGCCGTGAAGTAGCGCGTGCGAACGTGAGGTAGCCGGTGTGTCCGACGCCGGCGGTGGTCGGCCGCGACCCTCTGGCGTCGAAATCCATCTCCCGCTGTATCGTTTCGAGCGTCCGTCTATCCGAAAGTCCGGCTCCACGGGCGGCCTCGACGCACGCGCGGGCCGACTCGACGAACGGCGTGTAACAAGCGACGAACCCGCCCGGTGCGAGCAGTTCGGGTGCGCGCTCGACGATAGCAGCCGCGTCTCCCGTATCGAGCGTCAAGAGGTCGTAGCCGCCGAACCCGGCCGCTTCATCGACGACGTCGTCGATCGCTTCCAGTAGGTCGCCGTTTCGAACGTCCACGACGTCGTCAACGCCGGCGAGATTCATATTCTCCCGCGCGACATCGGCGAACTGTGGATTGCGCTCGTACGTCGTCACGCCGACCCCGAGCCGACCCAAATACGCCGACAGCACGCCGGTTCCGGTGCCTGCGTCGAGGACACGGTCACCCGAGCCGACGCCGGAGTGGCCGATCACCAGCCCGATATCCCGTGGCATCATCGGCGCTCCCGTTCGTTCGAGGTGGTCGAACAGGTCCGTCCCGCGTAGGCGTCGAACCTCGAACGCCTCGCCGAGATGGGTCTCGACGGTCGCTCCCGGCTCGATGTCTTCGGGTAGTTCGAGAACGCCGAGGTCCGACTCGAGCGTCTCACCCGGCGAGAGCAGATACTCACGGGTTTCCCGAACGACCAGGACGCGTCGGTCGGTCACTCTAGCTTTTCGACGGCCGCCGCGAGGTCACCGTTGCTTTCTTCGAGTGCTGCGCGGGCATCGGCTTCGGAAACGCCCGTGCGGGCGGCGACGATTTCGATGTCGTCTGCCGGAATCTCGCTCGCCGCTCCGCCGTCATCGTCTACCGATTCGCCACCCGCACCGCGCGGGCGCGTGTCGGGTTCGCCAACGATCTGATACGTCTGTTGCCCTTGGGCGTCCATCCGCTGGACTTCGGCGTCGTGAAAGACGAGCTCCTCGTCAGCGGTTCGGATGATGACCTCTTCGGCGTCGATGTCGGTGAGGTCGATACCCATCTGATTCATCATCTGCTTCATTTTGCGCGGGTTCAACCCGCCGCCTCCTCCAAACATACCCGACCCGACGGGGCGACGATGCAAAAAGCCTGATGTTACCGTTCGATGCTTTCGCGCACTTTCACCGCCATTCCGGTGTCGAAATCGCCCATTTCTGCGGCGGATAGCTCCGCTCGCCCGACGGCCAACAGCGCACCGTCGTAGTGTTCGACGAGCACTTCGTCGCCGGGGCGAACATCAGGGTCGACCGTGCGGACGAATTTCGCGAAGACGTTCTTGCCGTCGCGGACGAACGGCTCGCTGTCGTCACCGACGACGACGCGATACGCCGGCGGTTCGAGCGCCTCTTGTAACCGGACTCCGCCGGCCACGCCGAGCGTGAATCGACCGTCGGTTCCGTAGGAAGCCACCCGCCCGTCGTCTGTGTGTATCTGCTGCGGACGGCCGGAGCCCGTCCGCTGAATCGTCACGTCATCCGTGAACAGCGCCTCTCCAGCACCGACACCGAACTGGTAATCCGCCACCGTTCGAAGCGCCGACCGTTCTCTCATATCCGATTTCAGTGCGGCGACCGAATACAACTTTCGCGTCTCTCCCTCGAGATTCCATGTCACGACATGACATAACCTATGTAATGGATGATAGATTGTGTAAATACCCAACTGAAGCCGTTTTCGTGAGATTTATACTGGAGAATTACCAACTGCGAAACATGGCAACAGACACGCGAAAGCTCGGGCTCGGACTCCTCCTTCTCGTCGTTAGCAGCGTCGTCATCCTCGCTGCGGGCTTCATCGACTCCGCGGTTCCCGCCGTACTCGCCGGAATCGCTGCACTGGGGATGGCCGGCGGCTCGCTTCTCGTCGGCCTCTCCGAGGAGAACGCCGCAGTTTAAGCCCGCCATTGCTTTTTCCAGCGGCCGCCGCTTCACTTAACAGCGCTCCGTTCGTTCGTCCGGGACATGAGTAGCCTCACGACAGTCGGACGAACCGTCATTGCACTGAGCGTCGCGGTTCTCGCAGCGCTCATCGGCTGGATCTTGTTCGTCGAGACGCCGAACGATGGTGCCGAACTTCTCGGCGTGCTCCTCGTTTTGACAACGGTGTTTTTCGGACTCCGCTTCGGGAGCGGTATCGCCAACAGCTCCTTCCCCAGCTACAACGTCGCCCAAGTAGCCGTCGATGGGCCGATAACACGGGACAGCGGCGATGGCTTTCCGCCGTCACGTCCGGGCAGGCCCGGGGCAGACGAGCTCGTCGACCTCATCGACAGCGCGGACGACGACGATAGCGCTGACGCGCTGTTGTTGAAACTCAACACACCGGGTGGGGCGGTCGTTCCCAGCGACGACATCCGGCGTGCGGCCGAACGGTTCGACGGCCCGACCGTGGCGTACACCACCGACGTCTGTGCCAGCGGTGGCTACTGGATCGCAAGCGGCTGTGACGAGTTGTGGGCACGCGAGGGCAGTCTCGTCGGATCCATCGGCGTTCGTGGGTCGCGGCTCACGGGCTCTGAGCTGCTCGACAAAGTCGGCTTGGAGTACGAACAGCTCACCGCTGGCGAGTACAAAGAAGCCGGTGTTCCGTTGAAAGACCTCGATACCGACGAACGCGCGTATTTACAACGAATCATCGACGGTTACTACGACCAGTTCGTCGAGACCGTCGCCGACGGGCGAGAGATGGACGCCGGCGAGATCCGAGAGACCCAAGCCCGAATCTATCTCGGCGCTGAAGCGCACGAAATCGGGCTGGTTGACGACATCGGAACCCGCGAAGACGTCGAGACACGACTGGAAGCGTTACTCGATTCGGAGGTGTCGGTGACCGAACTCGAGCCGGAGGTCGGACTGACCCAGCGAGTTCGCGGCGGGGCCGAACGCGTCGCCTACGCGCTCGGAGCCGGCGTCGGCAGCCATCTCATCGACGCGGACGGCGAGTTCCGATTCCGTGTCTAGTAGAAATCATCCTCAGTCTGGCAACGAGAATCCCAACGAGTCGCCTGAAAGCTTTTGTTCGGTGAGCGGCATCGTTTCGCTGTGAGTACGCTCGTCGTGTGTGTCGACCGCGATGGTGGTCTCTGCCCCAACGGCCCCGTCGTTGGCTGGGAAGCCGTCCTGGGGCTCGTCACCGATATCGGTGTCGACGACCCTGAAGACAGCCGCGTCAACTGCCTTCTCGCGGCGCTTCGTGTGACACGCGACCTCCGCGATGATGGCGAGGACGCCGTAGTCGCGGTCGTTTCCGGCTTCGACGACGGTATCGCGAGCGACCGGACTATCGCCGAGCAAACGGATACGCTCGTCGCGGGCTACGCCCCCGATTCGGCCATCGTGGTTACAGACAGCGCGAGCGACGAACGGCTCGTCCCGATAATCGAGAGCCGAATCCGTGTCGACGCGGTCGACCGCGTCGTGGTTCGACAGTCTCACGACATCCACTCCACGTACTATCTACTCAAACAGTTCCTCGGCGACGAGGAGCTTCGCGGCACCGTGTTGGTTCCCATCGGGGCCGCGCTGTTGGCGTTTCCGGTGTTGTTGCTCCTTGCCGACAGCGTCGCAGTTTCGCTCGCCGCTATCACCGCTGTTATCGGCGTGTTCCTTCTCTACAAAGGGCTCGGCATCGATGACTTCGTCGCCGGATTACCACGACGGATTCGCGACGCCTTTTATTCGGGACAGGTCTCGCTCGTCACATACGTCGTCGGAACCGGACTGGCGTTCGTGGGCGTGTTCGCCGGCGCCATCAGCGCCTCGGCGATGGGTGACGTCGGTGAACTGCTGCTCGTGCTACAGTTCCTCTTCGACAGTGTGCCGTGGTTTGCTGCCGCCGCGCTCGCGGCAGCGACCGGTCGCCTCATCGACGAACTGCTCGCCGAAGAAGGGGTTAGCAGCGCGTTGATGAACCTCCCGTTCGGCGTGGTCGCCGTCGGGCTCGTCATCCGCGGGTTCACGGGGTACTTCCTCGAACGGGCGGGTGTTCTCGACCCGTTCGCCGTGCCGTCAGTGGGAGCCGGCGCAGTCTCAGTCGAAGGGTTCGTGCTCTCCGTTTGGGGCCGGCTCACCGTGTACGTCGCGGCGGGCATTCTCGTCAGCTTCGTGGGAGTCGGTTTCGCTTCACGAATGAACGAAACGGATTCGCCGATCGACGAGTTTCCCGAATAACCGAACCGACGCTCCTTTAGCTATCTGACGGCAACGGGCGGTATGCATCCGTGGATTAGCCTCTTTTCGGGCGGGAAGGACTCCTCTTGGGCGCTGTACCAAGCGCTCGAACGCGGATTCTCCATCGAACGACTCGTCACCGTTCATCCGGCCGGCGACTCGTACATGTACCACGTTCCGGCGACCGATCTCACGGCGCTCGCTGCCGAAAGCATCGGCATCGACCTCGTCGACGTCCGTCCGGAGGACTTCGAAGTTGCGGCCGACGCGACCGAAGACTCTGGCGAACGCGGCGACCGAGAACTCAAACCGCTCGAAGCGACGCTCGAAGACCTCACCGAGGAGTTCGGCGGGATCGGTGGAATCACCGCGGGTGCCGTCGAGAGCGAGTATCAGACGTCACGTATCGAGGCGATGTGCGAGCGGTTGGACGCGGAGCTGTTCGCGCCGCTTTGGCAGCGAAATCCCCGAACACTTGCGGATTCGATGCTTGATGCCGGCTTCGAGATACGCATCGTCCGAGTCGCCGCACACGGCCTCGACGAGTCGTGGCTCGGCCGAACGCTTGACGCCGATGCGCTCGACGAACTCATGGCGCTCAACGAGGAGTACGGCGTTCACCTCCTCGGCGAAGGCGGCGAGTACGAGACGCTCGTCACCGACGGCCCACACATGAGCCACCCGATCGGCCTCGCGTACGAGACGGTGTTCGACGGTATCCGCGGACAGATTCGAATCACGGACGCGTGGCTGGACGGGTAAGCAAACAGGCGACACGTACGTCGAGAGGCGTTTGGCGACGCTCTCTCGAGGGTACAGCAACGGTTCGGCCGACCATCGTGTCGCACAACCGCGGTGGCCGACCGGCAGCTCTCAGCTCATGGGGGTGTTGGCCGCGTTTTCGAATATAAACTCACGGCAACGAAACGAGTGGTAACAAAAGACACTTGCCTCCAGCCTCTGTCGATTCCGATATGAAAGCCGTCGTTTTAGCCGGGGGGTACGCGACGCGGCTGTGGCCCATCACAAAACACCGCCCGAAGATGCTGTTGCCGGTCGGCGAAACCACCGTTATCGATCGGATTTTTTCCGCGCTCGAAGCCGACGACCGAATCGACGGCGTGTACGTCTCGACGAACGAGGCGTTCGCCGAGGAGTTCGAACGCCACCTCACCGAGCGTGCCTACGAGAAGCCACAGCTCTCCGTCGAGGATACAACCGAGGAAGCCGAGAAGTTCGGTGTAGTCGGGGCGCTCGCCCAACTCGTCGAGCGCGAGGGAATCGACGACGACCTGCTCGTTGTCGCTGGCGACAACCTGATCGGGTTCGACCTCTCGGCGTTCATCGACCACTTCGAAGCGTGTGGAACCGCGACGCTTGCAGCGTACGACGTCGGCGACCGTGAGAAGGCGAAATCGTACGGGCTGGTCGAGCTCGACGGCGAGCGAGTCGTCGATTTTCAAGAGAAACCCGACGAGCCGAACAGTACGCTCGTCTCGATCGCCTGCTACGGGTTTCCTGCTGACTCGTTGCGCTTTCGCGAGTACCTCGACGGCGGTAACAACCCCGATGAGCCGGGCTGGTTCATTCAGTGGCTCCAGTCGGAGGAGCCGGTTCACGCTTTTACGTTCGAGGAGCCGTGGTTCGACATCGGCACGCCGACATCGTATCTCGAAGCCATCGCCTGGACGCTCGACGGCGACAGCGTCATCGCGGAATCGGCGACCCTCGAGCGGTCGACCATTGGCGAGAACGTTCACGTCATGCCCGGGGCGCGAATCGTCGATTCGACAGTCAACCGCTCCGTCGTGTTCGAGGACGCCGTCGTCGAAGACTGCGAGATTCACGATACGATCATCGACGAGGGGACACACATCCAGAACATCGACCTCGCCGGTGCGCTGATCGGTGCACACACTCAGCTCACGAACGGGCCGAACCACTGACGCTCATCGATTTCGCCGGTAGCGTTTTCCTCTCGGCGGTACACGGCAAGAATATGAAGGGTGCAGAGCGAACCACCCGGCAGCGAATCGCGGATTTTCTCAGGAACGAAACGGCCGAAGCGGGAACGCTCGCCAACGAGTTCGAAATCACGACGGCGTCGGCGCTCTCACACGTCGAGCACATCGCGAAATCGCTCGACGGAAGCGATGAGCAACTGCTCGCGGCCCCACCGACGTGTCGCGACTGCGGCTTCGACCGCTTCGACGACCTCACGAACCGGCCGTCCCGGTGCCCGGCGTGTAAAAGCGAGAACGTGGGCGAGCCAGCGTTTACGATCCAGTAGGGGTCAGAAGCTGCTTTTCAACTTCTCGAAAAAGCCCTTTTCAATCTCGATCTCCTCGCCGCCGGCTTCGGCGAACGCTTCGAGCGCCTCGCGCTGTTCATCGTTGAGCGACTCGGGCGTGACGACCTGCACCTGGACGTAGAGATTCCCGTGCCCTCGTCGCTGGAGCCTGGGCATTCCTTTCCCTTTCAACCGGAACGTCTCGCCGCTTTGGGTGCCGGCGGGAACGTCCATTTCGACCGTGCCGTCGAGCGTCGGCACCTCGACGGTGTCGCCGAAGACGGCCTGTGGAAACGAGACCGCGAGGTGGTACTGGAGGTCGTCGTCGTCGCGGTCGAACTCTTCGTGCTCGTTGACGCCGATCTCGACGAGGAGGTCACCGTTCGGACCGCCGTTCTCGCCCGGCGCTCCCTCGCGCTCCATCCGGAGCGTCTGGCCGTCACGTATCCCGGCTGGCACGTCGACTTGCAGCGTAGCCTCGTTTCTGACCTGGCCGTCACCGCGACAGGTCGAACACGTCTCCGAGTATATCGTTCCCGACCCCTCACACTGTCGGCACGTCTGGGTCTGCTGGACACGCCCGAGCGGCGTTTGTCGAACGGTCGTCTGTTGGCCCCGCCCGTCGCACACCGGACAGCTTCGGGCGTCAGCCTCCGGCGGGTGGCCGGCACCGTCACAGTCCGGACACCGCTCGGGGCGGGTGACGGTGAGCTGTTTCGTGACTCCTTCGTACGCGTCTTCGAGGTCGATTCGGAGTCGGGTTTTCAGATCGGCACCTTGGCGTGGTCCGTCTCGCGAGCGCGAACTGCCGCCGAAAAACTGCTCGAAGATGTCGTTCATGCCACCGCCACCGCCGAACGGGTTCCCTCCGCCGAACCCGCCGGCACCGCCGCCGGTCGCGCCGTGTTTGTCGGCTTCTTCGAACCGCTCGTGACCGAGCTGGTCGTACATTCGGCGCTTCTCATCGTCGAGCAGCACCTCTTTGGCCTTCTTCGCTTGTTTGAACTTCTCGTCGGCGTTCGGGTCGTCGGAGACGTCGGGATGGTACTCCGCCGCCTTCTCGCGGAACGCCTTCTTGATCTCGTCGTCGCTTGCGTCGCGGGAGACGCCCAGCACCGAGTAGAAGTCCTCGCTCATCGCTTGGTAGGTGTAATCGGTTGAGCTACTTGAAAAGAACGGGTCTCCGCCGAGAAATGTAAATCAGTTTATAAAATTGCCGTTCGGAGAACAATTAACACGGAATACGACCAACTGTGGCCCATGTCCACCGAGCAGTACGTCCCCGTCTGCGACCTCTCGGAACTCGAATCCGACGGTCGCACCGTCGTTTCGACCGACGGCCAGCCCATCGCCCTCTTTTTTCACGAAGGGGAGGTGTACGCCGTCGACAACCGCTGTCCACATATGGGGTTTCCGCTCGTTCGTGGCACCGTCGACGAGGGAATCCTCACCTGCCACTGGCATCATGCCCGCTTCGAACTCGAACAGGGCGATACGTTCGATCCGTGGGCCGATGACGTCCAAACGTTTCCCGTCGAGATACGCGACGGTCGTGTGTATCTCGACCCAAACCCGGAGTCGACCGTTCCGCCTGCGACCCGCTGGCGAAATCGGCTCGCAGACGGTATGGCCGAGGATATCTCGCTCGTGCAGGCGAAAGCGATTATCGGGCTGGATGAGGCGGGAGAAGGGTTCGACACACCGCTCGAGACCGCCGTCAACTTCGGCACCAGATACCGCGCGGCCGGCTGGGGCAGCGGACTGACGACGCTGTCGTACATGGCCGAACTGTATCCGAACGTCGGCGGCCGGGACAAACGCCGCGCGATGTTCACCGGCGTTCGGGAAGTCGCCGACGACGCGGCGGGCGAACCACCACGGTTTCAGGGATACGCGTTCGAGAACCGTGAGCTGTCGAAAGGGCGGCTCAAGTCGTGGTTCCGCGAGTGCTGTGACGTCCGTGACGATGACGGTGCGGAACGCTGTCTCCTGACGGCAGTCGAGACGCTTTCGCCCGACGAAGTCGTCGAGATACTCGTCACCGCCGCGACCGACCACCTGTATCTCGACGCCGGCCACACGCTCGATTTCGTCAACAGTGCACTCGCAACCCTCGACCACCTCGGCTGGGACGACCATGCCGAATCGGTACTCGCCTCGACGGTTCCGCGGTTCACCGACGCGACGCGCTCGGAGGAACTGTCGTCGTGGCGAGGGCCCGTCGACATCGCGGCGCTGTGTTTCGACGCACACGACCGCCTCGATGACCTCGTCGCGACGGGCACGAAGCGCGAGTGGTCGGAGCCTGACGGCTTCATCGAGACGCTCCTCTCGGAGGACGCCGAGGACATTATCGAGACACTGTGCGACGCTATTGCCGACGGCGCGACGACCCGTGAACTCACCGACGCTGTCGCCCGTGCAGCCACCCGCCGCGTGGCGTACTTCGCGACCAACAACGAGTTCAACGACTGGGACACCGTCCACCACACGTTTGTCTACGCGAACGCCGCGTGCGAACTGGCGGACAGAACTGACGCTACCGAGGTGTATCGCGCCTGCTTCGACGGTGCGATGAGCGTCTATCTCGACCGGTTTCTCAACAGCCCCCGCGCGCCGGTTCCGACTCCCGGCGACACCGACCGCGATTCGAGTGAAATCCGGGCCGAACTCCTCGACTCGTTCGACGAACAGGAACAGGTCGAACGCGCTGCCCGACTCGTAAGCGAGCATTTCGACGCCGGTGGCGAGCCGACCGACCTCACACGCGCTCTCGGCCGTGGCCTGTTGCGTGAAGACGCCGATTTCCACACGCTCCAGAACGTCGCCGGCTCATTCCGTCGGTTCGATGCGCTCTCCGATGACGAGGAGCGCCGTTTTGCGCTCATCGCCAGTGCGCGATATCTCGCGGCCCACACTCCCACTCGGCGCTCGAACGAGCAGACGTTCTCCATCGCGACGCGGCTGCACCGCGGTGAACGGCTCCACGAAGCCGAGTGA
>LKMJ01004767.1_pt1 | contig 12783 bp, 15 predicted proteins | sample 643391 | NCBI WGS metagenome assembly LKMJ01 (sample SAMN04112250, study PRJNA286221) | soda lake metagenome | biome: soda lake; feature: Kulunda Steppe; material: water; isolation source: sample PL-Br10 brine of Picturesque Lake | place: Russia: Kulunda steppe | collected 2010-07
TGAACCGGCGGACCCCTACGGGACAGCGCCCTCAACGCTGCGCCGTTGGCCTGGCTTGGCTACCCACGCACGCTGTCTGCATTGCGTGATTCGATTCTGGTTGGTAAAAGCGCTTTCGTTTGGCCTGTACGAACCGGCCGGTTTTGCTGACTTCTGCGCTACTCGTCCATCCTGTCCGGCGGGTGTCGGGCAAGTCCCAAGAGGACGACCCCTGCGGTTGCAGCCAGTGCACCCGCGAGCGTAATTAACAACTCTTCGATATAGAGGCCAAGCCCCACCCAGACTGCACCGATGAGAACGAACAGAAATCCGAGTATTCTGACACCAGTCGCTACCATCGGACGACTGTTCGATTGGTTACTTCCTAACTGTTTGGACTGGCGCCGACGGTGTCTGTTGCGCGGTGAATGGGTTCCACTTCTCTATTGTACTGTTAGTAACCTTTCGAAACCCAAATACAATAGTTACTAATCACGCACCATGGATTGTCAAGCACGCTTATTTACCCAGTTTATTTTATGATAGCATTCTTATAGGTAGTGCCCGTAGTGTTCTCTGTAATGTCATACGCATGCTCAACCTGCGATGCGGAGTTTGAATCGGCTGGTGGCGTAACCCAACACGTTGCGCTCCATCACAACACCTGTGCGATGTGCGACGAGTCATTCGGTGATGTCGACTCGCTGCGTGAGCATATCCACAGCGCTCACTAAATCCCATTTTGACACGGACGCTTCGACGGGCTTTTTACGTCGAATCGAGTGCACATACACATATGGCTGAATTTACCGTAGCTGTCGCCGACCCGGAGGGCGGCGAGACCTATCAGATAGACGTGTCGGACCAGGATGCAAACCGCTTCATTGGCAAGGAAATAGGCCAAGAAGTCGACGGCAGCGCCGTTGGCCTCGACGGCCATACGCTAGAGCTGACCGGCGGCTCGGATAACGCCGGTCGACCGATGCGACCGGATGTCCGCGGTCCGAACCTCAAAGCAGTCCTGCTTGAGGGCGGTGTTGGATACGAACCAAAACGCGATGGCGAGCGAAAACGTGTCACGGTTCGTGGACGAGAAGTTGCTGAGGAAACCCGACAAATCAACGCAAAAATCGTCGAATACGGCTCGGAATCGGTTGCTGACCTTCTCGGCGACGAGGAATAACGACTCGCACTATCGGTTATTCTCTCATTCCAAGCCACAGCGACGAATACACTCACATGACTGACCGGATTCCATCTGACCACGAGACTGTCACGACCCACCGAGTATCACTCTCGTCAGTCGGTCGGACGAGTCGTGTACAGGTCGCTCTCCCCGACGCGCTCGCCTGCGAACCCTTTGATATTGTGAATCTCTCGCTTTCCGGTCGGAACTACCACAGCCAGCTCCAGCGGGCTGTCTCCGGCGACCTCGTCGTTATGGGTGCGTTCGAAAACCGGCGACTCGCACGAACTGAGACAGGGGAAAACCGCTTCCAGCAGTGGATTACCGAGTCAGGCCGCGGCCCCGGTGACGCGCTGGAACTCGATATTCTCCGCGAGGGCTTTGCCTACGGACTCCGTATTCCGGGCGAGCGAGTCATCTACGAACCGCCGGAACCACAGCGGTCATCGCTGAGCGATATTGCCAAGTCACTCGACGAGCCATGAGCGTCGCGCTCAGCGCTCTCTATTGCTCGCGAAACGCTCAAGGCCGGGCCACGGCTACACAGTAGTATTCGCCATGTCGGAATCCGTTATCGCTGATTTTTTTGCGAAATTCAACGCCGACGTGCTCACGACTGCTGACCCTGTCGCGGGACGGGTGCTATTGAGCGAAAAGCGGCTCGTTCTTGCTGTGAACGATTCCAACAAGTTGACGATTCCGCTCGATGCAATCTTCGACGTTGCCGTTGGACAGGTTCCCGAAGAACTCGACGGCTTTTTCGACTCCACAGTGACCGTTGCCTTTCAGCGCAACGACCGCCAGCATGTGGCAACGGTCGAAGGGGATGATGAGATGATCTCGAAGTTCTCGACGGTGCTGTTCAAAGCCTTACTCAACGGTAGTGAGACGACTGTCAAACACCCTGCACGAATTGGTGGCCGGGTGATGAACAGTCCGTTCCGTCCTGCAAAACTCGTTTTAAAACCGCAGGCTGTGCAGTTTACTACAGCTGAAAAACCAGTCATCATTACGCTCGCTGAAGTGACGGAGTTCAGCCGCTCGACCCGTGACGTCAACGGCTCGGCCCAGCCAGTGCTCGAAGTACGGCATATGCCACAGGGTGAAGCAACGCTGACGATGGCGGCAACGGATTCCAAACGGAAGATGTCGCTGCTCGGTCGGTATCTCAGGCTCGAATACTCCGATTTGATGGCAGAACTCAAGGATATCACGGTGTCGAAAGACGAAAAGGAAATTCTGGTTGCCCTGTACTCCGGTGCAGGAGATGAAGGCCTATCGCTCCCACAGATTGTCAACAAAGAGCCCTCGAACGTGACGATTATGCTTAACAAGCTTGCGGAGGACGACCTCGTCGTCGATACACCGGAGGGGACCACGCTGACGCCAAAAGGGCAGGTTGTGGTGAGCAAACATCTCGAAGATGTGAACGTCTAGGTGGCCAACCCGTCTATCTTGAACAGTCACTCCTCGCCCATCGCCTCGCTTGCGACGTGTCTGCCACGTGCTTTTAATTGCACTTCACGACGCACTCGTTTTTCCTCCAGAATACCCTGCTCGATGAGGTCGTCGTAGATAGCCTCGACCTCTTCGACATCCATCCCGGTGAAAGAGGGAATTTGAAACGGTGAGACACCCGAATACAGTGCCATCAGGACCTCCGCTTCCGCTGCGGATAGCTCGACGTCGGTCGTGTTCTGTTGTTCGCCTTTCCGCAACAACGCGGCGAGAACGTTCACCTTCTGCTGTGGCCCCGAGATATGGGTTTCCACTGCTGTCGTGTCGACAGTATGTTCGACCTCGATGAGAAACCGCTCGTCGCCGAGGACCTCCGCTTTGTTTTCCTCGACGATACCGACATCGTCTATCTCAATCTCGACAAACTGCCCGGTCGAAATTGCCAGAGCAACCGTTCCGTTCGCAGTCTCTTCTTCGAATTCGAGGGTTAGTCGCCCTTTTTCCCAGCCAGTTTCCTGAACGACACCGCCTTTTACTGCTGGGTGTTTGACGGCGATAACTGTCTGGTCGAGGACGGCGCTGTACAGTTCCTGCTCGAAAGGCTGGTGTTGCTGTGGGGAAATGAGCGTCACATCCGAACCGACCTGAAGCGAGAGATAGTTTGAGACTTGCGCGAGTGGCTTGTTTGCGTTCTCGCGGCCTTTGATGCTCCGGATTTTCGAGAGCGGAATCGTTCGCTTTCCCTGGTTGCTGACGAGGACAAGCCGTTTGTTCGAAAGGAGGATGCGACCAGCTATCCAGTCGATTTCGGGGACTTTCTGGCCATCCTTGACGACCTGCGTGAACTTTCCTCGCTGGTCGGCAAGTGCTGACTCTCCCTTGCTCATTTCCAGTCGTATCCAGAGTTAGATGTGCCGGCTAATAACGGTTTGCTCACGGATAAAGCGGTTTACTCAACTCTCCCGGCCCCTTCCGGTGTCCTCACCGTTGATGCCCGCCGAGTTTCGAGAGTGCGGAAAACGTCCGCTGTCGAACGGTGTCATCGTCAGTTCTGTCGAGTAAGGTTTCCAGTTTCTCGGCTGTCTCCTGGTCCCCGATTTTCCCGAGGGTAAACACCGCCTGTGCTCGCGTTTGGCTGGGGGCGTCTTCATCCATCGCGATATCAAGTAGTTGCGCTTCGACGTACGTACCTCCGATTTTCGCCAGGCTGGTCGAGGCAAACTGTGTTGTCATCTGGTCATCCGACTGCAACGCTTCAATAAGCGCATCGACCGCGGTGCGATTGCTTTCATCGTCCATCACGCGACCGAGCAACCACGCGGTGTTTCGTTTTTGTGCCGGTTGCTGCCCTACTTCGAGAATCTCGACAAGGGGGGCAACGACTGTTTCGTCCTCGGTGGCAGCGAGACGGTCGACGACGGCCTCGCGTATCTGGTGGCTCTGCTGTGTTGGAACGTTCGAGAGCAGTTCAATCAATGAGAACACTGCCGTTCGCCTGACTGGCCCGGAACTGTCGCTGAGTGCGTCGACGAGATATTCCACGGGTTGGTCACTTTCGAATTTGCCAAATCCACTGACAGCGATGCGCCTGACGCGCTCATCAGAGTCGTTATAGCGGTCGAGCAACGCCTGCAGCGCCTGTCGGTTACCGATATTTCCGAGGGCATCCGCTGCCTCCCGGCGAACTGTTGCGTTTTTGTCTGCCAACAGCGACTCCAGTGAGTCCGTTGCCCGTGGGTCGGCTAGCTGCCCACATGCGCGTGCTGCCCGTGCTCGAACCCGCTCGTCAGGGTCGTCGAATCTGTTGATAAGGTGTGGCACTGCCTCGTTCTCCCCGAGCTCTCCGAGCGCATTCGCAGCGGCCATCCGCAACTCGGGAACGCCAGCGGTAAGGGCCTGCACGAAGGCCTTTGCTTTCACCCAGTCGGCAGCATCACTGTCGAGGTCGACGTTCGCCATCTTCCCGATGAGTTCCTCAAGCGCATCCCCACCGAGTTCGTCCAGACCGTCGATTGCTGCCGCGACAACAGTATCCGACTCTGCCTCTGTGGCTGCCTGTACCAGTCCCCTGACGATATCGTCGCGCTCATCGTGGTCTTCAAAACGGCCGAGTATCTCCGCTGCTCGTCGTCGTATCTCCGGATTTTCCGCTTCCCGCAACGCTCTGAGCAACGCCTGCACGTCGCCATCCCGTTCGTATTGATACAGTGACATTAGCTCCGTCTGTAGATACGCTGGCGTTTGTAGACTGGTTCAAAACTGTCGCGGCAATCCGTCGGGAGGGTTTCGGTCATCCCTATCATGAGGTAGCCACCATCACGCAGGGAGTTTCGAATCGTCTCGAAAATCGGCGTTTTGTACGAGGAATCGATATAGATGAGCAGGTTTCGACAGAGGACGAGGTCGAAGTTCCGTTTTGGGTCGCCGCGGATGAGGTCGTGCTGTTCGAAGGTTACCATCCGCTTGACTGTCTCTTTGACGGTAAACTGTGTTTCGTCCTGGTCGACGTACGGTTTGTACTCGCTTAGCGGTTCGAGTTCATCGGCGATATCCGTCGTCTGTGAGGTGTTGTACACGCCGTTTCGGGCCACTTCGAGGATATCCGGATTGATATCTGTCCCGAGGATGCTGACTCGCTCGGCGGCAATTTCGGAGTCGTCCTGTGCCAGCATCGCAATCGAGTATGGTTCTCGCCCATCGGCACAGGGGGCAGACCAGACTTTTACAGTCCGGTTGTTTTCGGTGAGTTCCCGGAGAACCAGGCGCAACTTCTCCCACGCATCGGGGTTGCGAAAGAAGCCTGTGACGTTGATAGACAGCGAATCGAGCAACGCTTCGCGCTCTTCGTCATCGCGTTTGAGCAACTGCTGATAGGCCTGATAGTCGTCGTGGTCAGTCCGGCGCATTCGGGCGGTAATCCGGCGGTCGAGATACGCGTTATTGTAAAAGCCCGACTCGAACTCCAGTTCCTCCTGGATAAAATCGAGCAGCCGGTTGAACGCACGTTCCTCTGCTCTATTCATTCATCCCCACTCCGATTCATTGCGTGATATCGGTCCGCACCGTTCATAAGGTCACCACATCGAGGATGTGGACGATGTTTCCGTCACCCAGCACGGCGGTTCCCGAGAGACCAGCGGTCCCACTTAGAATCCCTTCGAGTGGCTTGACCACAACCTCTTCCTGTGCGTTGACTGCATCACATTGCAGCGCAACTTGCCGTTCGGATTCGCGGATTCGGATGAGCATGTCTCCGCCATCGGCAGTCCCACCATCGGTGTGTGCGCGTCCGGGAACGTTGAACCGCTCGCCCAGGTTGACAATCGGATAGATTTCGTCGTTGTGCTTGGTGACCTTTTGCCCGTTGACAAGCTTGATATCGTCTGCCCCGGTTATCTCGTCGACGTTTTTGATAGGAATGCCGTACTCCTCGTCACCGACCTCGACGAACAGCACTTTGACGATTGCCATCGTTACCGGCAACCGAAGGGAGACGGTTGTTCCCTGTCCCGGCGTGCTGTCGACGCTTACCGACCCATCAAGCTGGGTAACGGTGTCGTGGACGACATCCATTCCCACCCCGCGGCCGCTCGTATCGGTCACTTCGTCGGCGGTCGAAAAGCCGGGATGGAATACCAGGTCATAGATTGCCGAATCGTCCATCATCTCCAGTTCGTCTGCGGACCTGACGCCTTTCTCGATGGCGGTCTGTTTGATATCTTCGACGTTGAGACCTGCCCCGTCGTCTTGCACCTGAATAATGACGTGGTCGCGCTCGCGCGAGGCACGGAGCGTTACCTGTCCTTCGCGTGGCTTGCCGCGGTCGACCCGTTCTGCTGGCGGCTCGATACCGTGGTCGAGCGAGTTTCTGATGATATGCATCAACGGGTCGGAGATTTCGGTCAGAATCGTTCGGTCGAGTTCGATATCCTCACCGACGATTTCGAAGTTCACCTCCTTGTCGAGTTCCCGCGAGAGGTCACGGACCATCCGTGGGAACTTGCCGACGACCTTCTTCAGCGGAATCAGCCGCATATCCATCACCGTATTTTGGAGGTTAGCAGTCACCTTATCGAGTTCGTTAAGCGTGTCGGTGGCCGAATCGAGGTTCTCGTCTTCGACCGCCCGCCGGAGCTTGATGCGGCTGGTGACTAACTGTTCGACCATCCCGTGTAAATCATCGAGTTGCTCCACATCGACACGGACTGATTTTATTTCATCGACCTTGTGGTCGTCGCTCGCTGCCTGGACTGCTGGCCCGGAATCGGCTAGCTGGTCGGTCACGTCAGTGACGGATGCCTCTTCTATCTTGCCAACTGCCTCAAATTCGGCATCAACCCGTGGCAGGTCCTCGGCTTCGATGAACACGTCGAAGGTGTCCTCGTACTCCCCATCTTCGATTGCATCGCGCTCGGGATTCGTCGCGAGAATATCGAACAGCTCTTCGATGGCTTCGAGTGCGAATATCGCATCGACGCCGGGCATCGACGAGTCACCGATATCGATCTCGGCATGGACGAGTTTTCCGTCGATATCACCAGCGTCGATATCGAGGTCGCTTACATCAACCGCTGTCTCGTCAGATGACTCATTGGATTCCGACTGTTCGGCTGATTCCACCCCTTCCTCAAGCACTGCCCGGAGTTGGTTGACCATTTCGCTCGTATCGACAGTCGCCTCTCCGTCCTCTTCGATTTCGTTGACGATGGCCTCAATCTGGTCGACGGAGGCGAAAATCAGGTCCATCACGTCAGGGGTCACCTGCATGTTCCCTTCACGCATCTCATCGAGCAGGTCTTCCATCGCGTGTGCGAGGTTTGCAGCAGCCTCGAACCCCATCGCTCCAAAGTTCCCCTTCAACGTGTGGGCTGTCCGGAAAATCTGGTCCATCGCCCCCTGGTCGTTCGGGTCGGATTCGAGTGTCAGTAGCGAGTTGTTCAGTTTCGTTATCTCCTCTTTGCTTTCGCCGATAAATGCATCGAGATACTGGTCGTCCATCTGTAGTCACCTGTGTTCTGTCCGCTCGCGTTTGTTCGGGCGCTCGGTCGTTGTTGTATGCTGTGTGGCCATTGGTTTAATTGTCACCCTCAATTTGGGCAGCTTCAACGATTCCATCCGGAATGTCGTCGATTGGAAGGACAGAATCGACATTTCCTGTTTCGATTGCTCGTTTTGGCATGCCGAAGACGGCTGAGGTTTGTTCGTCCTGTGCGATTGTCTTTCCACCGACAGCTTTGATTGCGTTAATTCCTGCCGCCCCGTCCTGGCCCATTCCGGTCAGAATGACGCCAATCAGCGGGTCATCGATTACTTCGGCGGCGCTTGACATCGTCATATCCACTGCCGGACGGACGCTATTGACTGGTGGGTCCTCGTTCAGTTTGACGCGCATCCGTCCGCTGTGGTAGTTCGACACGATGAGGTGTTTCCCGCCGGGGGCGACGAGCGCTTCGCCGCCGCCGATTCGGTCGCCGTCGCTGGCTTCCCGAACGTCGTATTCGCTTCGGGAGTTGATTCGGGAGGCAAACCGGTTCGTGAATCCTTCCGGCATATGCTGTACAATGAGCACCCGAAACGCCGCAGCGGCAGGGAGTTCCGAAAGTACTCGTTCGACCATTTTTGGTCCGCCGGTTGAGGAGCCGATAAGCAGTGTCGGATTCTCGACGAACTGCCGTTGTTCGCTCGTCTGGCTACGTTGTTTCGGCGAGCGCGTCTGTTTACCCCCGACATCGACGGCTGCAACCGAATGCACCATTTCACCTAACTGGTCTTTCAGCCGGGACATCTCCATCGACACCTCGCCACCGGGCTTGGTAAAAAAGTCCACCGCGCCGGCATCGAGTGCCTGAAACGTCACATCAGCGTTCTCGTCGGTGTGGGCAGAGAGCATCAACACCGGCGTCGGATGCTCGGCCATAATCCGATCGACGGCTTCGATGCCGTTCATTTCCGGCATCTCGACGTCCATTGTCACGACATCGGGGCTGTGCTCGGCGACGGCGTCAATGGCTTCGAGGCCGTTACGTGCCTGTGTAACGACGGTGATACCGCTTTCTTCCAGAATGTCGGTGATGACACTCCGCATGAAATGTGAGTCGTCGGCGACGACAGCGCGCGGACGCGACGCTTCCATTACCTGCTCACCTTCGGGAGACAACGCTCTGGGTTCGGCCCCATGCTCGTGTAACTGTGGGGCGACTCGAATCATAAATTTGCCGACCTTGGAATCAAATGTGATAGCCCGGAAGGCAGATTTAAGTCCTTTTACGCAGCAGATTGGATACGAGAATCGCGTGACTGGACAGGACTCACAGACACTGACCGAGGAAACGACTATGAGCACGACGACCGGCCAGGTACTCGAATTTACACTCGGCGAGGAAACGTACTGTGTGAGCATCGATTATGTCACCGAAATCGTCGATATCAACGAACTAACGGCCGTTCCGAACTCCCCGCCACACGTCAAAGGCGTGATGAACCTGCGGGGGAAAACGACCTCTATCGTCGACCCAGCGGTGGTCTTCGATATCGACGAGGAGACGGAGCCGAACCGTATCATCGTCTTCGATTCGGGGGTGACGGAAAACGACGTGGCTGTCGGCTGGCTCGTCGACCGCGTCGAACAGGTTGTGCAGGTTGAGGAGTCGACTGTCGACCGCTCGCCGGCACAGGACGAACAAGCAATTCGGGGCGTCATCAAACAGGACGATGGTAGTTTCGTCATCTGGGTCGACCCCGGCGCGGTCCATTCGTAACAGCAAACCAACATATTGTAGTAAACGGTTTATAATGACTGCACGATACTATCAGACAGACAGGACGGCTGGCAATTCGGGGATATATCAGCTATGGTTGAACTAACGCAAACGGGCATTGATGGCCTGGATGAGATACTTAACGGTGGAATAGTCAATAACTCGACGACGCTCGTCAGCGGCAACCCGGGGGCGGGGAAGTCAGTCCTTGGACTCCAGTATATCTATAACGGAGTCGAGGAGTTCGATGAGTGCGGCATCTATCTCTCGTTCGAGGAAAACGCCGAAGATGTTGCACAAGCGGCCGAATCACTCGGATTCGATAACTGGCGAGACCATGTCGAGAGCGGAAAGATTAGCGTCTACGACAAACAGGTCTTGCTTCGCGAGAACGACTTTAGCTCCTCGCTCGAACTGTTGCTCGATGACCTCGGTGATGACCGGTATGAACGGCTCGTACTGGATTCGCTGACAATGTTTCAGCTCTTTTTCGAAAGCGAGCGCGAAAAGCGAACCTATCTGCTCAAGTTCACGGATATTCTCAGCAACAACGGGTTGACGACGCTGATGACGAACGAACAGGGGACCTCGTTCCCGGATTCGGATATCGGCCTCGAAAACTTCCTCACGGACGGGAATATCTTCCTGTTGCAGACACCGACGGATTCCGGTGTGAACCGGTACGTCTGGGTGGCGAAAATGCGCAAGAAAGCCATCGATACGGACATTTTCCCGATGGAGATATCGGAGGGTGGGCTGACAATCCACGACAACGCCAGTGCGTTCTCGCTGATGAATGGCGATGAGTCACCTTTCTAACCGTTTTCGCTGTTATTGTCTGGGAAAATTTGTGATAGCTGTGGTAGCATCTCTCTATTGCTTGTCTGTGCGTTTTGTGTTGGTTGAGTAACTACTTTTCACAAGCCCGATAGTTTTATAGTTCTCGTAATTCATAATTTGATAACGGATGTCTACAGCGGATTTACTGGAGACGCTGGGGAACAAATACAGCGCCGAGATACTGGACGCAACCGATGAGCCACGCTCGGCTCAGGAGCTCAGCGAGGAGCTCGAAATTCCGATCGCCACATGTTACCGGCGGATCGAGGAACTCACAGACCACGGATTGCTCGAACTCCATGACAACGTCCTTTCCGATGATAGGCGTCGGATCAAGGTCTATCGCCGAAACGTAGACGCGGTTCGTGTCGAGTTTGGGGAGACGATGGATGTCGATATCGAGGAACGAACCGAGGTCACGAATACGCTCGATAAGGCCTGGCAGACTCTCTCCGAAGGGTAATTCGCATCTCCCCAGCGTCTCTGGTTTTCCTTTTGTTTCTATTTGATTTGCGAAAGAGCGCACCGACTAGTGTGTTCGCTTCATCGTTTGTTCTCACGTGCGCATGCGAGAGTACTGGCTATGAATATCAGAGCTGGTATTCGGTAGCGGATACGGCGATGTGTGGCTGAATAAACGCTCTTTTTGCGTTATCATCGCCGAGAAAAGCAGGAATGGATTTAAGAGATGTGGGCAAGTAGGTCGATTTAGTGGTCGAAACTACCATCGCATTGTTGTATGCAGCGACGACGGTCATTTTCATCATCGCGGGACTGGTGATGGTCGGCATGGCGATTCGCGCCTACGTTGAGACGGCACAGACGGCCATGCTGCATCTGTCGCTTGGCTTTTCGTTCGCCGTGGCAGGTGCAGCAGCGACGATGATAAGCGCATTCCTCTGGAATTTTGAGGGTGCAGAGGTCCTCTTGCTGGTGAAAAGCGGCTTTTTCACTATTGGATTCGTCTTTATTATTTACAGCATCCTTGCGTACCGGTAAGCGAGTGGTGTTTTGAGTCAACGGCAGCTGTGAGTCGATACAGAGGAGTTTAACCTGTGTAGTCTACGCTCTGGGTTTGTTAGTGCTGCTCGCGGATGCTGCACAGGTTAAGCGCGCGTCAGCAGTGGTGTTCGCGCGCCGCGCGCAGAAGGGCTATTTGGCGCGTTCATGGCGGGCCTGATTCTCATCGGCGATAATGGCCTTTTTCGACCGAATTCGGTCAGATTAATATATAAAACATGATAGGTATACGTTAAATACATTCTATAAACGCTCTACTGTTTGTTTTCACTCTTGATGCTCTAATCACCTCCATCGTTTTTGAACCGTTCATACGTTTTTATCGTTATCAACACCAAAAACTCGGTGGTTACCTTTATATGATACCTTCCATAAGCGGCAAGTAAGCCTGAGCGTACATCGCTTGGGCGGAACGCAGCTATGGAACGGAACAACGACGCAGGAAATCGCGGTCAAGTTGGAATTGGCACACTCATCGTATTTATTGCGATGGTGCTGGTCGCAGCGATTGCGGCCGGTGTGCTGATCAACACCGCAGGTTTCCTCCAGACACAGGCAGAGGATACAGGGACGGAAAGTACACAGCAGGTTGCGGATGCAATCAACGTGATTACGGAAGTTGGTGAAGTCAGCCCGAATGATAACATCAACGAGGTCCGCATGGGCGTGCAGCCAGCCGCGGGCGCGGATGACATCAACTTAGCCGGGTTGACGTTGCAGTTCCTCAGCGACGATAGCTTCGAGGAGCTCACCATCGGTGCAGAAGGTGATGTTGATGGCCCTCAAGCGGGTGGTGACACCTCACCAAGCGATTTGAACCTCACAGATGATGAGGCAGGGTCGTTCACCGTTGACCCGGTGACGGCCGAGGACGATGACGACCTTGTGATGACTGACGGTTCAGACCGCTACGAACTTGTCATCCCACTGGATTTCACTTCGGAGAACTTCGCTGAGATTCAGGATGAGGAAACTGCCTTGTTTGCCGATGCTGAGGATTCAGAGACGACTGTTGGGTCTGGAGACGTGAACTTGAGTCCTGATGAACTCGACTCTGATGATGAAGAAGACTTCTTCAATACACCAATTGTCGAAGTAACTGATGTTGTGGAGGACGACTCAGGTCTAGATCTCGAAGCTGATGACTTCGAAGTAGTCCAAGCTGACGATGAGATTGAAGATAACGATGGAGAACTCATTGAAGAAGATGGCGTTGCTGTGCAGTATGTTGGTGATGAAGAGTTTACTCTCGACGAGACCGATAATGAAGTAGTCGAACTCGAATACTCCTTCAGCGAGAGCGGCGAGCAGGGACAGGACCAGGGCGACCTCGGAGCCCTCGAAGAGGGTGAAGACGTGCAGGTGACCATCACGACGGACGTTGGCTCGCAGACAGTCGCGTTCCTCCAGGTCCCAGACTCACTCGTTGGACCTGACCCAGGAGAAACAGTCAACCTCTAAACTAGGTAGCAAACAATGAAGATATTCAACAACACAGAAACGGAATCCGACGCCAACCGCGGTCAGGTTGGTATCGGCACA
>LKMJ01004768.1_pt1 | contig 12783 bp, 18 predicted proteins | sample 643391 | NCBI WGS metagenome assembly LKMJ01 (sample SAMN04112250, study PRJNA286221) | soda lake metagenome | biome: soda lake; feature: Kulunda Steppe; material: water; isolation source: sample PL-Br10 brine of Picturesque Lake | place: Russia: Kulunda steppe | collected 2010-07
CTTGCCTCGCACGCCCTTGCCTCGCGCAAGTGTGTGTGTGTGTGTGTGTGTGTGTGTGTGTGTGCGCGTGCGTGCGCATGTGTGTGCGCGTGCGCACCTGCTGCAGCGTCAGCGTCACCGCCGCTCTGAAGATTGCCAGGAGCTGGGCCACCGGCATCGCCACGCGCGCATCGACAGCCGCCAGGTAGGCCATGCTCTCATAAGCCAGGTGTGCTGGAGAGAGCAGCTCCTGCTTGACATCTTGGGCTGCCTCGGCCAGTTGCTGCGCGGAGGTAAGGAGCAGAACGGGTGCGCAGGGTCATGACGATTGCCAAGTAGCCTTTAGATCGCAAGGTTTGACCTTGGAAGGCCAAGTGGCCTGCTACCCGGGTCCCTGGCGGGTTGGTTGCTTGTAGGCCCACAGACAGCTGGCGTACATGGGTGAGATCCTTGATCACCGGATCAAAATCAACCTTCCTTCTGAAAAGGCTTGCTGAGCAGGGCCGTGAAGGCCCAAGCTCAGGCTGTAAGGAACAAGGCCATGAAGGCCCAAGCTCAGGCTGGGCTGTGAGGATTGGAGGGCTCACCACCTTGTTAAACGTGGGACCACTCCCGGCCAGCTCCTCGTTTGGCTGGTTTTGCATTTGGCAATGGGGCAGCTTAAACCAAAGAGCCCGCGCAGCTTTGCGCACGCACCTGCGCGCGCGCCTGCAGATCCGGCAGCCGTCGCTCCCCATCTGCCACGTGGCTGACGCGCGACATGGTGGCATCCACAAGGCCCGGGTTGGAGAACAGCATGCCCGCGGAGTGGGACAGGTCAAACACGATGCTGCGCCGCATGCCTTGGAGGTCCTGCGCGCGCACAGTGGCGGCGGCCCCGGAGGCGTGGGTGGTGCGGTGTGGTGGTTGCGGTGAGGGGCGGTGGTGTGGGGCAGCGCTGCAAGCAGGTGCTGAAACTCAGCAGGCAGCAGCGAGTGCAGTGCAGTGCAGCGGCCTTACCCTTGTGCCGATCATGTGCGCACTAGGCGCACAACTTCTGCTGTGCCTTGCACCTGCCTGGCATGTTGCTAGTGGGCGTTTCTTAGAAGCACACCTCTAGTGCCCCTTGGATTGCCCCAGGCCTCACCGCTAAGGCAAAAGCCAAACGTGAAGCTCTGTGGCAAGAGAAGCACATGTGCTGGTTTGCAGGGAGAGCGCACCTTAACCACCTCCCAGGCCTTGGTGCTGACTTGGCGCAGCTCCAACAGCGATTCGTAATTTATCACACCTGCGGGGCACACACGCATGCGAGGGCTGCTGCACTTGCCACGCGCAAGCAAAATACCTGGCTCGCAAAGCTGCGGGCATGTGTGTGTGTGTGTGTGTGTGTGTGTGCCCCAGGGACACATCAGCATCTCAAGGGCAGCACAGCCAACAGGGAGCGCCAGCATTGCAGTTCAGCTGAACGCCTGCAGCTTGTATGAGCTGTGCATTCACACATTCCAGAGTTGATCACAACACACTCGTGCACATGACCCATCCAAACCGAACCAACCCAACCAGTTGCCGCACTGGCTTGTCCCCCCCTGATTTAGTATTTGCACAGGAGCACACGGCATGGCCGCAACCACAGCCACAGCCACGCCCCCAAACCAACCCAACCAGCCGCTGTACTGGCTTGAGGTTGCCCTTTCATGCATGGAACACAGGCACACCAGTCAAGGCATGCCACAAGTGCGCACTAGCAAGGCCAGGCTATTGAGTGTGCCTCCTTGGCCAATAAAGCCAAATCATTGTTCTAATAAAGCAGCCTCATTGTACTTTCAGCCTGATGGAGGGCGTACTCGTGTGCTTGCGAATGGACATACTGCGCTGCCCCTCCCCTTGAACACGCCCCCCTCCGCCCGCGCCGCTGTCCGGCCCCCTCCCCCGCACACCATTGTTGATATTGTTGGCTGTATCACACAATGCAGGGGGAGGGGGTGCGCTGCACCGTGCAGAAAGTTGGGGGGCGGAATTGCAACCGAGTCGCCAACCTGATGCAAGCACGCGCGTCGGCGGGGTCCGCGGATCACCCCCCCTGCTCCCATCGCACCCATCTTTGCCACCGGAACGTCAACACACACACAATGTGCCCTTAACCGCGCGCCCTGGTCGCGGGAACAGGCGCAGCGCGGCACTCGCGGGTGGTTGCGGCACTCGCGGGCACAAAGGTGCACCGTTTGCTGAGCCGCAACCACCGGCGGAGTCCCTGCGAACTGCGCTGTCCAGCCAGCATTGCCTCATGCTTCAGCAACGCGCTTTCACATGAAGTCGTCCACTCCCACCAGAAACGGTGGAATTACCCGCCTAATTTGGTTCTAGCACATGGCCTGAATCGGCCACATAGTACAAAACATGTGCATGTGTACGGAAGTAGCCGCAGCCGCACCTAGCAGCGTCTCCGTCAGCTTAAGGTCCAGGTCGGCGTGCTCGTACCCAAAGCGCACGGGGTTGAGCAGGTGGTGCAGGATGGGGGGCAGGCAGGCCGGGGTTGACCTGAGCAAGGGCAGTGTGGTGTACGTGGGCAGCAGTGGTTCCAGCGCGTTGCTGCGCGTGTGCGCACGCACAGCGTTGTTGCAGCGGCAGCCACGCACGCAACACACGGCTGCGCACGCACGCGCACGTGCCGGCAGCGCATGCTTTGCAGCCAATGGTCGCCATATGCAAGGGACCCAAGAGGGAAGGTGCTCTTAGCACGTGCGGCGATGCGCGCGCATGTGCAGGTGATGCGCGCTGCAGCTCGTCCCTCCCGCGGTCTGGGCCTGCCCTTATGCTCTTGCATGCCCACGAGTCACGTATGTGCTGCGGCCCCTGCCACTTGTATTTGTGCATGCAGCTCGAACCTTGTGAACCAATTATGCATGCAGCTGGAGCCTTGTGTGCCACAGCCCATGGAGAGCACAGGTGCCACTGCTCTTGCCAGCTGGTGAAGGGAGGTACGCGCGCGCAGCTCTTGCTCCAAGAGCATCCATATGCATGCAAACACATACTCTCACACCCGACAACACTCACCTCATGCGCACCACCAGGGGGTGAATAGCCGGCGGGCCCTTGGGGTGCAGCTCCTGCAGGGTGGCCCTGTACTGCAGCTCCACCTCCTGCAGGAGGCTCGCCTCCGTGTGGTTCCCAAAGTGGATGTCCACCACCACAACCAGACCTTCGCGCACCGCTGCCGACACCTGAATGCAGCAGAGGGTGGTTGTCGTGGTGGTGAGGTGTTGTTTTGGGGTACGAAGGGCGCAGCTGAGCAGGGCGGCTGGGGGCGGAAGGGCGCCATCATCGCTGTGAGAGGCAGGGGCGCACCGGAACTTGCCATGCAGCGTCACCGGCCAAGCTGGCCTGCCTCTGCCATGAGCAATGCAGGAAAAAGGGGCGGTCCACCTGAAAGCACTCTCCGCGCAAATGAGTGGGTGGTGCCTCTGGCTGCGCGGCCAGGCAGGCAGCCGCTGAAGTGGAACGTCGTGCTAGAGGGTTCCCAAGTCCATGCGCACCAGGGGAGCTCAGCCAGCCGGGTAAGGGGGGGGTTGGAGGGGGGGACTGCGCACTTAAGCGGGGCCAGGGGGTGCACACAAAGGAAGGGGGTGCACACAAAGGAAGGGGGTGCACACAAAGGAAGGGGGTGCACACAAAGCAAGGGGTGCCCAAGGAGAGGATCGGCAGCCCCCAGCCAGCCAAATGCCAGGACAGCCTCAACTGCATGCGCATGCATCTTAGGCACCCCAGCTGCACGCGCGTTCACCTTAGGCACCAGGTCGTCGTCGTGGATGTCCAGGACCACGCCACGGCTGGACCGGCCGCCGTGCTGCGCCTGGAGCAGCGGGGCGGCCACGCCCTCCGGGTCAAGCAGCAGGGGCGGCTTCACGGACACGGCCATGAGGAGGAGGTTCTCTAGCCAGGAGGCGGGCGTGGACACCTGCAGATGAACGGGAGCGCGTGCACCCGTGTGCGCGCATGTGTTTGCACATGCTTGTGTATGAGTGCTTGTGCGTGTGTGTGTGTGTGTGTGTGTGCGCGTGTGTGCACGCATGTGAGGCGTGCGCTTGCATGCACAAGCAAGCGACGTGCGCGTGCGTTGGTGTCATGGATTCCGGCCCGGGTCACACCATACAGCCAGCCCAGCAAAGCAGCAGCCTGCACAACGTATGGGGCTGGCCAGCACGGCCATCCGGGTGGTCAAACGATGAGCTGCAGCCAGAGGGGTGGTCAAACAGTGCGCGCCAGAAGCTCTGCGTGCAACCCCGTTGTTGAGGCGCTGCCTCGGGCATGGCACGCACCTGGACGTCGGGGGGGAGGTTGCGCAGGACGTGGTCCTGGCGGGGGGCCAGGAAGCGGTGCAGCTCAAAGGCGCGGCTGGTGGAAACGCCTGCAGGGGAGGCAAGGGCCGATCGTTTTGGGGAGGGGAGGGCATTTTGAGCCAGAAAGGAAGCAGGTGAGGGTTGTCAACGGGGGGATAGAATGGCAGATTGAGCAAGGAGCGCGAGGGCGAGGGGAGGGGTAGGTGCGCTGCGCATGCGGTGAACATGAGATTCATACTGAGAAATAAGGATGGGCGCAAGGGGTCAGCGCAGGCAAGGACCTTGCAGGCAAACGGTAGAGCACAGGCAGGTGGATGAGAGGCTTGGAGGGAATTGCACGTGGGTGCTGGGAGCAGGGGACGCACGCAGTTGCACACAGGGCCGGTCACTGAAGGGGTGCCTGCAGCGAGTGCAGAGCACAGAGAGCGCTCCACCAGCACTCGCCGCAGTGCAGTGCAGGGGCAGGAAGGCCATGGGTGCAGCAAAGGCTGCCAACCTCTGGCCCCAGCAATGTCGCGGTGCTGGGCAGCCGCTGCTGGCCTGCACCACCTGCGCGCCCAACTCCAGCTGACGTGCCTCGCTTGCAAGTGCCCCCTCCCGCACCTGCGCCCTGCAGCAGCTTGTGCCACGCCTGCAGTGCCGCCCCGCGCTGCGCGGCCAGCAGCGGCCCGCAGTACACCACCGCCGCGGCGGCCAGCGTGGCATCGCCCAGCAGGTCCGGCAGTTGGGCCTCGATGTCCTGCAGGGGTGGACGGGCGGGGGGGACCGCAGGAGTGTCGTTGTTTTGCAAGAGAGCTTGTGGTGCTTCATTCAGTGGTGTTTTGCAAGAGTGCTCGTGGTGCTTCATTCAGTGGTGCTTTGCAAGAGTGCTTGTGGTGCTTCATTCAGTGGTTGTTTTGCAAGAGTGCTTGTGGTGCTTCATTTAGTGGTTGTTTTGCAAGAGTGCTTGTGGTGCTTCATTCAGCGGTGCTTTGCAAGAGTGCTTGTGGTGCTTCATTCAGTGGTTGTTTTGCAAGAGTGCTCGTGGTGCTTCGTTCAGTGGTGCTTTGCAAGAGTGCAAGAGTGCTTGTGGTGCTTCGTTCAGCACAGGAAATGACTCGGCTCAGCATAGCCGCTCATGGGACCAGTTGTGCTGGCGCAGGACAAGCCGTGGCTTGTGGAGGTGCCTCAACGTTTTTGCACATGAGATGCCAGGCAACCCCACTGTGTGGATGCCGGGCAGTGCCGTGAGAGTGTGTGCGTGTGTGTTGCTTGTTGAGTGAGCGTGCACTTGTGTACCCTCGCAGCACCCCACCTGCAGCCGCGACCGCCACTGCGTCTGCAGCACACTTAGCGCGGCCTCCAAGTGATACAGGCTCTGGGTGGAGCTCTCTGTGTCCCTGCAAGCAGGCAGGGGTGGGCAGGCAGGCAGGTGCGGGTGGGCCAAGGTGGCATGATCTGACGCCTATGCGCAGCAACACACCCTTGTGGATAGTGCACACGCTCAGCACAAACCAAGGGCAAATGGAGGAGGGGGCAGGCAGACACGGCGGCGTCACACGATGGTGCACACAAGTTTGAGTCACGCAGTTGGTCACACCGTTGGTCACACCGTTGGTCACACCGTTGGTCACGTTTCATGCAAGAGCTGTTGCACAAGGTGCAAGGGCCGCAATGAGACGGAGCGGAGGGGAGCACGCGAGGGTGCGTGCCTTACTTGATGAGCGCCTGAAGCTCTTCCACGTCTCGCTGCGCATTGTTCAGCGCCTGCCGCTGCCTCGCTTCCTCCTGCTGCGCTGAATTCAACTCCCCGCGCAGCTGGCGCACATACCTGCACGCAGAAAGACGAGGGCAAACGTGTATGCGTAAGCCACTCCTGCTGGTATCATGCTGATGATTGAACAGGCCAGACCCGTAGGGGCAACGCTGGACTTGGCCTACGAGGCCTGCACGCATGCTTGCGCACCATGCAATGCCGTAAAGAGAAAAACAGTGCATCTGATGCCGTGGGCGCATGGTGTGGGGAAGCAAGCATGCTGCTCCCCCGTCCCAATCCAGCCTCTGAGCCCCCTGGCAGCATCACATTCGGCCTCCTGCTGTGCGTTGCACCCCCAGGCTTCTGCTCCAGCCCCTCAGCACGTGCACACATTGCGGCACACAATGCACAGGCACGACCTCTGGTGGCAGCGCTTACGCAAAGATTTGTGCCGGCCAGCGCACCCCTCAGCCCTCCGCTCTCACGCGCACAGCACTCACTTTTCTGCTGCCGCCACGCGGGACTCCGCGTCTGCGATCTTGCCCCTTTTGATCTCTGCCTGCTTGGCGGTGCGTACCAGCTCTGCCACGCTCAGCACCCACCAGCACAGCGGCTTCAGGGCCGCGGACACCTGCCCGGCCTGTGTGTGGACATTGTGCGTGTGCGTGAATGCATGCTCGTGCACGCAGCCTAAAAGCTATGGCACCGCAGCACAGGATGATGGATGGGCTACTGCCCTGCTGGCAGTGCATCTTTATCACGGATCATATCAGCAACAGTGACCACAAAGTAGCCAGCTATGGCACCTGCATGACCCCAGCTATGGCACCTGCATGACCACAGGCAGCTATGGCACCTGCATGACCACAGGCACCTGCATGACCACAGGCAGCTATGGCACCTGCATGACCCCACAAAGTAGCCAGCTATGGCACCTGCATGACCCCGGTCAGTGACAAGGCAGCAAGAAGGCCTGAAACAGTGAATTCTAGGACAACATGAGCGGTGACCTGGCTGCTCCTTGCCTATTTTTGCAGTGGAGCCCCAGTGTCGCGGCAGGCAGATGTTTCCTGGTTGCTGGATGGCGAGGGTAATGAGCAGCAAGCCCCAGAGATCCCACTCTAAGGCGGCATTCAAGGTTGCAGGGCTTGGAGGGAGCTCCGCTGCACGGCGATGCACCCCATCCTCTCTGTCTATAACTATAACTCTGTCTATAACTATATAACTATATCTATAACTATCTAACTCTATAACTATAACTATAACTCTGTCTATAACTATGTTTTTAACTATAACTCTGTCTATAACTATAACTCTGTCTATAACTATAACTCTGTCTATAACTATGCTGCAGCTGCAGCCATAGGCCCACAGGCCACAAGCCAAGGCAGTACACCATATAAGTAGGGCACCCCAGGTGGCGCGAACCATGCATGGGCTCGATGCCCCCCACCTGGACGATGTTGAACTCAGGCTCTGCCAGGAGGCGTGTGAGCTGCGCCAGGGCCACCACGTTGAGACTGGCCACGTCAAACTTTGCGATGCGCTCTAGGAGCTTGGGGCTCTGCTCGGCCTGCAGCACAGCCGCAGGCCACAGGCGATGGAATCAAGGAGGCATGCCTTGCTGAGAGACTGCCGCAGCCATGGCAAGCTCCCTGGCAGAGCCTGGGTCAAGCGGGCTCATTGGCAAGGCTGTTTCCACAGTTCTGGCACGACAGGCAGGCACAGATGGGGCGCAAGATCGCGCCCTGGCCAGGAGTGCAGGTGTGTGCCAGAGGCCACGCATGAGCTGCGCAAACCACTGCAGATTAATGGCAGTGCGAGCTGACGAGGGAGGCGCATGTTTCAAGGGAAGCAAGTTGACCAAGGCATGGCGCACGTGCTGAAGCAGGGCTGCATCGCCAGCCCACAGGCCCTGGGTCACTTAAGCTCGCAGCTGCGCGGGTTGCCCCTGGGCTCAAAGCATTCCAGCACGGGGAGTCGATGCGGATGCATTGTTATCAATGCACACAGCCCATCACTGCAAGACGGTGCTTGGGCTATGGGATTACACACAAGAAAGGAGGCGCGCGCAGCGCTTTGCATCACACGGCGCTGGCACCCACCAGCAGCTTCTGCGCGCTGCGCCAGTCCATGGGCGCGTTGAACAGCACGCACACGGCCATCATGATCAGCCGCGCACGCGGGTGGGGCGTCTGGTAGGACCTGATCTCAGCAAGGTCGGCCTCAGTGAGGGCGCCAGCCTGCAGCGGGGGAGGGAGGCGGCGCTGCAGGCGTGGTCATCGAAGTGGATTAAGCAGCGAGAGGGTTTTAGAGCGGGTGTGGTCTTTGAGAGGGCGGCACCCTGCAGCAGGGGGGGGAGGCGGCGCTGCAGGAATGGATCACTGCCTTTTGTTGTGAATGGGGAAAGTCGTGAGGGCGCCAGCCAGAAGGGGAGCAAAAGAAGAGCTGGAGAGAGTAGAGTCAGTGGCGCCTCCCACCTCGCGCGTGGCGTTCAGGTAACGCTGCTGTGCTTGCTCCAGGCTCTGGTCGATCTCTGACGCCACCTTCCGCACAATCGATGCGTTCTCATCCAGCAGCGCCTCCTGCCAAGGGGCAGGCAGATAAGGAGAGCACTTGCGGCATGGCGTCGCAAAGGGGGCGGGGTGCAGTACATCATGTGAGCAGTTGGGCACAGCATACGTTAACCTTCAGGAACAAGAGTAACTCAGGGTCTAATTCCCGTTCTTGCCAGTATGCCTTTCCTGCAGTTTGCATGCTAAAAGCACAATCCACAAAAGAAGGTGGGCACAGGAGCCCTCAAATCACAACACAAGCAAGCGCTGGCAGCAGGAAACCTGAAGCAGACAGAGTTAATTCCCAGGAATCACTCACGCACCTCACAGGTACTGGCACAAACAAGTCAGAACGCGGGGCATAACACACAGCCTGTGCAGGCAGCGCCAAATCTCCGATTCCATGCGTGTGGCACAACTCTCGCTAGCAGCGGAGCAGCCGTGCAGTGCAGGAGACGCAGTCAGTCCTGCCTGAAGACTTTGGCAAAGGGCACTTGCGTGACGTGTGCAGCCACTTGCCTGCGGGCGCAGCTCTGCGGCTACGCTGCTGCTGTACTTTGCCAGCACCTCCAGCTTAGACTGCGCCTCCTCGGCTGCCTTGTGAGACACCTGCGGAGGGGGCACATGTTGATGATGGCGCGGGAGTTGGCAGCCGTAGCATGCCAGCATGGTTCTGTCTAGACTTCAGGTTCAGCTTAAATGAGGGGCACACATTGAGCTCCAGAGCGCAAGCCTGGCCTCCATTTCCACATTTTATCAACACTTCATGAGTTTGCAAGGAACAAAACCGGCACCCCCCCCAGTCCGGTGGTTGCCTCTACCTCCACACCAGGACTTCTATTTGCTAATAATCCAGGCATTTTCACATCATCAGCTGGTGTCACCCCCTTCCCCCCTGACCTCTTTTGAGCCTCACACCCTGCCCCATGCCCGTGTTCATCTCGTGGACCGCTGCACATCTGATTTTCCGTTGCCATTGCTTTCAACTTTTGTGACGTCCACCATCATTACATTCTTAGTCAGTTCTCACTGATGTGCGCAAATGCTGACCAGCCATGCACCTCCAGGTCTGAAACCCTTTTTAACAACAAGCAGGAGATGCAACAAACGACTCTCATGCAGCGCCTCACAATACTTGATGGAGGGCACAGCCGCACGAGGCCAAAGGCCTGCATCTATCCCACAGTTGTCAATACAAACCCAAGCGACCCTGAGTTGCAAACCCCAATGGCCGTCTGCAGCTCAGCAGCAGCAGCGCCAGCGCACCCGCCGTTCCAGATTTGTTCCCTGGGTGGCCACAGCTACAGCTCACCTCGATGGCTGCCTCCAGCTTGTCGGCGGTGCTAGTGCGGCTGTCTGAGTGGCCCAACTTCTCCAGTGCCATCCACAGGCTGGCTTGCTCAGCACACAGCATTTTACGCTGCGTGCTGTGGAGGTGTGTCAGCACCCGTAGCAGATCCGACACCTGCTGAGACAGCCAGACCCCCGAGCCCCAAAGGGCACATGGCAGCTTATATATGAGGATAAAAGCTTGACTGACTGAGATTCCGGCTTTATGGCCTTTGCACAGATGAGTGTGCACAGACGGGTCCGACCTTTGGGCGCAGGTTCGTGTTTGGGACACAAAGTTTGAAGCAAGCATGCCACAGGTTTCAAAATTACTGGCACGCCAACACTGCAGAAAGCAAATCCTCCACCCTCCCCCCACAGCTGTGCGCACATCCTTGCAACCTCCTGACACATGTATTCACGCATGCTCATGTGCCCCACAGTTGTGCACACGCGCACACATTCATTTCCCCCCTCATCACCAACACGGCGGGCCTGCATGGTCACGAATGCACGTATGGTCACGAATGCACGTTTGGTCACAAATGCACGTTTGCTCGTGCTTGGACCCTCCCACACCCACCTTGGACTGCGGCAGGGGGGCGCCCGGGCGCAGCAGTCCCTGCTGCCACATCAGCTCCTGCGCCTGAGCATGCACCGTGGCCAGCACCACCTGCAGTGCCGCCAGCTGCTCGCGCACCGTCTGCTTGCGGTGCATGTGGAACGTGCTGCTGGTCCCTGACAGGCCGCTTCCTGCCTCGTTATCCCCATCTGCCCTGCCCTCCATTGCATCCAGCCCTGGCACGGGCGTGGCACCCCTTGCAGCTGCATTGCCCTGGGAAGCGCCAAGGACACCCTCGCCCCCGGCTGCAGCAGCGGCCAGCTGGCCAGCCTGACGAGCTGCGGTGGCGGCAGCGCTGTTGGGGGGCACCCCCGCTGCCACGGCCTCAGCGGCGGCGGCGGCGGCGGCATTCTTGTCCAGCACGCGCTGCGCAAAGCGCGCGGCTGAGTTGCTCATCTGAGCCTCCGCCTGCCAGCGGGCGCGAGTACGGATGTCGTGTGTCTTAGTGTTTGTGTGTGTACGCGCATGTGTGTGTGCGCATTTGTTTTTGGTTTGTGGCCTTACAGGCGCAGACTGGCGGTAGGCACTTGTGCATGTGCAAGACGTGCACATGCCGTTTGGTGCGCATGAGCGTGAGTGAGGACCATCCCCGCATTGTGGACCAGAAAGCAGGTTGGCACAAGCAGCTCTACAGCTGGCAGCCTTGACAACAGCAAGCGCAGCTTGCCCGTCAACCAACCCAAACAGCACCCTCCCCCTTATGGCAGCAGCATGCTTCAGGCCCTGCCGACCCAACGTGCTGCACGTGCAAGACATCAGCAGAACAACATGACCGTGACCCACACACCTGCAAGCCTTGCTGCATGCAGAACAAAATGCATGCACTGCCAGGCAGACTCCACGTGCGTTGTCGCCCCCGACAGCCGCACGCAAACACTCCAGGCAGGGCAGACGCAATTTGCAGCCACATGCAACACGCCTCGCAACCAAGAGCGCAGCTCTATGCGGCCGCACCCCACAGACCCCTGCCTTCTGCCACTGGCCTTCCTCCCTGTAGGTCCCACTCCACCCACCCAGGCAGCTTGCAGGCGCGCGGCCGGGGGCGGCGGGTCTGCGGCGCACAGCAGCTTCTGGCCGGCCGGTGACAGCAGGGGCTCGCCTGCTGCGTCGCCCAGGCCACCCTGCCCCGGCCTGGCCTTGCTCCCGGCAGTGGGAGCCCTGGTGTCTGGAGACCGGCGGCGGCGGCCGGCACGCTTAGGGCATGGCTGAGCCAGCATGTGGGCCTCCAGCTTTTTCTGGACTGCCGGTTGCAAGCTGGGGCTGGTGTGCAGCAGGGGCGGGCCCTGCATGCGTGCGCGCGGCCACGGAGGGGCGGCGAGGGAGGGTGGAGCGCAGCGACTACCACGTTGCGTGCCCCATGGCCGCTGTGACGCGCCAGCTGGTCAGGGCAGACTTACAGGTACAGGCTTTTGCAGGCGCGTGAGCAAGCCCAAGAGCGGGAGCAGACCAAAAGCAGGAGCAGGCTGAGAGCAGGAGGAGACCCACAGAGCAGGCCCAGGCCCAAAAACCCGAGCAGAAGTAGGCTGAAAGCAGGAGCAGGAGCAGGAGTAGGCTGAAAGCAGGAGCAGGAGCAGGCTCAGAGCAGGAGTAGGCTGAAAGCAGGAGCAGAAGCAGGAGCAGAAGTAGGCTTAAAGCAGGAGCAGGAGCAGGAGCATGTGCAGCGCAGGAGCAGGAGCATGTGTAGCGCAGGAGCAGGATCAGGAGAAGGACAAGTAGCATGCCCAGAGCAGGCCCAGGCCAAAAACACGAGCAGAAGTAGGCTGGAAGCAGGAGCAGGAGCAGGAGCATGTGCAGCGCAGGAGCAGGAGTAGGACAAGTAGCATGTCCAGAGCAGAAGCAGCCCATAAGCATGAGCAGAAGCAGGCTGGAAGCAGGAGCAGGTGCAGGAGCAGGCTCAGAGCAGGAAGCATTGGATCTGACATGGCACCAGAGGGGAGGCCGGTTCAGAGGAAGGCGCAAACGGAAGCAGGGCGCTTGCGCCTGCACCCTCCCCCCCTCTCTACACGCACAAACACACACACGCACACACCCCAGCAAGCATGACGGCAAGGCACTCCACAGTATGGAGTGCACAGGCGCGTGTCCTTCACACACACACACACACACTCACAAACACACACACAAACACACACACACAGCCACACACATACACAACCAATCACACACACAAATACACACTCATACATACACACACACATACACACACACACACACACAAACACACACAAGCACACACACACAAACACA
>LKMJ01004769.1_pt1 | contig 12780 bp, 9 predicted proteins | sample 643391 | NCBI WGS metagenome assembly LKMJ01 (sample SAMN04112250, study PRJNA286221) | soda lake metagenome | biome: soda lake; feature: Kulunda Steppe; material: water; isolation source: sample PL-Br10 brine of Picturesque Lake | place: Russia: Kulunda steppe | collected 2010-07
CAAGGCCGGTTAAATCAACAGGTTGCTGGCCATGGTAAGCGGTCACAGGGTGCCGCAGGTTGTGGTGAGCGGGACGGCGAAGCGTACATCAGTACGTGAGCCGGCCCGATCGCCGCAAGATGCGGTGCCCTGTGATCGCTTACTTTACAAGCCCTGTTGTTCCAGGGTGTACCGGGCCAGCAGGCTGTCTTGCCAGTAACTGGTGTCCGGCAGCCGGAAGAACCGTTGAAACAGGTCCAGGCTTTCCTGCCGGCGGATATGGGGGATGATCTCGACTTCCGGGGCCAGCTCCCGGTACAGCGGGGTTAGCTGTGCCAGCGGCAGGGAGGTGCCGCCGCCCATGGCGTCTTCGTAGGCGTAAACCAGGCGTCGCACCCCGTTGAGCAGCAGGGTGGCGTAACACATCAGACAGGGTTCCATGGTGGCATACAGGGTCAACGAGCTGCGCTTGATCTCCGGATTTTGGGTCAGCAGCCGGCGCAGGGCCACGATTTCGGCATGGTCCAGCTCGGTGGGTGTGACGCCGCCGCTGTTTTGCCGGCAGCCCTCGGCCACCACCTCGCCTTCGGCCACCAGGATCGCCCCCACCGGAAATTCTCCGGCCTTCAAGGCCGCCCGGGCCTGCTCCAGGGCCATATCCATAAAACGTTGATGCTGCTCCATCCTGCCCATTTGTTTTTCCTTGGTCGGAGAGTTGTCCGGCTCCATCCGGGGATGGTTCTGGCCGGGGATGATTCTGGAAGACCGAATTTTAATTGTGACGGCACCCGCCGGTATTCCGGCCGGCTGGTGCCGCCGATTTATACCCAGAAGGCAGGATAGCGGCGGGAGGCCGGGATGTTGTTGATCAGCAACGCCACCAGCAGCATGATCAACGCCCCGCTGCCCACCGGCAGCAGAATATACCAGTAACCCAGGTCGTGGATTTCCGGGCCGCCGATGACCGCGATCAGGGCAGTGGCCCCGCCCGGCGGGTGCAGGGTCCGGGTGAGGTGCATCAGGGCAATGGCCGTGGCCACCGCCAGGGCCGCCGCCAGCCAGAGATGGGGCGTCAGCAGCTGGTAGCAGACCACCCCGATCAGGGCGGAAAGCACATGGCCGCCGACCAGGTTGCGCGGTTGGGACAAGGGACCGGCCGGGGCCCCGTAGATCAGCACCGCCGAGGCCCCGAAAGAACCGACGATGAGCAGCAGGCCGGTGCCGTCCACCAACCGGTAGTGGATCAGGGCCACCGCCGCGATCCCCACAAAGGCCCCCAGCCAGGACCAGAATATTTCGCCGCCGCTGACCCGGGGCGGACTTTTTCCCGCTCCTTTCATCTTTTGCCAGTAATTCATCCTTATCATCCACGTGTCTGCTTGTTTTGCCGGGGGAAGCCGTTATGGCCCATCGTTGGCGTTTTTTAACGATGATTTCAAGCCGGAGCAAAACAACTGCAGCCAGGCTCCACCCTCTGGCTTTTGCCGATGGGTACCAACAAGTCTAGCAGCCGGAACTCCTCGCTGCTTTGACTTAGGTCAAGAAGGGGCAAGGTAACCAATCACAGGCCCTTTTGGCGGCTGTTTATCCCTGCTCCCCGCTGGCCTCAGTGGGCCGGGTCCACCCCCAGTCGTCGAACAGTACATAAAGCGCCGGGATCATCAGCAGCACCAGTACGGTGGCACTGAGCAGGCCGAATACCACGGAGATGACCAATGGTTTAATGGCGTCGGCCTGGGTGCTGGTTTCCACCAGCAGCGGCGCCAGCCCGGCGATGGTGGTGGACGAGGAGATCAGGATCGCCCGCAGGCGATCGCGGCTGGCCTGGCCGGCGGCGGCGATGGCCGACAGGCCCCGCTCGCGATGCCCCTTGATGAAGTGGATCAGTAAGATGGCGTTGTTGACCACGATACCGGCCAGCCCGGCGGCGCCGATCAGCGACGGCATCGACAGGTAATAGCCCATCAATACATGCCCCCAGATAGCGCCGATGAAGGCCAGCGGGATCGATATCATGACGATCAACGGTTCCACATAGCTGCGGAACTGAAACGATAAAATCACGAAGATGCCGACCAGGCCGATAAGCAGGCCGCGGCCGATGGAGCCGCCGGTCTCGGCGGAGCGGGCCACCTGGCCTTCGAAGATCACATCCACCTTCGGGTGACGCGCCTGGAAGTCGGCCAGCCAGCCGGAGCGTAGATCGCTGACAATCGCCTGGCCGCTGCTCAGGCGCGCATCCACGTTGGCCTCGACGGTGACGGTGCGCCGGCCGTCGATGCGGGTGATGCGGGCCCAGTCGCGCCGCTGGCTGATCCGGGCCACCTCGCCCAGCGGCACCTGTTTGCCGTCGGGCAGCATGATGGTCTGATCGGCCAGATCATCGAGGCTGTCGCGATCATTCTCGGCCTGGCGGATCAGGATCTCCACGTCCCGTTCGCCGATGCGCCGGGTGTCGGCCACCTCGCCCAGCAGCGCCGCCCGCAGCTGGGCGGCCACCTCCTCGGCGCTCAGCCCCAGCCCGTGGGCACCCGGGGCCAGAGAGAAGCTGCGCTGCGGCTTGCCGGGGCGCAGATCATCCATGACGTTATAGGTGGCGGTATAATCGGCCAGGTGCGCCGCCGCGTCGCGGGCCGCCGTCTTCAGGGCCACCAGATCCTCGCCCTGCAGACGCAGCTCCACCGGGATCCCGGCCGGCCCGAAACCCGGCTCCTGGATGATCAGGCTGTGGATTCCGGCGACGGGGCCGATCGCCTGGCGCCAGGCGGCGGTCAGCTCATCGAGGGGGACGTTGCGCCGCTCGGCGGTGAGCAGATCCACCATCACCGTGGCGACATGGGCGCCGGCCTCGCGGGCGCTGGGGTTGTAGTTAAAGCGGGTCTGGATGGCCTGCACCAGCGGTGCCCCCTCCGGCTGTTGCGGGGTCAGGCGTTCATCGAGGCGGCGCATGGCCGTCTCGACCCGGCCGGCCACCGCCTCGGTGCGCGCCAGCGGCGTGCCCTGGGGCATCAGGATGCGCGCTTCGAGCACGTCCCCTTCGGTGTCGGGCATCGCCTCGCTGCCGATGTGGCCGCCGGCCATGAACCCCGCCGAGCCGAAGAGGACCAGCAGCACCAGCCCCAGCACCGCGCGGCGCCAGACGATGGCCCGGTCGGCGACTTCGCCCACCCGTTCGCGAAACCGTTCGAAGCCACGCTCGAAGGCGGCACGAAAGCGCGAGTCGTGGCCGTCCCGCAGTCGCGGCAGGCTGCCTTTAAGATGATGGGGCAGGATCCAGAACGCCTCGATCAGACTGGCGGCCAGGGCGGCGATCAGCACCACCGGCAACACCTCGAGCACCGCCCCCAGCTCGCCGGCCAGAAAGGAGAGCGGCACAAACACCGCGACCGTGGTCAGAAACGACGACAACACCCCCGGCAGCACCTGACGGGTGCCGGCGACCACCGCTGGCAAAGCGGAGTCGTGCTCGGCGGCATGGGCGGCGATGTTGTCGGTGATCACCACCGCGTCGTCCATGACGATACCGATCGCCATCAGCAGGGCCACCAGGGTGATCATGTTCAGCGACAGGCCGGTCAGCGCCATGACGAAAAAGCCGCCCATGAAGGCCGCCGGCAGGCCCAACACCGCCCACAGGGCCAGACGCGGGCGGAAAAACAGGCTCATCACCAGCACCACCAACACCAGCCCCAGCAGGCCGTTTTTCACCAGCATCTGCAGGCGATCGCGCACGATGCTGGTCATGTCCTGGGTGATGGCAAGGCGCACGCCGTCGCCGAAACGCCGGCGCTCGGTCTCGACCAGCCCGGTCAGATCGTCCATCACCCGCAGGGAGTCGTCGCGCAGGCCCTTGCTCACCTCCAGCACCAGCGCCCGTTCGCCGTCGAAGTGGACCCGCTCTTCTTCCCGCTCGCCGACCTGTTTGAGGGTGGCGATCTCCCCCAGGGTCAGCTCGCCGCCCCGTTCGTCGGAGACCACCACCAGTTGCCGCAGCTGGCGCAGCGAGCGGCGCTGATCGGTAAAACGCAGCTGGATGTCGCGTTCGTGGGTCTCCAGGGTGCCCAGCGGCATGTCGACATCCTGGCGTGCCACCCGGGCCGCCAGCTCACGCGCCGACAGGCCGTACTGGCCCAGCACTTCCCGGGGAACCTCCACCTGCCACTGGCGCTGGGAGAGACCATGGATCTCGACCCCGGCGACCCCGGGCAGGGTCATGATCCGCGTCTCCAGCGCGACGGCGTAATCCTCCAGTTGATTTGGCGGCATATCGCCGGCCACCGCCACCGCCGCCACCAGATCGCTGCGGTGCAGCTCCCGCACCACCGGCGCCTCGGCGCGCGCCGGTAGATCGGTGATGGCGTTGACCTCGGTGTCGATCTCGTTGAGAAAACGGATGGGATCGCCGCCCGCTTCCATGGTGGCGGTGGCGCTGGCCAGATTGTCTTGGGCCACGCAGTTCAGCTCGTCGAGATAATCGACCCCTTTGACGGCATCGTACAGTCGCCGGCAGACGGCATCCTCCACATCGGCGGCGCTGGCGCCGCGATAGACCACCTCGACGCTTACTTCCACCGGCCGGTAATCGGGAAAGGTCTCGCGCTTGAGCGACGGCGCGGCAAAGAGCCCCGCCGCCAGCAGGATGACCAGCAGCAGGTTGGCCGCGGTAGGGTGGCCGGCGAACCAGCGAATCATGGCGTCTCACCCCGGGCAAGGGCCTGCAGGCGCCGCTCCAGCGCGGTATCGCGGCGGGGTTTGAGGGCCATGCCGTCGAGCGCCGGCACCGGATCGTCGACAATCACCCGATCGCCGGGGGCAAGCCCTTCGGTGATGACGGCCAGATCGTGTTGTTCGAAAGCCACCGTCACCGCCACCCGTTCCAGACGGTCATCATCGGTGACCCGATAAACCTCGCCGGCATGCACCGCCGTGGCCGGGATTACCAGCTGCGACTCCCGGCTCATGGCGTTGAGCCGCACCTGTACATACATGCCCGGCTGCAGGGCCGGCTGGTCGGGCGGCGCCACCCCGGCGTAGGGGGCCTTTACCGTCACCACCACCCGCGCCGCCCGGGTAGTCGGGTCCAGCCCGCTGGTCACCCGTGTTACCCGCGCCGGCCAGCGGATGTCGTCAAAACCGGCCAAGCGCACCTGCGCTTCGATGGCCGAGAAGTCAAGCCGCTGGCCAATATCAAGGGTGTCGTCCGGCGAAGTAGGGCGTACTACGCTGCCCATCAACCGGCGCAGCATGGGCAGCGGGATATGGGTTTCGATCTCGGCCTCCTCGATGCTGTCGGCGCTAAACAGCCGCTGGCCGACGGCGGCATGCTGGTGAAGCTCGAACTCCACCTCGCCGAGGCGCAGGTCGTAGGGGGCAAAGAAGCGGGTGTCCGCCAGATCCTGCCGGGCCTGTTCCAGCCGGGCCTCGGCCCGCGCCATCTGGGCCCCCAGAGTGTCACGGCGGCTGGGCAGCAGCGCCAGCTGGTTTTCCAGCGAGGCCACCGCCTGGCGCTGCGCCACCGTGGCGCGACGTTGTTCATCGCGCCGGGAGCGCGACACGGAACCCTCCTCCACCAGTTGTTCAATGCGGGCCAGTTCCTGTTCGGCCAGGTTCAGTCGCTCCTGCTCCAGCGCCAGCAGGCGGCCGGTGTTTTCTTCCTCGGTATCGAGCTGGGAGCGCTCGGCGGATAACGAGGCCAGTTCGGCCTTGGCCTCGGCGATGGCCAGCTGGTAGCGGCTCGGGTCGAGCGCCAGTAACAAGGTTCCCTTGGGCAACAGATTGCCGCTTTCCAGTTTTGGATGACGTTCCACCACCCGCCCGGCCACGTTGGCAATGGCCCGCCAGGTTTCGGCGGGGCGGCTCACCCCGTGCCCCCGGGCTTCCAGGCGCAACTGCTGAGGCTGCACTTTTATCACCGCCAGGGTCGGTACCCTGGGCCCGGTCTCGCCGTGGTCCGGGGTCTGGAGATTGACCACCAGCAGTACCAACAAGCCGATTCCCGCCAGCAGACCGGCTGCGATCGGCAGTAGCCGGCCCGCGGGTCTTAAGAAAGCAAACCTCATGGTGATTCCCCTGTTTGAAATTGGTCGCCGGGATAAACCCTGTGATTGGCTACCCCGGGCCCACTGTTGGACCGGCCTGGCGCCCCCTGGCCGCGCCCGGTGGCTGTTCCGGACTGGTCGCCGGCTGGTCCGGAGGCCGCAATCCCCCGTTTAAACAGGGCAAAAACCCCCGGGGCGGCGGCCTCCATCTGTTCGGGCCCGCCGGCCAGCAGGGACTGGACCACCAACCCCTGGATCATCCCCACAAAGAGGACGGCGGCGCTGTCGGCCTCAACCTCCGGGGCCAGTTGGCCGGCGTTTTTGCCGGCCTCGAGCAGTTCGATCACTCGTTGCCGATAACGCTGCACCAGGTTGCGGACCATGATTTTGGCCGGCGAGTCCCGGTGGTGCTGCAACTCGTTAAAAAGTATCCGGGGAATGCCCGGGTGGGAGACGGCAAAGGAGACGTGGGCCATGAACATGGCCTCCAGGGCCGCCAGGGGGGTGGGAGCATCGCGGGCCGCTTTTTCCACCCGCTTGAGCAATTGGTCGGCCACCCAGTTCATCACCGCCTGCCAGATCGCCTCCTTGTTGGGAAAATGGCGAAACAGCGCCCCCTGGGTCAGGTCCATCTCCCCGGCAATGGCTGAGGTGGTAATTTCGCCGGGATTATGGCGGGCGGCCAGGTCGAGGACGGCAGCCACGGTGGCGGCCCGGCGCTGTTCGGCGGGCAGATGCTTGTTGGTGGTTTTTTTAGCGGTTTTTTTATTGGACATGGTAGACCCGGATAAAGTAAGTAATCAATTACTATCCTAATCGCGGCCGTGCTTTTGTCAAGTCCCGTTCTTTAAAGGGGTGGTATTTAAGCATGATGATCGGTTTTGGGGCGGCCATTTTATGGTGCCAGTGAGCCGTTGCCCTGCCGTTGACGATCGGCGGGCTGGCTGGCAGGCAAGTTTATACTAACGATTGAGAGGGGTGCGGGATGTTGGGCAAAAAGAGATGGTTGTCGGGTCGTGGCGTGGTGGTCCGGGTCGGGAAAACAGTGAAACAGACGGCCTGGCTGTTGGTTGTTGTCCTGTTGCCGGCATGTTATATCCATGCCGGGGGTACGCCGGTGCCGGCGGCGGAGTCCGCGTCCACGACGCTGGAGCTGGAAAGCGCCCAGGCGGCCGTCCATCCCGAAGACAGCGCCCGAAAGGCTGCGGCGGCTGCCCGTAAGCTGGACATTTCCCGTTACCTGCCCCGCTCGGCGGCCGAGGGGTTTCCGCAGCCCGACGAGCAGGGCCGCCTGGAGCTGTCGGTGGAAGAGGCGGTGATCATGGCCCTGGCCAACAACCGGGCCCTAGGGATCCAGCTTCATCAGCCGCTGGTGGCCGGCACCTTTGCCGAGCAGGAACGGGCCGTCTTCGACCCCTCCCTCTTTGCCGAGGCTGCCGCCAATCGGGAAAAAAGCCCCCTTGATGATGATTATCGGCGCCACGAAGCGGAGGAGTACCGCCTGGGACTGGAGAAGGAACTGGCCACCGGCACCGACCTGGAGCTGGCCCTGGAGCAGCGGCGGAGCGAAACCGATCCCGCCGATCCGGCCGACGCCGTCGTGCCCCGGCACCGGGCCGCCGCCCAGTTGAGCCTGACCCAGGCCCTGTTGCGCGGCGGCAGCCGGGAGGCCAACCTGGCGGGGGTGCGCCGGGCGGACCTGGAGGTGTTGGCCTCCCTGTACGAATTGCGCGGTTTTACCCAGGACCTGGTGGCGGAGGTGGAAAGGGCCTACTGGGACCTGGTGCTGGCCGAAAGCCGGATCGCCATCTACCGGCAATCACTGGAGGTGGCCAGGTCCCAGTTGCAGGATGTCCGCCGCCGCATTGAAGTGGGAACGGTGGCCGACGTGGAACGGGCGGCGGCCGAGGCGGAACTGGCCTTTCGCCGCCAGGGCCTGATAGACGGGGAAAGCCGTCGGGACCGGGCTCGCCTGGAACTGCTGAACCTGATCAACCCCGGCTCCCCGCTCGCCCCGACCGCCTTTAAATCCGGAGTCGAGGGGGATGGCACCCCGGCGTCGGGGCGCGATATCTGGGAAATACAGCCGGTGCCCCGGCAGGAGCCCGATATTCCCCAGGTTAAACCCGATCCGGTGGTGGAACACGTGGCCCTGAGCCGGCAAATGCGGCCCGACCTTGACGAGGCCCGGCTGCGACTGGAGCAGGGCAAGCTGGAGGTGATCCAGACCAGAAACGGCCTGCTGCCCCGCCTCGATCTTTTTATTACTCTGGGCAAGACCGGCTATGCCGACAGCTTCGGCCGGTCATTCAGAGAAATCACCGATGATTCGACCTATGCCGGCTCCATGGGCCTGCGTTTTTCCCTGCCCCTGGGCAACCGGGATGCCGGTGCGGTGGACGCCCGGGCCCGGGTCGAGCGGGCCCGGGCGGAGGGAAGCCTGGAAAACCTGACCCAGCTGGCCGAACTCGATGTCCGCCGGGCCCATCTCGAGGCCCATCGGGCCCGGAACCAGATTGAGGCCTCCGCCGAGCGCCGTCGCCTGCAGGAGGAGGTACTGCGGGTGGAAGAGGCCAAGTTCGAGGTGGGTCGCAGTACCGCCCTCAACGTGGCCCAGGCCCAGCGCGATCTGCTGGAAAGCCAGCTGGCCGAGGTGGACGCCAGGATCGCCTACCGGCTGGCCCTGACCGAACTTTATCGCCTGGACGGCTCTCTTCTGGCCCGGCGTAGTATTGCCGCCCGTTAACTCCGGCCTGATCGTCCCCCTTTAACCGCTCCTCGCCGTTTACCCACCCCCCGCAGCCGCATTAAAAAATTTGCCTGCTGCCGGATGCCAGGCGGCGTTTAGCTCTTGACTGATCCGCCTCGCCGTGTTATTAAACTGTTTCGTTAAATGGTTTAATGCTTAACTATGCGCGGAGTAATTTCCAATGAAAAATATCAAGGAGAAAAAGAGTCGCCGGATTATTCAGTACCTTATGGCACCCCTGGTGCCCCTGGTGATCATCGGCGGAGCTTACCAGCCCTATCTGGGCTACCTGGCCCTGGCGATGATGATCACCATGATGGTTATGGTCTTTTTCTGGGCCCGGCTTTACTGCGGCTGGATCTGCGCCATGGGCGCCTTTCATGAGCGGGTGCTGGCCAAAATCAGCCTCAAGCGAGAAATGCCGGAGCTGTTTAAAAACACCTGGTTTCGCTGGCTCTTTTTCGTGCTGCTCATGGGGCTGATGACCAGCCGGCTGATCGCCTCCGGGGGGGATCCGGCCAAGGTGGGGGCGGTTTTTGTCATGATGTGGACGGTGTCCACCACTATAGCCGTGGCCTTCGGGCTCTACTTCAAGCCCCGGTCCTGGTGCAACTTCTGCCCCATGGCCTCGATACAGGGGGTGCTGGCCCCCAATACTTATCTGCTTAAGGTCAGCGACGACTGCAAGCAGTGCGGGCTCTGCCGGAAGGTCTGCCCCATTCAGACCTATCCCGGAGCCTACAAGGAGCAGGGTACAGTTCCCAGCCTGGAATGCATGCGCTGCGAAAACTGCGTGGTCAACTGCCCGAAAAAGGCCCTGTCTCTTTAATCGACCGCGGGCTCATTGCTGAAGGTCCGGGGTTGGAATAAGGCAGGGTTGGGCCTAAAGAGAAGGGAAACGCTGCCGGTTGAAATCAAAAAAAGGGGGTTACGGCGAACACCGTAACCCCCTTGATTTTGCGTGGCTCCCGGGGAGGGACTCGAACCCCCGACAAGGTGGTTAACAGCCACCTGCTCTACCTGCTGAGCTACCCGGGAACGAAAGAAGGGCAAATATAGCAAGCCCTGATTACGGCGTCAACTGTTTTAAACGCATGTGGTGCAGAAGGTGGTTCAGGCGCTTTCTCCTTGACCTTAAACGGGGGCAATGCTAATAAACTCTTTCTCCCTATCGGAAGTCGGGGCGTAGCGCAGCCTGGTAGCGCGCCTGCCTTGGGAGCAGGAAGCCGGAGGTTCGAATCCTCTCGCCCCGACCAGCTTAACCGTTAACGGCCTGCGGCAGTGATGCCCCGGGCCGTTTTTTGTTGTTCTTCGAAAGTCAGACCTTTTTCGGCTTGCGGTTTTTGCCCCGCTGCAAGCGGTAAAAACGGGCCAGGTGCTGCGGCGCCACCCCCAGCCGGAAGCCCAGCAGCATCAGTTGATTGATCAGGCAGGTCCGCAAAACTCCCATCTGCCGCCAGCGCCGGGCGGCGGTCCGTACCGCCTGGGGCAGGGTGACCACCGGGCCCCGCCGGCCCAGGCGCCGGATCAGTTGAAAATCCTCCATGATGGGCAGGGGAGCGAAACCGCCCACTTCCTCGAATACCCTTTTGCTCAGGAAAATACCCTGGTCGCCATAAGGCAGCTGGCGCCACCGGGAGCGCAGATTGGCGCCCAGTTCCACCAGCCGCAGGGCCGCCCCTTCCCCCTCGATGCCCAGGCGGAAGGCCCCCGCCACGGTGGCCGGATCATCCAGCGCCTGAAGAATCAGTTCGGGGTAGCCGGGAGGGGGCAGGGTGTCGGCATGAAGAAAGAGCAGCCAGTCGCCCCGGGCCCTGGCCGCCCCGGCGTTGAGCTGAGCCGCCCGGCCGCCGGCGACTTCGATGACGGCGGCCCCCCGGCCGGCGGCGATTTCCCGGGTGGCGTCCCGGCTGCCGCCGTCGGCGACGATGATTTCAAGCTCAGCGGCGGGGGAAGCGTCACCGTCTGGCAAAACAACATTTTTTTGCAGCTGTTCCAAAGTGTCTGCCAACACGTCGGCTTCGTTCAGGGTGGGGATGATCACCGACAGCCGGGGCGGATGGCCCAGAGCCGTGGCGAACCGGGGATCATCGGCAATCATGGCCAGGTCTTCGGGGCGGTCGATATCAGTCAGGGGGGGCAGCTGGGCGTACGGCAGGCCCAGACGGGCGGCGGCGGTCCGGGTTTGCTCCGCGACCCGGCCGGTGCCCCAGTTGATATTCCGGAACAGTTCCGGTTGCGGTTCCTTGATGCCGAGCAGGTAATAACCGCCATCGGCGGCGGGGCCCAGCACCGCCCCATGGGTTTTTAACCGCTCCACCGCTTCTTCCAGCAGGCCGGTGGTCAGCCCCGGTAGGTCGGCCCCGACCACCAGGGCCATTTCCGTTTCGTTGCCGGTGCGCCGGTCTTTGAGCGGGATGCCGCATTCCAGGCCGTCGCAGCTCTGGTTGGCCAGTCGGGGGCGGAAGGCCAGGTCGAAGGCATGGCTCATCTTCCGGCCGAGATCGCCCTCGGCCTGGCGCTGGTACTCCAGGTCGTCGCCCAGCCAGGCGCGAAAGGCGGCGGCGGGAGCGCCGGTGAAGCAGACCCTGATGGTGGTGTCAATCTCATCGCCGGCCCGGGTTGCCGCCCGCAACCGGCGGGCCACCGCCACCGCCTCCTCGCTCATCCGGCGCTGCAGGCGGGCGGCCCCCGCCGCTCCCAGGGCGGGAATCAGCCGGCTCTTGGCCCGGCCTGGTTCGGGGTAACGGGTAAAGATCAGCAGCTTCAGCTGGAGGGGCTTCATTACTTATTGCTTGCCCAGGTGGGGCAGGGCATCCAGCACGAGGCTGCTCAGTTTTTCGATATTGCTCCGGAACACGGCGACCAGTTCCGGTACCTGCAGGGGCGGCTCATCTTCCTTCCAGGAGTCGTAGTCGGTGACCATGGCCACCACCGCGTAGGGCAGGCCCAGTTCGGCGGCCAGGATGGCCTCGGGAGCGATGGTCATGTTGACCAGATCCGCCCCCCAAAGCTGAAACATCCTCGACTCAGCCCGGGTGGAAAAACGGGGGCCTTCGATGGTGAGAATGGTTCCCCGCTCATGTAGCGGCAGGTTCTGCGCCCGGCCGGTGTTGATCAGCAGCTTTCGTATCTCATCGGAAAAAGGATCGGCCAGGGCGGTATGGCGGGCGTTTTCAATGCCCGGCGGGAACCGGTCATGGAAGGTAAGGGCCCGCTGCCGGGTGAAATCGATGAACTGATCGGGAATCACCAGCTCGCCCGGGCCGATTGCCTGCCGCAGGGAGCCGCAGGCGGCGCTGGCCAGCAGGTGGGTGCAGCCCTGCTCCTTGAGGGCCAGCAGGTTGGCCCGGTTGTTGACCTGCGAGGGGGGAATGGTGTGGTCCCGGCCGTGCCTGGCCAGCAGCACCACTTCCCGGCCGGCCAGGCGGCCCCGCAACAGGGGGGAAGAAGGCGACCCGTAAGGGGTGTCGACCCGCACCTCCCGTGCCTCGGTAAAGATCTGCGGGTCTTCCAGGCCGGAGCCGCCGATGATGCCGATTACACTCATAGTTTGACCTGCAAATAATTATGATGACAAAAGTTAGAAAGTTAACCGCGACGGAATAAGAAGACAAGGGCAAAGGAAGCGCAATAGAGCAGAGCGCGGTCTGCGCCGGCGGGATCATTCCGGGTTGGCGTGCCTGACGTACTGGTCATAATTGCTCAGATAAATTTCCGCCAGGGTCAGAAAGGCGGTAACGATCAAGGGCCCGTAGATGATCCCGAGAAAGCCGAAGATGTTGAGTCCGCCGATGATACTCAGAAAAACCAGCAGAATATGCATTTTCACCCGGCTGCCCACCAGCTTGGGTTTGAGAAAAGACTCGATGATGACGCTTATCAGTCCGTAAAAGATCAGCAGCAGGACGGCACTCACCACGTTTCCCTGGAACAGCAGCAGAACGGCGGCCGGTATCATGACCAGGCTGATGCCGACAATGGGGAGAAAGGCCAGCACCGCCATGATCGCCC
>LKMJ01004770.1_pt1 | contig 12780 bp, 10 predicted proteins | sample 643391 | NCBI WGS metagenome assembly LKMJ01 (sample SAMN04112250, study PRJNA286221) | soda lake metagenome | biome: soda lake; feature: Kulunda Steppe; material: water; isolation source: sample PL-Br10 brine of Picturesque Lake | place: Russia: Kulunda steppe | collected 2010-07
CGAACCCTCGTCGAGACGCTCACGGGCGATGATCTCACGACATCGGTCGATACGGCCACCGGCGACGCACTTGACCGATCGGGTGTGGACGTCACCGAGATGGTGACGTGCGATCTGGTCGTCTCGATTGGCGGGGACGGGACGTTCCTGTACGCCGCTCGCGGAGCCGGGGCGACGCCGATTATCGGCGTCAACCTCGGCGAGGTCGGGTTTCTGAACGCGATTGCACCCGTCGACGCCATCGATGCGGTCACTACGGAAGTCGAACGGCTCCGTGACTCCGGTCAGGTTCAGGCCCACGAGCTACCGCGTCTCCAGGCCGCAAATGACGAGTGGTCGCTCGACCCGGCAATCAACGAGATCGTGTTTCAGGGACCACAGCGCGGTCACGCCATGGGCGCGGACTTCGGGGTCCGGATCGATGGCGACGTGTACACGACCGGCCACGCCGACGGCGTGCTCGTTTCGACGCCGACCGGCAGCACCGCGTACAACCTCAGCGAGGGCGGCCCGCTCGTCCATCCGGGACTCGACGGTATCGTCGTTACCGAGATGTGTCCGACCGACTCGATGCCCCCGCTGGTCGTCGATGCCGACAGTACGGTGTCCGTGACCGTCTCGGACGCCGACGAAGCCTTCGTCGTCAGCGACGGCCGGACTCGACAGCGACTCGATCCACCAGCCAACGTCACCGTCGAGACTGCCGATGTTCCGGTCCGGCTCGCCGGGGGGAGCGCCGACTACTTCGAGGCGCTGAAGAAACTGGAATGAAGCCGTCTTCGACCACGCTGTGACCGAATTCGTGCCGTATAAGTGCTCCTTTCGAAAGGCCTAATCACACGCCACCCTGACCACCGGATAATGAGTAAGCAACTGCCGGATGTCCAGGCGACTCGCCCGGACGTCACCGTCGGCCTGAGTCAGGTCGGCGTCACGGACGTCGAGAAACTCGTCAAGCTCGCCCGGCCCGACAAACGACCGATCGTGCTGATGGCCGAGTTCGAGGTCTTTGTTGACCTGCCATCCTGGCGAAAAGGCGCGGACATGAGCCGGAACATGGAGGTCATCGACGAGACGCTCGAAGCCGCAACCCGTGAGGAGGTCTACCGCGTCGAGGACGTCTGTGGCGACGCGGCGGAACGACTGATCGAGAAACACGAGTACACTAGCGAAGTCTCGGTCTCGATGGAGGCAGAACTCGTCCAACGCGAGCGGACGCCCGCTTCGGACAAGGAGACCCAGAGCACGGTCGACATCACCGCGAGTGCAACGGCAACCGAGGAGGGGACACGCGAGATGATCGGCGTCGACGTGACGGGGATGACGGTCTGTCCCTGCTCGCAGGGGATGTCCGAGTCCCGCGCTCGCGACAAACTCGAAGCGCTCGACGTCGACACCGACGCTGTCGAGGAGTTCCTCGAAGACGTACCACAGCCGGGCCACTCCCAGCGCGGCCACGCCAAGATCACGATCGAGAGCACGGGAGCACCCGAAGTCGATCTCCGGGACCTGATCGAGGTCGCCAAAGAGTCGATGAGCGGTCGGATCTACAACATGGCCAAACGCCCCGACGAGGACCACATGACCTACGAGTCACATGCCGATGCCAAGTTCGTCGAGGACTGCGTCCGCGCGATGGCCGAGGGCGTCGTCGAGGAGTTCCCCGACCTCGCCGACGACGCGGTCGTTTCGATGCGCCAGTCCAACGACGAGTCGATCCACCAGCACAACGCCCACGCCGAGCGGCACGTCGAGATGGGGCAGCTGCGTTCTGAAGTACAGGAGTAAGGCAGCGTCTGACGGAAGCTATTTTATGGTCGGCCGATTCGTCCCGGACGATGACACCGATTACGCGACGGAAGCTGCTCGCGGTGAGCGCGGCGGGAACCGGCACGGTCCTGTCCGGCTGCCTCGGCGACGATGACGAGCCCGAGAACGGCGAGGAGGAACCGACCGATCAGCCCGAAGACGACGGAAACGGCGACGACGACTTTGAGGATCCGGAAGACAGCGAGGACGACACAGATGACACCGACGACGACTCCGCTGGCTCGACACCGGCGCTGTACTACGTCGACATCGAGAACGGTACCGACGAGACCCGAACGGCACACGTCATCGTCGAGGACGGCGGCGAGCTGATCCACTGGTCCGATCTCTCGCTCGAAGCGGGCGAAACCCGACGCGTCGAGCGGAACTGGGAGCCAGTTTCGGGCTCCTACGTGGTCTCGATCCGCATGGACGGGCAGGACGAGTGGCGGCAGGTCGATCTGACCCAGGAGAACTCGCCATGTTACGGACTCTTTGCCCGGGTTCGCGATGGGAACGAACTGAATGTGCTTCTCGATCCCGCGCCAAGCGGCTGTGAGGAGGATGGAGACGGCGACAACTAGAACGAAAGCGGCTCGGCGTCGTGCCACTTCGGCAGGAACTCGTCGTGGATATTGGTCGCGAACTCGGGATCTTTGAGGTCGATCATGCCGAAGGTGTCGTTGACAGCGAGCGGGTGTGGCACCTGGATGCAGACCTCGACGTCGTCGATCACGTTGAACGTCCCCGTCACGTCGTCGCTAACCCGAACCTCGTAGTCGGGATGGGGGGACAGCGCCTCGCGGTGGCGCTTGCCGACGCTCTCGGGCAACGAATCGACCAGTCCCGGCGTCATCAGCACATGAATCTCGACGCCCCGATCGATCGCGGATTCGAGCTGTTTGGAAACGAGATTGCCGATATCGCCCCGATCGAACAGCGACGTTTGATCCGACGCGACGACCACGATCCGTTCGTCGGCCGCCGAGAGTCGTTCAACAAGGAGGTCAGCGGTCTCTTCTGCGCCTACAGCCGCGGTCCAGAACTGCTCTTCGACGGGTTCGGCGGCGTGCAGTTCGGTCGACAGGTCGTCGACGATCTCCTTGTACTGGTCTGCCTTCTCTTCGAGTTCGCGTTTCTTGTCGTCGAGCAAGCGGTCGAGGGCTGTCGACGGTTCGACCGCGACGTACTTCTTCGGCCGGCTGGCGGTCTGGGTCCGGACGAGGTTGTACTGCTCGATGCTGTTCAGGACGTCGTAGATGCGCCCCATCGGTACGTCACTTACGCGAGACAACTCTTTTGCAGTTGTGGGCCCCGTGTTCAGCAATGACCGGTACGCGCGAGCTTCGTACTCGGATAGTCCGAGATCCCTGAGACTGGCCATACTGGCAAGAAACGCTCGAAGAGTATAAACGCACCGACCGTTTGAAATCTGGGCGGGACGAACGGGAAAAGTAACCTGCAGATCTACGCCGTCGAGAGCGTCCGGACGCGCCGTTCGAGTTCGTCCGGTGTCGCCGCGGGATCGGTCGACTGGTCGCCGCGCTGGACGACAGCATGACCCGCCTCGACATCATTAGCGGCCGGAATAACCACTTTCTCGTGATCGCCGACCCGTAACGCGGCGCGGTGCAGATCCGATCCCGCGGGGTCGCCCACACGGATCGTCAGCGTCTCGTGGAGGAGCCGGGCGGTAACCGATCCGAATCCGGTGACCTGTGGGCCAAAGCGGTCGTACGCACCGGCGAACGCTTCGATCGTTTCCCGTGCAACCTCGCGGTATCGGTCGTTGCCGGTGATGGCGTGGAGATCGAGCAAGGCGTCGGCCATCTCGACGTTGCCATCGAGCGGGCGAAGCGGCCTGTCGAGCAGTCCAAGACCCTCGGCGGGACCGTCTCGGAACGACGATCCGGCGAACAGTTCCTCGATTGCCGCGTCGGCGACCGCCCGGGCGGTATCGGTCGTGTCAGCGCCGAGTACTTCACGGGCCGTCACGAGCGCCGTAAGTGTGTGTGCGTGGTCGCCGAGCAGAACCCGTTCGCCGCGCTCCTCGCCGTCGACGTAGTGGCACACCTCGCCGTCCTCGATCAGCTCCGTACGGAAGTGATCGAGCGCCCGTTCGGCGTACCGACGTGCCCGGTCCTCGTCCGTGTAAGCGTGATAGGTCAGGAGCGCATCGACCGCTAGCGCGTTCCGGTCGGCGAAGACGGTCTCATCAACCGGCGGCGCGTCCGCGGTTTCGCGCTCGGTCGGTTCAAGCGTGTAGTAGCTTGCACCCTCGCCCGCGGACTGACTCCCGGCAAAGGCCGATCCGGTCCACAGGGTCGTCGTCAGGTAGTCGATAGTGCGTTCTGCGGGCTCGCGGTACTCCTCCTCGCCGGTGTAGAGGTAGGCGTTCGCGAACGTCCGCACCAGCGCGGCATTCGTGTCCAGCAGCTTCTCGTAATGAGGGTCGGCCCAGTTGCCCTCCCCGGCGTACCGATAGAATCCGCCAGCGTACTCATCGAACAGGTTTGTGCTGATCGCGCTTAGCGTCCGAAGCGCCTGCTCGCGCTCGCGTTTGAGCGCGAACTCGACGGTTCGGGCCATCGGGAACTTCGCATCGGTCCCCCATCCGCCCGCCCGCTCGTCGTACGTCTCGTGGAGCGTCCCGAGAAAGTGGCGTTCGATCTCCTCGCTTATCGGACCGGCGGGCGGCATGTCACCGTTGACCGCCCGGGGGACCCGGCCCGCCGAACTGCCCTTTCCGTCCCACATCTTCCGGACGCTCGTGATTACCTGGCGCATCCCGTCGGGCCCGAGATAGCCCGAGCCGGTCAGCAGTTCTCCCTCGGGCGTCAGAAAGACCGTCGACGGAAACCCGCCCATGTTGTACCGCTCGCGGACCCGTGGGTGGCGGTCGACATCGACCCGCACCGGCACGAAGCCGTCATTTATATTCGCGGCGATGCGGGGTTCGCCATAGGTCTCCTCGTCCATCTCGTGACACCACGAGCACCACGTCGCCGAGAGCGACAGCAAAATTGGCTTGCCCGCCCGGTCCGCAATCTCGAACGGCTCCGGACCCCACTCGTGCCACTCGACGCCGGTCCGGGCTGCGTGGTCGTCCATATGGCTCGCTACGCCGCCGCAGGGGTAAGGGCTTCGGGACGGTCCCGGAGTGTTAAGCGTTTTTACCGCGGAGCCGCTATCAGTGTGTATGTTCAAGCGGATCCTGGCCCTGTTGATGCTCATCCCGCTGCTGGACTCGGTGTTGCTGGTCGCACTGGGCATCTTCTGGGTCAGCTGGATCGGCGGGCTCGAAATCGTCCTGCTGGTCGTCCTGACGGCACTGATCGGCACGCTCGCGGTACACGCCGAAGGTAAGCGGACGATCCGGAAGCTCCAGCGTTCGCTCCGGGCTGGCGAAGTCCCGACGAACCAGCTGATCGACGGCGGCTTCCTGATCGCCGCGGGTGCCTTCCTGCTCACACCGGGGCTCGTAACCGACCTCATCGGCTTCCTGCTCGTGATCCCGCCCACGCGGATCGCCATCAGGACCGCCGTCAAGAAGTTCGTTATCGTCCCCTACATCGACAAACAGACCGGCGGCTTCGCCACCGGCAACGTCTACACCTTCGGGTTCCCCAACGATGCGGGCGAGGGGACGGCCGCAGGCGGCAATCCCTTCGACATCGGCGGGGAGCCGAACGGCGCTGACGATTCCTTCGACGCGAACCGACGGTCCGACGGTGGTGAAGACGTATACGACCTCGGCGACGACTCCTACGACGTCGAGTTCGACGAGTCCGGAGAGTCGCCGGATCGCTAGCGATATCGCAGGAGGGCGTCACCCCCTGACAGGGCCCCGGGAGAAGGAAACGCTTAAACACACAAGCCAACTACCCGATAATGCGTTCGCGGGCCAATAGCTCAATCAGGTTGAGCGCTCGGCTGATAACCGGGAGGTTCGCGGTTCAAATCCGCGTTGGCCCACTCGCACGACGCGCGTTTTCTGTTGAGACGGTATAGGCGCGAGGTTCCTTCTACACAAGTAATTACAATAAATATCGCCTAATACAAACTCGTCTATCTTACCCATTTGAACCGTCAAACTCCCGCGACTGGCCGCCTTCTCGCTGTTAACAATTGCCGAAGCTTCACTGACAGTGCAAAATACCGACTCGGTCTGCAACTTTCACCAAAGTCTCAGTTTATATTTGGGGAAATTATAGGTGATCCGGCTCTGTTGAAATCCTCAATCAGTGATAGGTATCATGCGTCGTGCTGAATATAGGGGATGAAGTCAGCACGATGACCTCGTTTGTTTCTCGCCGAAACGAGTGAACCGTCCGCTCAGTAGATCTGCGAACCTATCAATCAATAATCTTTTACTCGCTACGGGTTTTCACTAAAATATGGTCGCTGAAATCCTACTCAGTTTTGCTCTCGGAGGTATCTTACTCATAGCAACCTCCTACATTGGCACAACAATGGCCCTTAGGGGCTTCTTTGATGGAGAGTCTAATGTTTTGAGGAATAGATCATCTTCCAAATCAGAGAGTGGGAGTTCAAAGGAAACAGATGAGGACAGTTAGTAATTAAATAGCCTGTACTGACGGATCCGATCTGATAGAATCCGAGAACAACTCAGTGCAAGACTCGCGCCCTGTATTCAGCACGCAGATAATATCAGGTCTGAAGGATTTCAACAGAGCTTTGAATTATTCTATTAGAGCTTGTCTAAGTATTTTCGCCGTTGTTCAGCCTTTTCACTCTTGCTACGTCGGTCGTAGTGTTTCTCCAGTATATCTAACCCTACGTTCATCCGGTCACTAACTACCTTCTCTGGTACATCTTCTGACAAATGATATGTGATTGATCCCCTCCGAATAGCATGAGGACTTACACTTGAAGGGCACTTGCTGGCCTTGTCCCGATTCATAGCTTCACAGGACTGTATTTCGCGGTCATGAGGACAATCGCCCGTGTACTCACAAGGTCGAGTAACACAGTAAATGCTCTCTCTCAGTGTGGTCTTGTTAGCTCGTCCAGCCTTTGTAGAGAATAATGGTTCTCGTCCAAATTCGTCGGTGCTATCTATTCTATTATATTGCAGATATGAATCCAGTACATCACATACCTCATTGCTCAGGGTGATATACCGTTCTCCGCTTTCTTTGTTCTTCAGACGTGTTTCAGTATCGGACCGGTGTTGAACCTCAAGATACTGCTCGTTGGCCTTGTAATCGGGTATATCCAGACTGTGAGCCGCGCCGATACGAAGTCCTGTGTGCCACAATACTTCTACGAGGGCGTGTGTTCTGGTGGCAAACTCGAACTTCCGAAGATACCCGAGTAAATCGTTTGCGTCCTTCGGAGCAAGCATTACTTCTCGTCGATCCTCATTCTTCGCGAGGCTCGGAAGCATGATCTTATCGCTTAGGCCGTCAGCAACGGCGTCGATGTTCTCGCACCAGCGGATGAATACCCGAACTGTTGAGAGCTGTGTGACCATTGTAACATTATTTAGATCGCCATCATTTCGACGCCAGAGCCGATATTGCTGGAGGCTCCGTCCAGTGAGGTCGTTCAAATTGGTTATTCCTTCCTGTTCACACCACCGGATTAGATGATTGAGTCGGTAGCGGTGGGCGTTGAGGGTGTTCTCGCTGACTTCAGTAGCTCTGTCTTCAAGATACCATTCGATTGCTTCAGCAGGTTCAATTGGTGTCAAGTCGTCGCTTGTATCTTCTGGGGCCATTTGTTGAATCCAACCACTGGCGCGAGATGATAACCCGATGGGAGGTGAGTGGCTGGGGCAAGCGGATTCCAGTTGAGCGTCGCGAAACTGGAGTTTAAATCCGCGTTGGCCCATCAATAATTTTACCGTTTTCAAGCCGAACAGAAATGAGTCCGTCAGCCGCTTAGACAGGCGAAAATCGCCAATATCGGTTTTCGAAAAACGGACCGCTGAGTTTGTTCGATCAGTATCTTTGACAGTACCCCGCGCCCTCTGGCGATCAGGGTTAGCCGAAATTGAGGGGTGCTCAGCGTGCTGAGACTTGTCACCGAAAGCGACGAGTCACCTACCTGCCGGAACAGTGACGCCCACGTCTCAGACGGCTTTCGTCGGGTGTTAGGCGACGAAGAACACGTTGCCCACCGTACTCCCGAGTGCGAGACCAGCCATCGAGTGACCCGGGGGCGCAGTCGTATCGGGGGCCGGAGAGCCCGACTCCACGAGAACGCAAGGGCTATCCTGTGTAGTCCGTAACCGACGGCTGTGGAACTGGTCGTCGCGTTGCTGTCGATGCTCGCCATCCTTGGAGTTGGGGCAAGCGGGCGATACGTGGGCCTGTTCACACCGTCGCGCCGCGAGGTCGTGAATGCGATCGCTTACTACGTCGCGCTTCCCGCGCTGATCTTCTCGGCGACCGCAGCACAACCCCTCTCGGACGTTGTCTCCACCCGGTTAGTCGTCGGCGTGTCCATAGCGATGCTCGCGGCGATCGGTATCGCGTGGCTCGTCCATCGGCGGGAGTCCGACATGGGGGTCCGAAGCGTGGCGACCGTCCAATCGTATCACAGCAACTTCGGCTATCTGGGGATTCCAGTCGTCGCGATTGCGTTTGGCGATCTGGCAACCGCGCGAGCGGGGGTAATACTCGGGGTCGGCTCGTTGATTCAGATCGCCGCGACGGTGACCGTGTTGTCGACGTTGACCGGCGCAGCCGCATCGATCCAGGAAGAGATTCGAAACGTCCTACTGAACCCGATCATCCTGACACTGCTTCTCGGATTATCGATCTCGGCTGCTGGGCTATCGTTACCTGCGACGCCGGCAACGGTGATCGAACGCATCGGCGACACCGCCCTGCCGCTGGCACTTCTCGTCGTCGGTGCCACCTTTACCGTCCAGGCCGGGACGGTTCGGTACCGGACGCTCGCGACAGTGATTGCGGTCAAGATTCTTGTGATGCCCGCCATCGCTCTGGCAGTCTTTTTATTCGTCGGCGCTGATGCCGCCACGGTCCGCGCTGGCGTTGTGATGTTCGCCATGCCGACCGCCGTCTCGACGTACGTGTTCGCCGTCGAACTCGGCGGGAACCGCCACGTCGCCTCACTGAACGTGGTGGCGACAACCGTCGTCTCAATCGCCTCACTGTTGCTCGTCGTCGAGTTACTCACTGCACTGACCTGAACGACGACAGGGTGTGACCGGTCGTTGTGCAGTGAGTGTCGGTGTCGATCCGCGGCTGTGTGACAGCGGGTTCACTCGCAGATTTCCGTCTCGACCTCGTAGAAATAGGTTACGTCGAGATCCCACTGGCCCGACGTCACCGCGGCAGTGTTTTCGAGATAGATGTAGTACCGGCCCTCCATCTCCGCCGTAATTCGCCGTTCGATTCGCTCTGCGACATCGGTCTCCAGCACAAGATCACCGTTGGGATCCTCCACTCGCAACAGTGGCCGTGCACCGTCGTCCGTCCGCACCGCGAGAATCTCCAGTTCGTGACCGGCTTCCTCGATCTCGCCCCGGACGCTCCAGGTCTGACCAGCGCCGACCGTCTCCCACTCATCGTATATCGTTTCTGAAATTTCTTCTGTTTCGGTCCGGCACTCGCTGTCGGATGACCCTGTACACCCTGCCAGTACTGCCGCACCCGAAACGGCGACTGAGGTGAGATAATTACGTCGATTCACGGCCCCCAACTCCCAGTTGGCAGTGTATATGTCTTCTGTTGTCGGCACTCTATATTCGGTGTATGGGTATCACAGGCCGTGTTTGCTTACTGTTCTATTATATTTGCCAAAGTATGATATATAGTATATTTAGAGTAGTAATAGATACTATCCAAGTACCTGCCGGGTGCACAGCTCAGGGCGGTTGTCAGTAGTCGAGCCCGCATCGCTAGTCCCGCGCGTCGAGGAGTTCCTTCCTGTGCAACTCGGAAACTGAACTGGTGGGACTCACAGCGGATCAACCCCCAATTCCCCGGCTATGAGAATCGTCCCATTCATCATTATTGACTATGATGATTATTTAGTATGGTATCACTATCCGAGAGCGTCGTCGTAATCACTGGAGCAGCATCGGGGATGGGGCGATCGATGGCACACGAGTTCGCCGACGCAGGGGCAAACGTCGTCGCGGTCGACGTCGACGAGGATGGGGTTAAGACGGTTGCAGACGAGATCGAGACTGCAGGTGGGGAAGCGATTGCACTGTATGCAGACGTCACCGACACCGACAGCGTTAGCGAGATCGTCGACCGTACCGTCGAAGAGTACGGGACGATCGACGTCCTCTGTAACAACGCAGGGGTCCTCGACGACTATGCCTCGGTCGAGGAGACCTCGGACGAACTCTGGCACGGTGTCCTCGGCGTGAATCTGAACGGGCCATTCTACCTGACGCGTGCCGCCTTACCCGCGTTGCGGGAGGGTGAGGAGGAAGGTGTGGTCATCAACACGGCGTCGATCGCCGGCAAGGTCGCGGGCGGTGGGGGGTCGGCATACACGGCCTCGAAACACGGACTGATCGGGTTTACCAAACAGCTCGCCCACGATTACGGACCGGAAATCAGGGCCAACGCGATCTGTCCGGGTGCCGTCGAGACGGGGATGACCGACGAACTAATCGAGGAGATGGAGGCGATGACGGCCGAGACGCCGGCCAAGCGCTACGCCGCCCCCGAGGAGATAGCGAACGCCGCGGTTTTCCTTGCCAGCGACGACGCCTCGTTCGTCTACGGCACTGCAGTCGACGTCGATGGGGGCTGGCTAGTCGATTGACCGTCCTTGTGTGCCGGCGTGCCCCAGTTTTTCGGCCGTGGGGGATTAAGTGTGATATCGTAGTATATCAATTCGAGAACGTTCCGGAACGCTGGCACAGATCCGACCTCTCCCCTCTACGCAGATGCACAGGCATACGACGAGATTGTGGACGAAGAGATCACCGTGTCACGTACAAATGTTAGTGCTATCCCCGAGCAGGACGCTTCCGAGCGCTGGCACTCCCAAGAGATCGGCGCAGTCTACGACGCCCTGAATACTGACGAGGACGGACTGGCGGGCGACGAGGCCCAGCGTCGGTTCGACGAGTACGGTCCGAACGAGGTCGAGAGCGAAGAAGGGGTCTCCCTGTTGCAGATCTTCATCAACCAGTACAAACCGGCACTAATCTGGGTGCTGATCGTCGCTGCAGCGGTGATGGCGATCGTGGGACACACGATCGACGCTGGGGTTATCGCCGGTGTGGTCGTGTTTATCACTGTCTTTGGCTTCCTACAGGACTACCGCGCCGAGCAGAGCATTCAGGCGCTCAAGGAGATGTCGACGACGTACGCGCTCGTCAGACGGGGGGGCGAGAAGACCGAGATCGACGCGACGAAGGTCGTCCCCGGCGACGTGATTTTCGTCGAGTCGGGCGACATCGTACCCGCGGATGCCCGCATCGTCGAGGAGTCAAACCTGAGAGTCGACGAGGGAGCGCTGACGGGCGAGAGCATCGGTGTCTCGAAGGAGGTCGGTCAGATCGGCCAGGAGACCGCGCTCGCCGAGCGCAAGAACATGCTGTTCAAGGACACGGTCGTCCAGCGCGGGTCGGGAACCGCGGTGGTCGTCGAGACCGGGCCCGAATCCGAGATTGGCCAGATCGCGACGGCCCTCGAAGAGGCCGAGGAGCGCGACACGCCGTTCGAGGCCGAGATGGACCGCCTGGGCAAGCTCATCGCGGCGGGTGTGATCGGCGCGGTTGCGGTCATCGCGATCAGCGAACTGGTGATCGGCGACACCCCGCCGCTGCAGGTCTTCCTGACGGCAGTCGGCATCGCCGTCTCCGCGGTTCCCGAAGGGTTGCCAGCAGTCGTCACACTCTCGCTCGCCCTTGGGGCAAGGCGGATGGCCGAGCAAAACGCGCTCGTCCGCCGGCTCCCTATCGTCGAGGCACTGGGATCGGTCGACGTCATCTGTACGGACAAGACCGGCACACTCACCGAGGAGGAGATGACCGTCCAGCGGATCGTCGCCAACCGTGAGACCTACGAGGTGACGGGAACCGGCTACGACACCGACGGCGAGTTCCTCCACGAGGGCGACCCCATCGACGACGAGCGCGTGGCCGAGGTGTTGCGGTGTGGAATGTTGTGCAACAACGTCGACGTCGGGCTCCGGGAACGAGACTCGGACCGTACCGATGCTCTGGTCGAGGATGGCGCGGCGGGCGATGGCGAGAACGCTGACGTCGAACGGACCTACCTCGGCGATCCGACGGAGATTTCGCTCTTCGTCGCCGCCCAGAAGGCCGGCTTCGACCACGAGACACTTGCCGAGGAGTACCCTCGTACCGGCGAGATCGACTTCACCTCGGCGCGCAAGCGGATGACGACCGTGCACCGGACGGTGGACGGTGACGCCGTCGCCTACATGAAGGGTGCACCAGAGACCGTAGTCGAGCGATGTGACCGGGAACTGGTCGACGGTGAACTCGTCGAGCTGACCGACGAGCGACGGGCCGAGATCGAAGCGAAGAATGAGTCGTTCGCCGAGGACGCCCTCCGCGTGATGGGCTTTGCCTACCGGCCGGAGGTCCCCGACGAACAGATCCAGACGCCGAACGAGGAGCTCGAACAGTCCATGGTCTTTCTCGGCCTGCAGGGGATGCTCGACCCACCACGTCCGGAGGTTCCGGGCGCTATCACGGGCTGTCTCGACGCCGGCATCAACGTGGTGATGATCACCGGCGACAACGCAGTCACCGCCCGCGCCGTCGGCAAGGAGGTCGGGCTCCGGTCGACGCGGGTGATCACTGGACCCGAACTAGAGGAGATGAGCGACGAGAAGCTACGGGAGATGGTCGACGACGTCGACATTTTCGCCCGGACGTCGCCGGACCACAAGACGCGCATCCTCCAGACGTTGCAGGCGAAGGGCCACACCGTCGCGATGACGGGCGACGGCGTCAACGACGCGCCCGCTGTCAAGAAC